>JAEEGL014059788.1_pt1 | contig 22037 bp, 9 predicted proteins | sample 9134231 | NCBI WGS metagenome assembly JAEEGL01 (sample SAMN16246548, study PRJNA631951) | gut metagenome | biome: gut microbiome; feature: rumen; material: fiber-attached | host: Bos | place: Iran: Karaj | collected 2018-10 | reverse complement strand
TTATTTATCCAGAATTGTTATTTCCACTCGCCGATTCCTTGCCATGCCTTCTTCAGTCGCGTTTGATGCGAGCGGAACTCGTGCACCGAATCCCTGGGTGAAGATGTGGTATTTGTCCCTGAGGCCGATTTTAATCATGTACTTGGCAACTGAATCAGCACGCTCTTCGCTCAGAGTCTGGCAGCTTTCGGCTGTTCCCGAGAGGGCTGTGTGACCAGAAATCAAAAGGTCGTTCGGATAATTCTCGATGATTTTTGCGATCTTGTCGATTTTGCGTTTTTCGCTGTCCATCAGCTCGGCAGAGTTCGGCTTGAACTGGATGTTCTCAACCGAAATCGTGAGGCCTTTTTCGCTCTTTGTGACATTTACATCCTTCAAGTCCAAATCCTTGACCTTCTCGAGGACGACCGCAAGGTTTGCGTCAGTGGCCGTGCGTTCAAAATCAGTGATTTCCGTGCGTGATTTTCCCGTGAAGTCGTACTGGTCGCCGAAATAGGTCTCCATGACGATTCTGAAATCCTCGGTGTAGTGGTCGATCTGACCCTTTTCGTTGTCCCACCAGATTGTGCGGTTTGAGAATCCCATTGTTGTGACCGGGAAATCGTCAGTAAGGGCGTAAGCGTTTTCAGGAATCGGGCTTTCAAAAAAAAGCGAGTATTTTACGCCAATCACCTGAAAAGTCTTTTTTTCATGCTTTGAATCTGAGGAAATGCCTTCTTCATCGCGCAAATATGTGTAGGTCGCGGTAAAAGGCACCCTGAAAGGCTCATCGTTTGCAAAAGAACGCCGCAAGTCGTGCGCTTCCTGACCGTTTGCAGTCCAGCTTTCACCTATTTTAACTGGCGTTTGAGGGAATACAGGAACATCGCGAATTACAGGCATGAAATACTGACTTCCGATTTCAAAAACGCCGAGTTCGTCACGCCAGTATTTGCTTTCGTATTCCTCGCCGTAAGAAAGGGTTCCGTTGGATTCACGCGTCTTAGACTGCTCGAGAGTCACGAAAGTTGCCTCATTGAGGCCGCGACCATCCTTGTCGATGTTTGTAATTCTTGCAGAGACTCGGTTTACGATTTCCGCGCTGTGATTAAACCGCCCGTTAACCTTGACGACCTCGTTCACAGTGGAGAGCATCCGGTAATTGTCGCCGTTCTTGTATTTGAATCGGAGCAGCTTTTCACCATTTGACTGGCCAAAAGCCGACAATGCAAGAAAAAGTCCAGCAAAAAGAATAAAAAGTCGTCTCATAAACTCACCTCCGTGCAATTTTCAATTTTCAATTTAAAGATGGTCGGCCAAATCGTAATTTCCTCCGAGAATCTGCTCGCAGCGATCTTTAGGCATTGGTTTGCCTTTAAGGAAGCCCTGTATGTTCTTGCAGTTGATGTCTTTGAGGACTTCAAGCTGTTCCCGTTTTTCGACACCCTCTGCGATTGTATCCAATCCCATTTTTGTGACCATTGAAATGATTGAATCCGTGATGTTCGCCTCGACTCCGCTCTTGTCCGTGATGTTCGCGATGAAAGACTTGTCGATTTTGAGCGTGGTAATCGGGAGCATCTGCAGATAGCTCAAAGAAGAATAGCCCGTGCCAAAATCGTCGAGCGAAAGGCCGATTCCCATGCTGCGGATTTGCTTCAAAAGACCGATGACCTCGTTCTTGTTGTCGATGAAAACGCCCTCTGTGATTTCGATTTCAAGGTTCTCAGTTGGAATTTTGTATTTCTTTATGAGTTCCTGCAGGTCGAAAATGAATGAAGGCTTTTTGAGCTGAACCGGGCTGACATTTACGCTCATGATTCCATCGAATTTGAAGTTTTCAATCCAGTCTTTGAGCGTTTTGATTGCCGTTTCAAGAATCCAGTCGCCCAGAGGAATCACAAGTTTTGTCTCTTCTGCGATTGGAATGAATTGCTCAGGATTTATCCAGCCGATTTCGTCGTCATGCCAGCGAAGCAGTGCCTCGAATCCGCGGAGTTTGTTTGTCGCAACATCAAACTGAGGCTGATAGTAAAGCTGGAAAAGTTCGTCAACAAGCGCCTTGTTAAGCTTGGACTGAATCTCGACCTTTTCCATGAATCTTTCTCGCATGATTGACTTGAAGAAGCACAAATCGTTCTTGCCCTTGCGTTTTGCCTCGTACATCGCCATGTCAGCGTATTTGAGGAGGTCTTCGGCAGTCTCGCCGTCGTCAGGACAGATTGCAATGCCGCCCGAAAAATCGATTCCCTCGTCATTCATAACTTCGAGAAGCATGTCACCGGCATTGAGAATCGTGTCCTGTGAGTTGATTCCTCGCATCATAACGATGAATTCATCGCCCTCGTAGCGGTAGACACGCAGGTTCTCGCTCTTGAATCGTTTGAGAATCTCGGCTGTGTGGCAGATTACGCCGTCGCCCTCACTGTGCCCCTGAGCATCGTTAATCAGCTTCATGTCGTCCAAATCAAGAAGGATGAGACCGAATTTCGTTCCCTCTGAATGCACTGATTTGAGCCATTCCTCAAAGTCCATCTTGAATTTCTGTCTGTTGGCCAAGCCTGTCATCGGGTCGTGGTAGGCGTGGAATTCAAGCTGTTCGTTCAAAAATGTTATGTTTTCAAGTCGTTTTTTAAGCTCTTCCCGGGAATTTGAAAGCTCGTCTGTGAGTGCGGCAAGCCGGAGATTCTGTCGGAGAAGCTGTTGCTCCCTTTCCTTGTCTTGGTCAACATTGACAACCGCAAGAATTATGAAACCGCTTTTGGTTGAGTTCATGTGAACACGAAGCCAGGCGTTTGCGTTCGTTGAGTAGAAAGTCTCCATCTGTCGTTCGCCACTTTCCATGCAGTCCGAAGCCATTTTGTACCAGTCAACTTCCTTTGAGAGCTTTTCGACGCATTGCTCAGTTGTGTACCCGACCTTGACCAGATTTCCGTAAGTCTTTTCAAAACTCTCGTTCACAAAATGAATCGAAAACTTGTTCTCGAAATCAGACTTGCTCCGTGCTTTTTTTGCCGTACTTTCTTCATTTGAAATAATAACCGCAATCGGAGTGGAAATTTTATCAAGAACTTCCTTATAATCCTTATCTTTCATCATGTCCCCAAAAAATAAATCCTTTTTTTCTTCTCCGCTGATAAAGAATTTATTGAACTATTATTATGAAATTTTCGGTGAATTTCCCACACTTTTTTATTAAAAAAGCAGAAAAAAAGCATCCGTTACTGCCGAAAATGCAAAAATTTTTCAAATAAATATACAGAGAGAATTTAGGGAGGAATACTTGTAAACTGATTTTTGCAAGAAAAGTTGTAAAAAAAACTTAAATTTCCCTCTAATTCTCTTGAAAATAAAAAAAAATCTGTCAAAATGTAAGGTAGGAATTTCTATTATTTAAAGATGGAGGGAATTATGAAAAATTTATTCTCTAAAATAATTTCGATTTTCGCAGTGTCTGCATTGCTTTCGATTGCTCTTGTTTCTTGTGCGGACATAGACAGTAAAGAATCAGGTTCTGTTTCATTTTCGCTCAGCCCTGAGCTGGCAAAGGCTGTCCTTGGTGCAGGTCGTTCTGCGAGAGCTGAGACCGACCCACCGACCGGTGTTACAGAGGATCCAGAAGAAAAACCCTACAGAATTTCTGTTGTGATGTCTGGTGATAAAAACGAAACCCAATCAGAAGAATTTACAGAAAAAGACTGGAAAGATATTTCTAATGGTGGCAAGACTGCTCCAACTTTTACCTTTAACGATATTCGTGTAGGCTCAGAAATTGTTGTTTCGGCAACTATTTATTATGGAACAGGCGAGCGTCTTGTTTGGCCTTGCATGACAGGTTCTTCTGATACTGTCAAAATTAATGAAGGTGAGAACCCTGTCAGCTTTAATGTACACAAGCTTGCAATGGTCAATCTTTACAACAATACAGAATCTGGAGAGACAATTTCAGACATTTCTAAACTTGATGTCTATGCTCTTCCAAAAGGTTCAGAAGTTGCCAATAAGATTCTTGCATTAGTCGCAAAAGATGATTCAAAGAATGACCCTGAGATTTATGAAATCCTCTCTGCTTATTCTAAAATCTATTCTTACTCAAAACCGGATTCACCGTATTTAACTGGTGGCTATGAGCTTAAGGACGGTGCAGAGGTTTACATGCTTTCGTTGCTTTACACAAGTGACGGCGTTTATCTTGGTCACCCGGATGTCAGTAGCTCAAGCGAGACTCTTCCACAGGATGCTCTCACTGTTATTAAAATCGATGAAATCAACTATATCCATCTCAAATTGATGAAGATGGATTTGGATTATACTTACATCTTCCCGGCAAAATACGAGGACAAAACCATTTCTGCATGGTATGTAGGTGAAAACACTGATGAAAATGCTGACTATAATGGAAAGGTTGCTGTTACAAAAACTGAATACAGCGCAGTATTCTTGTTCTTTGATAAGACATTTGTAATTACTTCTCACAGTAAAAAAGTTGATTCTTTCGGCACAATCTGGAAAGAAAAAATCCATTATGTCATGCGGGGAAATTATGAGCTTGAAGACAGTGGCACTTTCGAGGACGGAACGCTTACTTTAACTCCAAGTGCAATGTATGAAGCCAATGATAATTCAAGCAAACAAGGCTGGATAGAACTTACAGACGCACAAAGTGTGGCTGCAAAATTATCATGTAAAGTTTCAAGTGGCAGTTTCACTCCGCCGTCAGACCAAATGGAAGAGCCTTATCCATTCTACAAAAAAGCGGAAAATGCATATCTGCGTGTATATCGCGGAGAAATCGACGATTCTTTGGCACCATCTTCAGGCGATGAGCCAGAGCCATCGGTTGATTACAGCAAAGTTTGTTTCTTCCCAACTGGCTATGAAGACAAAACTGTCGCGGCTTGGTATGCAAGTGAAGATGTCACAACTGATAAATCAAAATTCTTCGCGCTTTATCTCTTTAGCGATAACACCTTTATTGCAACAAAACGAGAAATCGAAAACTCTAACGAAACACGCGAAATCGAAATCGAAGGACAGTACACATTCACAACGGAAGATGAAAAGAACTTTGAAAACAATGAAGGTGCTGCATTGGTAAGCATGGGCGACCAGTCGCGGGAATTTGAATTCACAATTGTAAACGGATTCTTCTCGATTACTGGTGTGGATACGACATATAATCTTCAAAGCGGAAGTGTGCCTAAGGCAAGCGCTATTCCGGCTGAATTTGACATACAGTTCCTTTTCCAGAAAGAAAAGGGCAGCGTAGAATATGTAGAAAAGTCTGAATTGCCGACATTCCACTGTAGCGATTCTACGAGCACGGATTTTGACAGTATTATAGCTGGTTATACAACACAGGCCATCATGCTTGGATACGATTTCAATGAACAAAAATCCGATGAAGATCCTGTCTATGTCAACGATACTTGGGTTATCCGTATTTACTTCGACATAGCCGAAATCGAAGAAGTATTCTCGGCTACTGGTACAGGAACGACTGACGGTACAACTGTAACATTGCCAGAAAAGCACAATTTCACGCTCACTTCATATTCTACTCTCACATACGAAGTGAAATATTCTGACGGAGACTCAATTACCGACAAAGTTGTCTCAAAGGGAACATGGGCGCTTTCAGATGATGAAAAGTCGTACATAATCACCGAGACCGAGTATTATGACTTCAAAGCTGAAACTCTTATGGCTGTTAAGGAGCCAAATCCTCAGACGGTTAGCATGGCTAATCTTAACGAAAATGGAAAGTTCAGCTATGGCAGTGCCAACGGCGTGTCGGTTATGTTCACTGTTGTCGGGGATGAGCCAACAACCGTAACAATTGGTGGAGTCACCATAAAACTTGAGCAATTCGACACAACAGACTTAGGCGAAAACTTTACCGTGGGTGTGGAGTCAAACGAAAAAGGCTTAACGGTAACTGCGACACCTAAAACTGTGGTAAATGGCTATTCATACCAGTGGATTCTTGATGGAGTGCCTGTTGATGGAGGAACTTCAAACTCGTACACATGGACAAGTAGCGTGCTTGAAAAAATGGAAGCCAAAATTTACAATGTTACTATTGCCATAACATACACATCTGACAGTAGCACGGAAACATACAGTGCAAGCACAACTTTTACTGTAAAAAGGTAACGAATCCCGGTTAAATCAAAACGGGCACTTCATTCAAACGGTGAAGTGCCCTTTTTTTATATTTCGTGTTTTAGTTTGTTTACATCTTCGAGCGAAAGCCCTAGTGCTTCGGATATCTGCTCCACGGAAAGAACATTCATTTTGAGAAGATTCTTCGCGTTTTCAAACTGTTTGTTTTTAGCTAGCTCTTCGGCAAGTTTTTCTGCCAGCTTTGGAGCGAGTTTTTCTGCCAGCTTTGGAGCGAGTTTTTCGGCGCGCTTTTGGCCTTCGTAGGCTATGCTCTGTTCCCATGTCATATACATCGTTCTCCATTGTATGTTCTGCTTGGCGCGGGCTACTTTTTCTGACAGGTTTTTTGTGAAGTTGCTTTTTGCGCTCTCGCCCTGCAAAAATTTGAAAAATGATTTCTCTTCGTCATTTTTCAGTTTATCACAGTTTTTGGCGTTAAAAAAGACTTTGTATGCCCTGTCGTTGAGTTTTACCATATTGTTTTCGATGCATACATTCTCGAAAGTGTAAACGGGCATTTCTTGCTTGAACAGGTCGAACAGGCACAAGAAAATCACATAAGAATCCTTGAGCTTCTTATGGTCAACACCTTCCGGCAGATTATCGACATCAATTACTCCCTGATAATACCTGGCTCTTTTGGGTAAATCGCCCTCATTTGCCGTCTGCAGTTCAATGTCAAAAATCTTGTTGTCCCCCTGTGTGTAAACATCAAAGCGGACACCGCGCGACCCGAACGTTTCCTTCATGGTCTTTTCGCTTTGAGGAATTTCCAGTTTTGCAATTTTGATGTGCAGAAGCATTTCTATCAGCTCCTTGCACAAATCCGGCTCGCTTTCCATGATTTTACAGAACAGGAAATTGTCTGCGATTGTTGCCTTTTCCCATTTTTCTTGTGGCGAAAGTTCTTTTTCTTCCAATGATTTCTCCTTCTCCCAAGCCCACATAGTTATAGGAAAAATTTTTGCATTTTCGGCAACAACTTATGAAATATTTCAGTTTTTTTTTAATTTTTCCGCTTGATTCATTGTTAAAACGATTTCCTTGAATTATAATTAAGCTAGGATTTTTTGTATCACGGAGATCTTATTATGAGAAAAAGTATCTTATCTTCATTGACCGCATTCTTTATGGCGGCGGTGCTCGTTCTTTTCGGGGCTTGTAGCGACATCACCGACTCATCGGAGATTAATGCAAAAAGCCAGGCGGCTAAGGACGGGGTAGCGACGGTTTCTTTTGCGCTTGCTTCTGGCAGCGGGCGAACGATTATGCCTACCAACATGCAGCTTAGCGACACTGCACAAATCATTTTGTCCGTTGAAAAGATGAATGAAAAAGGCGTTTATGAGTCTTTTGCAGTGGAGCCGAATTGGTATGCCGAAACGGATGATGCTGGCGTGATTCAAAAATCTGCCTACGACAATATGATTTCCGATTCTCTCACCTTTGAATACGGAACTTACAATTTCACTCTTGCAATCTATGCGTATGTTTCTTCTGGAAGTTCGGAGACTCGTTTGGTGCAGACGGCCGAGCTTAAAGATGTCGAAATCAATCAAAAGACCGAAACTCTTGAGTTCGAAGCAAAATATGTTGATAGTGGTGTTCTTTCTATCAAACTTCAATGGGATGAACTTGAATATCACTCACCAATCGGTAGCGTAACTGCGGCTTTGTACGAGGTTACGGAAAGAGGAACTATTGGCGAGCTTGTTGAAGGAACCGAGCAAACAATTGAGGCTCCTATGACCGAAGAAATTACAATCGGTAAAACCGTAAAAGAAGTCTACACGGCAACATATTCTTTGGATAAAGAAATCCCGAACGGAAGCTATTGGGTAAAATTTCAGCTTTATGGAAGCGAAATTGAAACTTTAGATAAAATCCTTAATACCATCACTGACATCGTAAAAATCAAAGGATACAAAACACAAAAAACTCTGGAACTCGACATTAAGAACTTGAACTACTTGTACACCGTGAATCTCGTTTTGGACGGTGGCAATCTTGTAGATGAAAATGCGAAAGAGATTATAAAACGAAATTCATGCGAGTCATACACTCTTCCAACAGCTGAAGAGATTGAACTCGAAGGCTACACTCTCGCAGGCTGGACCGAGGTTGATTCAGACGACGTGGTTGTAAACGAAGATAAAGAAGGCAATCCTATTCTGACTACAGAAATCGCAGGTGATCCAGAAACAACTGCTCGAAGCTATCGCTTTAAGGCTTTGTGGAATCCAATCACTTACACGATTAAGTTTGATGCGAACGGTGGCTCTTCAACGGATGAAATGAAGACAATAACTGCAACTTATGATGAGCCAATCACGCTTCCTGCTAACATTTATACTCGTGCTGGCTACTCATTCGGTGGTTGGTCAATTAATTATGACTCTGCGACTGGCGAGTATCACGATGAAGAAAAGATTGACGAAAACCTTACCACTACGGGCGGTGAAACTGTCACATTGTATGCTATCTGGAACGAACACGGTAAGCATACTGTTTATTACAAAAATACTGATGGAATCAATGAAAATCTTGCTGCATCAGTGCAGTTCGCTGAGGCAAATGATTTTACTCTCCCGACACTTACAAAGACTGGTTACATTTTCGGTGGCTGGTACACTGATAAAGACTTTGCGGAAGGTACTGAAATCACTGGCTGGGAAGCTGGCGACAAGACGGATAATGTCACAGTTTATGCCAAGTGGACTGCAATCACTTACACGATTAAGTTCGATGCTAACAACGAAAAAGCAACCGGAACAATGGACCCAATAAACGCAACTTATGATGTAGATGTTACGCTCCCTGAAAACGGATTTACACTTCTCGGCTATAATTTTGCTGGTTGGGCATTTGAGAAAGATGCTACCGAAATCTACTATGGTGATGAAGCAGAAGCTTCAAACCTTACAGATGAAAATGGCGCAACAATCACTCTGTATGCGGTTTGGACTGCAAAAGACAAGCTCAAGCTGTATTATGCAAACATTGAAGGAATCAATGAAACACTTGCAGAATATGTTGAATTCGCTGAGAACGAGCCCGTAACTCTCCCGACAGTCACAAAAAATGGCTACACCTTCGAAGGTTGGTATGATAACTATGAGAACTACCAGCCTACTGGAAATAAAATCACAGGCTGGAGAGCCGGTGAAAAGACAGAAGATTTCTATGTTTATGCCAAGTGGTCTTTAATCACTTACGAGATTACTTACGAGCTTAACGGTGGCACAAATGACGAGGCTAATCCAACAGAGTATAATGTAGAACAGGCAGTTTCTCTTGCTGAGCCTTCACGAACGGGCTACATCTTTGGTGGCTGGTATCCAGATGTTTCTTGTGCGGAAGGTACTGATATCACTGGCTGGGAAGCTGGCGACAAGACGGATAATGTCACAGTTTATGCTAAATGGACTCCAATCTCTTACACAATTGTATTCGAAGGAAACAACGAAGACCCAACCCAAACAATGGACTCAATAACCGCAACCTATGACGAATCAGTCACGCTTCCTAAGAACGCCTTTACTTACACTGGCCATGTATTCAATGGATGGGCACTTGAAAGCGGTGCAGAGACTGTCGAATACGCAGACAATGCAAAAATTAGCGAAAATCTTACTGATGAAAATGGCACAACAATCACTTTGTATGCTGTCTGGACTGCAATCGAAATCAACTCTATCACGGTCAATATGGAAGAATTCACTATTCCGGATGGTATAGAGCTTTCTTACGACGAAAACACAAAGACATTCACCATTGCTGGGGAATATGACGTATACGCTTGGGCTGTGGACGGCGTAACAGTTAGTGGCGCAACTTCAAGCACATTCACTGTTGACGAAGATGATTTTGCGGCCGGAACACACAAGCTTCTTGTGACGGTAAAAACTAGTAAAGACGACCTAGTTTCTGCGACAGGCAGCTTTACAATCACAAAGTAAATAGGAGAGGAAAAAAATGAAACAGTTTAAAAAGTTCTTCTTTGCATTAACATTGATTTCGGCGGTTCTTTTTTCCGCATGTAACGATATTTCGATGGATGAAAGCCAGTCTGATTCTGACGGGCGGGCTTACATCTCTGTTTCGGTGAAAGATTTCGCACGACTAATCTCTCCGACTAACACCGAAGAAAAAGACATCGTGTTGGTGAATCTTTATAGCAAAGAATCCGGAGCGACTGGCGAAGCTGAACTTGTCAAAGAGTGGGAGGCCAGCGAGTCAAAAAACGCTATCACTGTAATGAGTGAAGATGACCCGATTCTCTTTGAGACAGGCACTTATGACTTCACTTTGAAACTTTATGTTAATAATAAGTATGCAAGTGGCAGTGTCGTTTCGCAGAAAGCCACGATTACAAAAGAAATCAAGGCGGGGCAGAATGAGCTCGTATTTAATACGAAATACGCTGGCGAAACAGGCTTTGTGAACATCAAGCTTTATTGGTGGAATGGGGTTGGTATAAAAGTGGATGCGGCTTCTGCTGCTCTTTATGCAGTCAACGATGACCTTTCTATTGGTGATAAGGTCGAAAACTCTGAACTTTCTCTTACAATTACAGATTATGATGGGAAGTCTGAGCCAACGACCAACTTTGCCGTGACTTATCAAAGCGCAGTTGCTGCTGGCGATTATTACATCATATTCAAATTGAAGCGGGCTGGAACTGAGATTTATGATACATGGTCTGAGCTTATCAAAGTTGTGAATGGTGCATATACCGAAGCTGAGAAAGAATTTGAAGACCCGAATGTTTACTTCAATATCACATACATGACTCCTGGCGAAAGTGAGAGTGGCTGGGTTGAGGTTGCAGATTCAACTAACAAAGAAGCAACTCACTGGAATGAGGGAGTGGAGCCTGTTACGGTGCGCAATATCAACACTACTGTTCCGCTTCCTACAGGAACACAAATCACAAGACCGAACGAAACAAAGGATGGTCAAATCAGCAAGTTTGAATTCGATGGCTGGTATGAGGAGCTTGACGCAGATGGCAACATAGCAGGAACAGCGCTTACTTCAATCGGAACTGGAGATCAAACTGTAAGAAACTTTACCCTCTACGCAAAATGGAAAGAAAAAGTTGACATGACATTCAGTGTCTCAATCGAGACTGGTGATTCAAGTGACATTATAGTTACGAACAATGCAGCGTCACTTACCGACACCAACCTTGTCTTTACTGTTGATACAAGCGACGGAGAGTACGACACATACACTTGGAAGGTTGACGGCGAAACCCAGGACGAAGCCAGCAGTGCGCTTACAGTTAATATGCTCGGAAAAGCCAGCGGTGTTTACGATGTCTCTCTCCTTGCAACGAAAACCGGCGACGACAATAAAACCGAATATTACTCTTACCTTGCGCAGATTGAATGGACCCGAAAGTACATGGTTGATTTCGTGACCAACAAAGACGGAAGCGAAGTTGACTCACAGTATTTTGCAGAGGGTGGTGAAACGAATGTTATAGAGCCAACTGATGTTAAGCCAACTTACGGCTGGTTCACAGACGAAGAATGTAAGATTCCTTATGACTTTGAAAATGCGGGTGCTCCGACAAGTAGCTTCACTCTCTACGGACTTTGGGAAATCACGGAATTCTATGTTTCTCCAGATGGAACTGATGAAAAAGAACTCTCTAACCTCGCAGGCTACGGAATTGAGTCAAAACCTCTCGCAACGATTGCGGGTGCAGTGGCTTTGATGAACGATTCGACAAAGGATTACACGATTTATGTTGATGGAAAATTGACCGGAGAACAGAAGATTCAGAAATCAAATGAACTTGCAAATGGCGGACTTGCGCAATCAATTACTCTTTGTGGCAAAAATGGCATTGATTCGGAGACAGACTTGCCAAAAGATTCTCTCAATGGTTCAGATTCTGGAAGAACACTTACTGTAAGCAGTGATGTTCCAGTCACTATTAGCGGACTTTTGATTACAGGCGGTTACGGCGATACAAATACATGGGGCGGAGGACTTTCTGTTTCAAATGGTTCGGAAGTAACACTTTCTAAAGATGCATATATTCAAGAAAATACAGCTTCTCGTGGCGGTGGCATAAATGTAGACGGAACTTTGATTATGCTTGATGGAAGCGTCATAAGCGACAACAAATCAACAGAAGATTACGGCGGTGGTGTCTATGTTGGTTCTGGCGGTGTGCTTGATATGCGTGGCGGAGAAATCAGTGGCAACGGATTTACTGTTACTAGTGATGATAATCAGGGTGCCGGTGTTTATGTGTGTGGTACTAGTGGAACGATAAAATTGAGCGGTTCTGCACAAATTAACAAAAACAACGCTGTTCACTTGTCTGCATACACCCACCTGACCATTTCAGGTGCACTTACAGGAGATAGCCCTGTCGTAACGATTGAGCCAGTTGGTTACAGCACTACAACTCAGTGGATCGTTCTCGAAGAAGGAGCGGACACGACGCTTGCGGCTGAATACGGAAAGATTGCGGTAACGCCGGATGGCTCTGACAATTGGCGTATCACCGAAGAAGGCTATTTGCAACAGCTTGCGGATATTGACGGCGTTGTTTCGCAGATTAACAACATGACGACGGAAAGCGGAACTATTTCTGTCAGCGGGTATATGGTGCAGGATGATTTGGTCACAATTGTCAATGCGATGAAAGCAAAGTGTCCGGAGTATAGCTCTGTGGCTCCAGATATAATGATTAAACTTGATTTGTCAAATACAACTGGTTTGACCAAACTGAGCGGAGAGTTCAGCGAAACATGGAATCTTGGAGAACTTGTTTTACCGGAAGGTATTACAACTATTTCGGCTGTAGGCGAAAGAACAGACTATCTTGCGACAATGAACATTCCAGCGTCTGTTACAAAAATTGATGATGGTGCATTCTATCGTTCTTGTGCAAGCCTTACGATTGCCGAAGGAAACACTTCTTATAAGATTGTAAACAAGGCATTATACACAGCTGATCTTACAAGATTGGTGGCTTATGCAAACAAAAACGACGATAACGGTTCATGTGAGGTTCTTGCAAGCGCGACAGAAATCGCACCTTGGGCATTCAGTTTTGCAAAGAAATTGAAGACATTGACCTTTGCTACTTCGTCATCACTTCAAAAGATTGGTCAAGAAGCCTTTGATTATTGTGATGCCCTTGAAGATATTGTGCTTCCAGAGAGCGTTACAGAATTGGGAACTGGCGTATTCCAATATGCGCATGTTACTTCAATGTCGCTTCCGTCTGGCTTGACTGAAATTCCTTCTTCTACTTTCTCAAATAATGACTTTACGCGCATTGTTATTCCTGATGGGGTGACAACTATCGCCGGAAGTGCGTTCTGGGCTTGTAGCGAACTTGACTCAATCGTTCTTCCTGCTTCTGTAAAGACTATTGGAGATAATGCATTCAAATATTGTGACAGCCTTGCAACAGTCTACTACAAAGGCTCGGAAACGGATAAAGCTGGTATAACAATTGGCTCTGGTAACGATGCACTCGATGGCGCAACCTGGATTTACGAATCAGACGGTCCAATCGTGCTCAATAAGGGTTCTACAGTTAACGCAACCATTAAAAAATTCCATGACCAGTTAGTTAACTCAGATGTTGCATCTATAAGTTTCGCAAAATCAACCACCATGCCTTCTGCTGGAACCGAGATTGCTTATCTGGACGAAAAAGAGGAAGTTCCAGTTTGGGCTGACGGTTCTGCCATTTACTATTACAAGGATGATGACAGCACGATTTTCCTTAATGAAGACAGCTCTAAAATGTTCTTTAATCTTGACAAGTTTGCGAGCATAGATTTAAGTGGCTTTGACACGAGCAGAGTACAGAATATGAGCAGTATGTTCTCTAGCTGTTCTGATCTGAGCGCACTCAATATGGAAGGATTTGACACCAGAAAAGTAACTGACATGAGTTATATGTTCTCATATTGTTCTGCACTCGAATCACTTGACGTGTCGACATTCGTTACCAGCAAGGTAACAAATATGAGCGGCATGTTCATGTATTGTTCTAGTCTGACCGCTCTTAATGTGAGCAAATTTGATACAGCCCTCGTAACGGATATGTCATATATGTTTGCGGGTTGCTCTGGATTAAATACACTTGAGGTGGCTAATTTTACCACTTATAACGTAACAACTATGAGAGCAATGTTTAGCTCATGTTCTAGTCTCACTTTGCTTGATTTGCAAAACTTCCTTACCGATAGCGTAACTAACATGAACTCAATGTTTAGTTCATGTTCAGATCTTACATCAATTGATTTGAGCATTTTCGACACTTCTAAGGTAGAAGACATGGAAGAGATGTTCTCTGGATGCTCAAGCCTTGCTTCAATTGATTTGGATAACTTTGTTACTTCCAGCGTAACGACTGTTTCTAACATGTTCTATGAGTGTACTGCGCTTGTTTCTATCGATCTCAGCAAGTTCGATATGTCTAGTATCGATCCTGATTATTCATTGACCGAAACATTCTCTGGATGTACAGCCCTTGCAAGCGTAAAACTGCCGTCTGCTATTCAGATAATCGGTGACTACGCATTCTACAAATGTACAAGTCTTACTTCGATTCTGATTCCTGTCTCTGTCACAACGATTGGAACGAATGCCTTCAGTGACTCTGGCCTTACAACCGTCAACTACCCAGGCACAGAAGCGCAGAAGAATGAAATTACAATTGCTAGCAGTGGTGGAGTTGACAAGCTTAATTCTGCTACATGGGTGTGCAACTATGGCAACTGATGGTGCAACAAACTACATGACAGGTGATTTTGACGGAAGCAAAAACTGGGCTTCCATCTGCGAGGCGGACGAAAGCGGTACGGCGGATGCGGCTACAAACTAACTTGCGTTTGCTTGGGTGAATGCCTATGCGGATACATACGGTCTTTCCGGGGATAGCGCGACAGGATGGTATATGCCAAGTGCCGTGGAACTTCGCATACTGTTTGAGAACAGACCTACGGTAAACGCTGTGCTATCAAAAGCGACAGGAAGCACCAGTAGCAACTTTGATTCTGGCTTAAAATTCTGGACATCATCTCAGCATAATGAAAGCGCAACGGAGGCGTGGTATTTCAGCTACAATAATGATAGCATAGAATCCAGTGGCGAAACCAGAACGAATACAACGAGTTACTTTACCTGCGCTGTCCGGGAGTTCTAGATGTAGTGATAGCGGAAGTGGTAAAGCCTGACCGTCCGTCAGGATGCAAGCGGCGTGTTTGTTTACTCAAACTAACAAAAAAAATATACGGCAATAAAATAAAAATTTCATTGCCGTACTTATGCAATACTACGGCAATACTTACGCAGTACTACGGTAATGCTTACACACAACTATTACCGTACTTACGCAATACTATAGCAATACTTATGCATAAGCATTGCCGTGCGCACATCAAAGTATAGCAATAGTTTTTGTAAGCATTGCTATGCTTTGTATAATATAATGCGGAGGTGAAGAAAATGAGAACCGTAACGCCAGAATATCTTGAAAAATTGGAAAGACAATGCAGGAGGCCTTGCAGAATGCGCTGTAGGTTTATGTACCAAACTTTGTAACTAAGCCCATGCGCAATGGTGGATGCGCCCAAGAAAAATGGAGATGAAAATATGAAAAAAGTTTTGATTTTTTTGCTATCTTTGGCTTTGGCCGGGATTTTTGTTTCTTGTAATGATGGCATAGACAGCGATTCTGAGGCCTTTAGGGCGTCGGCGGACGGGAAGACTTATCTTGTGATTGGCGAGGCTTCTCTTGGCCGCTCGGTTCTTTCACCGAAAGCTACGGACGAAGATGTGAAAAAATTGACCAATTTTACGCTCACTGGCGTGCTTGGAGAAGAGCTTGATTCTGAGGCTGTTGTTTTTATTAAGCCAGAAGAGGCCGAGTCTTTTGATGATTTGAGTGGCAAGCAGATTGAGATTGAGGCCGGTAACTGGACTTTTACGCTTTCGGCGGAGCTTAATGGTGTTCCTTTCAGCGACACGAAAAGCATCGAAATTAAAGCCGGAGTCGTTAACACCCTTTCTTTTGACTTGAAGGCAGATTCTTCTTATGGCGGCGGAATCAGCGTCACTTTGAATTTCCCGCTTGACAAAAGCATAAACAGCGTTGTTGCAAAGCTCTCCGACCCAAGCGGCACCAATGAAAGCGTAACGAAGACTTTTGAACTTGCTGATTTTGCCGAAGTGAAGGACACGGCCGGCGAAGTAAAGGAATATTCTGTTACATACAGCAGGAATTTGTCAGAAGAGGCAAGTCGTATTTCTGCCGGCTCTTATTATCTTGTTTTTGACTTTATGGCAGAGGGTACGAGCGTTCCAATCAATTCCTTTCCATACTATGTGCGGGTTGTAAGCGGTTTTACTTCCAGTGCTGTGGATTCTGTCAAACTGAATGAGACTTACTCGATTACATATTCATATTTTGCAAATGGCAAGCCACTTGAGGCAACGGATTCAAGCATCGGTATTGCAGATTCGCCGGAAGGATTTGTTTTCCCTGCAAAATATTCGCGAAAGAGCGATACAATCAGCCTGCCGGCGATGGCAAAAACTGTCACTGAAGGCGAAGCGGGCTATGTTTTTGCCGGCTGGTTTGAGGATGCTGATTTGACAAGGCCAATCACGGAAATTGCGGTCGGAAGCACTGGAAACAAAAACTTGTACGGGGCCTTTATCAACTCAATTACGGTAAGTGATAGCGGAAGCGAGGATGCCAATGTTTTGAACGGCGAGGCCTTGGATTCCATCGGTTCAGCGGTAGACGAAATCGTTTCGCTTGCAGAAGAACTCCCTAACTGGAGCTATGTTGACTGGACGATTCTTGTTGACGGCAAGTTGACCGGGGCACAGAATCTCGGCGCCTGGAACGACTATGCCTTTGAAAATGCAGAGGCAAGATCTATTACACTGGAAGGAAAGAATGGGCTGGACGAAGAGACAGGCAGACCTCTGGATTCTCTCGATGCCCAGGCGAGCGAAGAAGAGCCTAATACAACTCTTTATGTGGCTTGCAAAATCCCGGTGGCAATCAAAAATCTGCAAATTACAGGAGGACATGAGGACTCTGGCGGTGGAATTGTTGTCTGGGGCGGCTCGACAGTTTTGACGCTCGGCCAGGGTGCCCTGGTAGAAGACAACTATGCTAAATATAGTGGCGGTGGAATCTACAATGTTCAGGCTACCGTACATATTTCTTCGGGAGCTACAGTCACTGGAAATATTGCAGACGGCCAAACTACGCAGACTGGCGGTGGCGGAATCTGGTCACATTCTCAGGGTGGAAGCTACTATATTGAAGGCGGTAAAGTCATCGGTAATGTCACGCAGAATTCTGGAATGGGTGCAGACGCTTACATAGAAAATTCAAGTTTCTATTTAGGCGGAGATACTGAAATTTCTTCTATTTTCCTTGCCAAAAACGGAGCTATTTATATTAAGAGTCCGCTTACCGCTATTAGCACAGAAGAAAAGGTCAAAGTTGAGCTTTTTGCTTCCTATCTTACAGAGGGCAGGGCGGTCTTGTATAAGGCTTATGGTTCTGATGATGTCGTGCTTGCCGATGAAATCGACAAATTCTACATTCCGCGGCAGACGACGGACAGCTACAACAAGCCTCTTGCCACACCAATTGACTGGATAATCGACGAGACCGGAAAACTCGCCTACAAGTCAGCGCCTGCAAGCGGTTCGGCTTCTGTTGACAACCGTGCGCTTACAATCGCCCTTGACAAGACAGAAGTTTGCCTGAATGACACGATTACCTTTAGTGCGACTGCATCAGACGGCTCGAAAGTAACAGACGGTGTGACATACGAAGCCGAGCTTTTGTGGAAAGGAAAAGAAATTAACGCTTATGGTGAAGATACATATTATGTCGTAAATGACAATAAGCTTTCTTTTAGTAAGGCGCTTCCAAAAACAGGAACATACCAGCTCTATGTAACGGCGACACAATCAATCAACGACACGACCGCACATCATATTTCAAGCAGCCAGACTTTTGAAATTTCGGTGACAAATGAATATACGACACCTGATACGCAAGTTGTGCTGTATAATAATATTGGCTCTAGTGCTTATTACTATCTGAAAGATTTTGATTCAGTTAATACTGATTTGCCTGCTTCTGCTGATATGAGCGGAAACTCAAATAACTCATCGACGGCATTTGACGCATTCGGCAATTTCTATATTTTTAGCTCTAGCAAGCTTACGTCAAACAATCCTGTAATTGGCTCTGCTGGAATAGATCTTAGTGATGTTGTAGGTAGCGGCGGCACCAGAGGCTTTGTAATTGATGTCAAAAAGAATGAGGCCTATGCTTATTGTTTTAATTATGACTATAACACTGGTTACACAAGGAAGCTATTCAAATTCTCGAATCTACTTTCTTCAGGCGATGCAGAAGAATATGAGGAATACACTCTTGAATTTAACAGCTCCCCGAATAAAATTGCGATTGAAAATGAAATTCTGTATACCTATGGCAGTACTGGCGATTATGTGGCGTCTGTGTATTCCCTTTCTGAAGGGACAATTAGCGGACCTAACGCCTCGGTTGATGTGAGTGAAAATGTAGATATTAATTATTTTTCAGTTTCCGACATGATTGTTCAAGACGGAAAATTATATTTAACGCTAAAATCATCTGACACATCTTCTAGCGATGCTGGAGTTTGGGAACTGTACAGCCGTGGTGCTGTAGTCGAAATCGATTTTGATAAAGCAACGCCAGAGGTCAGCACTTGTGGCTGGATTTCTGATGATTATGCACTCGATACTTCATCATTAAGCGAAAGCTATGTGTATACATATTATGTTGAGAAAAAAGTTTCAAACGATATTGCATCATACACACTCTCTTCTTATCAGTACCATGACAATTCAAGTCCGTCTAATCCGATTTTGCTCAAGTGTTCTGATTTGCAGATTCCGGCTGATGATGAAGACCCTGACTCTTCTCCTAAAACCTTGAAATTCTATGCACCTACAGATTCTGTATCTTTGAATTCTTCTCTGTATCTGAGCGGGCCCCAAAAATTCGTTGCTATTAAACCGAAAAAACTTGTTATAGCAGATGACGGCATTATGTTCTACACAGATGATTTGGGCGCATACAAATACAGGAACGTGAACCGCATTGTAACTATAGACCTGGAAAATTTCGCCGGAGGAATAGAGACCGAAGTTGATGTCAAAGCCAAATTCGATGAAGACAAATCTGATAACTTTATCTCAGGCATGTGTTCATTCACACCAATCGCATCAGCAAGCCTCTATATAAATGAAAGCGAATTTGAATATACAGAATTTGAAGGTTCATTGTTCTACAATGCTTCTTCATATATTGAGTCTGTAGCAAGCGCATTTGACGGCCAGATTTTCTTCAATATTCCATGTGGCGATAACTAATAGGAGAGGGCGGATATGAAAAAAGTGAATATGACTTTACGAAAGACTTTCAGAGCGGCAATGGGCATTTTTGGCTCAGCAATTTTGTTTTCCTTGCTTGCATCCTGTTCCGAGCTTAACGATGGCTCAAAAGACACATCTTCTTCTATAAAAAGCTGCACTGTGAGCGGAAAGGTCTCTGTCGGCAGTGCGATTCCTTCAGAGCTTACAAATGTGGTTTCGGCGGATGTCCGGTCTGCTACGAGTCTGCTTCCGACGGATGGACTGACATTTTCGGTGTATGCGTATAAAGGCTGGGGCGCAGACCTTGATGTAACTAAAAAAGCTGACGGCACTTTTGATTCAAGCACTATGAGCTATACAATAGGTCTCCCAGGTACCGGGAATTGGACGATTTATGTTCATGGCTCTAAAACAGAAAAAGGAAGTGGCATCGAAGGTCTTGCAGAAGTTACTGTAAAAGACGATTACTCTGCGATTGCTCAGGCAATCATATTGAAGCCTGGATACAGCGTTAATGATTACGGTATAGTCAATCTTACGCTGAAAGACACAAGCAATAAAATCAAAAGCGTGTCATATTATGCCCCTAAGATGATGCTTGTCGGGAATGTAAATTCTTTTGAAGAGGTGGAGACGGTCAATTTTGAGGACGAAGTGGCTACAATCAGCCGAGAGAATGTAAAAGCCGGCAATTATACGATTGAGTTCAGTTTTGACGATGAGAACGGCAACACTCTCTACAAGTGCCAAGAAATTGTCTCCGTGTTTGCGGGCTTTACGACCGATACTTGGGTTGGAACAGGAAGTCATCTTGTTGAGAATGATGGCGTAATTGAATTCGTTGTTACGGACGATTTGATTACAGCCTTCGGAACGGAGACTGTGCCAAAAACTCAGATGGTATTGTATAATTCTACTTCTTCTGGCAGTTCTTCCAGCACTTCTTGTTTCCTTGCAGATTCTGCTGCGGACACTATGCCTGAGACGGCTGATTTTTCAGGTTATTTTGCTTCCAGTTTTGCTTTCGACAGCGAAGGAAATGTGTATTATCTTGATGTCACGGAAAGCACGCCTAAATATCTCACAATAAAATCGAGCAAAGCTGCGTTTACCACAATCACAACAACGATTGGCGCTTATGAACCAAAAGTATTCATCGACCGTGCGGAAGATACTTTGTGGATTTATGCATACAATAGCACAATGAATTTTTACGGTTATAAGAATATATCGGCAGGAACAAGAGAAAGCGGTGCGCCTGATGTCAGCTATGCTTTAACAAGTTTCTATGCTGACCCTGAAGGCAATAAGTCATTGCTGTCATACGGCATGAGTTTTGCAGCCAATGATGGAATCCTTTATGCCTCAGGCAAAGTTTATTACTTAGGCAAATACTATTTCTATTTTACTTACGGAAATCTTGCCGAGTGTGTTAAGTCATCTGGTACTAGCTTTTATGGCGAAAATGCGATTGCACTGAATCTTTCCGACAAAATTTCTTCTGATGGCGGAGAGATTTCCGATATGCTGTATCAGGATGGCTATGTGTATATCCTTGCGAGGGATGTATATAACAATGTAAGCGAAGTAAGCCCAGACAGCTATGAGTTCTACAGCCGAGGCGCACTTCTTCGTGTGAACACATGGAACGACAGTGTCTCGGAGCCGTTGGGATTAGTTACAGAGCCTTTTGATAATTCGACCAGCGGATTTTATGCGTATTATGACTATGGACATTTGTCTGTTCAAGATGGAAATGGCTTAAATTGGCTCAAGATTGCAGGAGACTGCGATAATTATAATTCATATTATTATGATTATTCTGATCCTGAAAATTCTGACCCTGACACTCGTAAAACGATCGCCGAAACTTTGCCAAAAGTTTATTCTCCTGCTGCAACCAATGATTCAGAATATTTCTACGGTCCGCAAAAATTCATAGCTATAAATCCTAAGAAACTTGTGATTGCCGATGACGGACACGGTTTCTACATTGATTCAAATAGCGCATGGTCTGCACGAAACAAAAACCGTGTCGTAGAAGTCGATTTGGAATCATTCGCAATTACGAGTGCCACAAACACTTCTGCGACATTTAGTTATACCGGTTCTGGAGATATAATAAGTAGCAGTTTTACATCAATCGAATCTCTTAGTCTTGGCACTATCTATCAAAGCAATGGTTCAGCGTATACAGGAGCAACTTCAGTGAGTGTTTCCGTCGGCTACCCATTCGTTGACTAGAGCCAATTTGTGCAAGTTCTTTCCTTAGTGAAGTAGTGTAGTAAAACTGCACTACTTCACTTAACTTCACTAAATTCTCCTCTGTTCATTGTTAAACCCCACAAAGAGCGTTATAATTAAAATAGATATAAATTTGCATGAAAAATGGAGAAAACTATGAAAAAAAGTTTGTTGCTATTGATTGCGTTTATTGCTTTATTCTT
>JAEEGL012695096.1_pt1 | contig 22037 bp, 17 predicted proteins | sample 9134231 | NCBI WGS metagenome assembly JAEEGL01 (sample SAMN16246548, study PRJNA631951) | gut metagenome | biome: gut microbiome; feature: rumen; material: fiber-attached | host: Bos | place: Iran: Karaj | collected 2018-10 | reverse complement strand
TTGGTTATGAAGCCTATGCGCTTGCCCGCTACGGAATAGACAGAAACGGCTATTCGTACCCGGTTTATCCAATAACCTGGGGCTGCGGCGGTGGAAGTCCGCTTCTTATCTATCTTAATATGTTTTCGGTCAGATTGTTTGGAACGGGAGTGCTGAAGCTTAGGCTTATCCCTGCAATCTGCGGTATTCTTACGGTTTTTTTGTTCTTTTTTATTCTCAGGGAAGCTTTTGGCTACGGTAAATATGAGGACAACAGGAACGGCATCGCCCTGTTCGGGGCTTTTTTCCTTGCGGTTTGTCCCTGGCATGTTATCCTCTCAAGATGGAGTCTTGACAGCAATATCATGCCCTTTGTTCTTGCGCTTGCCACATATCTGTTCATGTTGGCTGTAAGAAAGCGCAGCAGCCTGCTGTACGTCCTTAGCGCAGCGGTATATGCCATTTGTATGTATACCTATGGATCAGCAACGATAGTTGTTCCGATCACTCTTCTTTTGGCCCTTATCTACTGCGTGAGAAAAAGAGCTATTACCATAGGGCAGCTAGTGGCTTCGGGAGTAGTTTTTCTTTTGATCTTCCTGCCGCTCCTTGTTTTCTATGGGGTTAATTATCTGGGGCTTCCGGAGATCCACACCGGCCTTTTTACCATCAACAGATTTACTTCATCAAGAAGCGAAGAAGTTTTTCTTAAGCTGGACAAGACTCTTCCTGCGCAGCTCTGGAATAATCTGGTGACGCTTATAAGGATTGTAACCTTCGGGGATGATTCTGATATGCTCTGTCATTTTATTCCGGGATATTCGACACTGTTGGAATTTACATTCCCCATCACTTTCCTTGGCATTGCTGTGTCATACAAGGAGGTAATTGAGGGCTTTGCTCTTGTTCCGAGAAAAAATAACAGCTACGAAAGAACCATGAACCTTGGACAGACCAGTGAGGATGAGAACAAGACTATCAATGTTATCTGGAATTCAACGCTGACAGCCTGCATTGTTCTATCGCTTCTCATAACCGCTGATATCAGCAGAATGGTCATGATCTTCCTGCCGCTTATATTTTATTTTGTCAAAGGCGCTGCTTTTGCGGCAGAACAGTCCAAAAAGCTGGTGGCTGTGCTTATAGTGCTTGTGTTTTTGGCCACTGCTGCCTTCACAAGGGACTATTTTGGCCTGTACAACAGCAATACCATCAGTGTGTTCATGCCAACCTACGGTGATGCCATTGGGAGAGCCTATGAGGTTGCGGGAGATGAGCGCCCTGTCTGGTCTACCTATGAGGGACTGTCTTCACCTTACATGATAGCGCTGTATTACACCGAATATGACCCGAGAAAGTTCGCAGAAACCGTGGTTTACAAGGATCCATACGCTGAATTCCGCACAGCCAGCTCCTTTGGCAATTTTACCTTTGCGGACCTTCCCGAGGATGTCCTTGATGATCAGTATTCAAGCACTGTTTTCGTGGTGGCAAGTTCAGAGCTCAGTCTTTTTGAGAAAGGCGAGGGTTATGTGACCGAAAATATGGGTGGATACTCGGTTGTCTACAGACCCCTTTCGGAGTGAAAAATTTAATAAAATTTTATAAAATTTATAAGTTGGTTATAATGCTAAAATGTGCATAAAATCTGGGCTTGAGAGCTATTTTTCTCTTCTGAAATCCGACATAATAGATATATAAAAAATTATGTCGGAGGTGCGTATGAAGAAAAGGATTTTTTCGATTTTGGCGGCTATGGGGATAGCTCTTTTTTTTACTCTCAATGCATCTGTTGCCAGGGCAGCGGATCCTTCCGTTAAGAATATCACCATTGAAAGTGAATACATGATTCCGGATGACATGGGGTGGTGCACCTACTATGTGCTTATTGCCACCAACAACACCGGTAAGGATATATCTGTAAGCGCCGATTTTACCTCCTACGACAAGACCGGTAAGGCTTTGAACAAGGTAAATGACTATTCCGAAGCGGTCAAAAAGGGGCAGAGGTTCATACTGTACGGGCAGTTTGTGAACAGCAAGAACCCGGGACTTAAGAGCTGCAAATACGAGCTTAGTGCCAAAGAGACCGGTAACTGCACTTATTCCTCGGTTAATCTGGATGCTTCCAAGAACGGCAATTGTCTTGAAGTATCTGCAACAAATTACTCCGAGAAGGATATTCAGGGAGTAGGAGTAAGAACGGTATTTTTGAAAAATGGCAAGCCTGTTGCCTTTGACGTCGTAAACATCGCCGATACCGGCTATACCTTCCACGGAGGTAGCACCAATTCCCAGGCAATGGGAGTTAATGCCGGAGAATATGACGAATATATAATGACCTATACCTCGGCCGGAAATCTTCTGGCAGGCAATTTCTGATATTAACCTCGGAAGGTGCAAACCCTCCGAGGTTTCTTTTTAAAATCCCTTTTGGTGTTGACGAATCTATGCTATACTATCATTTGGTTACATATAATTATTGGGGGAGAGTTTGTTTTCCAGATGGCTCTAAGCAGCGGGGGTAAGAAAAAGAAAGAATACAGCGGCAGGGTCAAGAAACTGCGCAGGCTGATTGTGGCCGCAGTGGTGCTGTCCTGTCTTATACCGACCAGTATATGTCTGGTGCTGTCAGTTCGATTTGACAGACTGAGAACTGACTATGAACAGACCAAGGCCGATCTTGATTGGTACAGAGAACGCTACGGAAGCGAGATGGATATACTTTCGGAATCCGGCGCTTCTGATGAGGGATCCTTTAACGGTGTGGCACTGGCCAAGGAGCCGGAGGGTGACCCGCAGGATGTGACTGAGGGACCTGCACCGGACACGGAAGAATATGATACGGATTATGCGGTGGTTGAGATGAGCGGAGCTCAGAATCCCGAGGATATTGAGGGAACAAGATATGTGTATCTTACCTTTGATGACGGACCAAGTTCCTCCACCGATGAGATTCTTGATATTCTTGCGGAATATGACGTCAAGGCTACTTTCTTTGTCTGTGGCAAGCCCGATGCCAGATATACCGATGCCTACAAGCGCATTGTGGATGAGGGACACACTCTTGGAATGCATTCCTACAGCCACAAGTACAGCGTTATATATGATTCTCTGGAGGCCTTCAGAGCCGATCTGGAGAAACTCAGAGTTTTTCTCTATGAGACAACAGGAGTCTGGTCCAAATATTACAGATTCCCGGGAGGAAGTTCTAATTCCGTCAGCAAGGCAGATATGTCCGAACTGGCCGAATATCTCAAGGGGCAGGAAGTCACTTTTTTTGACTGGAACGTCTCTGCCGGAGATGACAGATCCGGTGCCAACAAGGATACAATCTACAGCAATATAGTTAATAATATCCCGAGGTTCAAGCACTGCATCGTGCTGATGCACGATTCTGCGGACAAGAAGAGTACCGTTGAGGCTCTGCCCGGGATCATAGAGGCCATACAGGCCATGGATGACACAGTGATAGTTCCGATAACGGACGATACGTTACCGGTTCAACATATCAAATTTTAAGAAATCAGTAATGAATGGAGGATATGAAAATGGGATTTTTTTCAGAACTCAAGAGTGATCTTTCACAGGCTGTAAACACACTTATGCCTGAGGACACTTCCGAAGAAACAGCCGCTCCCGAAGAAGCTAAGAGCGAGGAGAAAAAGGAAGAGAAATCCGAGAAGGTTGATCTTGACACAATGCTTAACAGACTTGATGACATCAAGCTGGAAGACATCAAAGGGGAGGAGCCTGTTGCAGCACCTGAGCCTGCAATCTCTGAGGTTAAGGAACCTGAGCAGGAGACAGTATTCAACGATCCTGTATTTGACGAGCCCAAGGCCAATACCTTTGAGCCTGTAGTTGAAGAACAGACCGCAGCACAGCCTAAGGAGACAACTCCTATGAGCGCCCTGGAAGCTATCAGCAGTGGGAATGTTGATACCTACGCAAGCCAGGCAGCAGCTCCTGTTGTGGAAAATACATATAATTATGGGGGAAATGTAGCTATGGAATTTGAACAGCAGACACCTACAGATGAGACAGCTGTCATTACCGAAGGAATGGTAATCACAGGAGATTTACAGACAACAGGATCACTTGATCTTGTAGGAAAGGTGTCAGGCAATCTTAAGTGCCTTGGCAAGCTCAATGTAACAGGTGAGATCATCGGCGATTCAGACGCAGCAGAGATTTATGCAGAGTCAGCAAGAATCACAGGTGAAGTAAGATCAAGAGGCAGTGTCAAGGTTGGACAGAGCACTGTTATCGTTGGTAATATTTATGGCTCATCAGCTGTTATTGCAGGCGCTGTTAAGGGCGATATCGACGTTCACGGACCTGTAGTTCTTGATACAACAGCCATCGTTATGGGTAATATCAAGTCTCAGTCAGTTCAGATCAACAACGGTGCCGTTATTGAGGGTATGTGCTCTCAGGCTTATGCCGATGTTAATCCTTCTGAGTTCTTTGAGACTCTTAAGAACAGATAATAACAATATCAATATTGGAGTGAATGATGAGAATTTTATTAAAGCTTAGCGGTGAGGCCCTCGCAGGCCCCAAAAAGACAGGCTTCGACGAGGAGACTGTCAGAAAGGTTGCACTTCAGGTTAAACAGCTTGTGGATGGCGGCACTGAGGTAGGCATCGTTATCGGCGGTGGCAACTTCTGGCGCGGTCGCACCAGCGAGAACATCGACAGAACTAAGGCTGATCAGATCGGAATGCTTGCAACTGTAATGAACTGCATCTATGTTTCAGAGATCTTCAGAAGTGAAGGTATGATGACCAACATACTTACTCCATTCGAATGTGGCTCATTTACCAAACTTTTTTCCAAGGACAGAGCAAACAAGTATTTTGCTCACAACATGGTTGTATTCTTTGCAGGCGGCACAGGACATCCTTACTTCTCAACAGATACCGGAGTTGTCCTTAGGGCTATTGAGGTAGAGGCTGATTACATTCTTCTTGCAAAGGCAATTGACGGAGTCTATGATTCAGATCCGGCCAAGAATCCTGATGCCAAGAGATATGACAAGATATCAATTGACGAGGTTATAGCCAATAACCTTCAGGTTGTTGATATGACAGCTTCAATACTGGCAAGAGATAATAAGGTTCCCATGAGAGTATTCGCACTCCAGGAGGAAGGCAGCATTGTAAAGGCAGCAGCAGGTGATTTCGACGGAACCACCGTAACCTGTGACTGATAATTAGGAGGATAAATGTATGAACGAGAGAGTAAAAGCTTATAATGACAAAATGCAGAAGTCATTTGATTTCCTCAAGGAGGAGCTTGCATCTATCCGCGCAGGAAGAGCTAATCCTCACGTACTTGATAAGATAAAGGTTGATTATTACGGAACACCTACACCAATTCAGCAGGTAGGTAACGTTTCCATCCCTGAGGCACGTATTATTCAGATCGCACCTTGGGATAAGACTCTTATCAAGGACATTGAGAAGGCTATCATGGCTTCCGATCTTGGTATCACCCCCAGCAACGACGGCACTGTTATCAGACTTGTTTTCCCTGAGCTCACTGAGGAGCGCAGAAAACAGCTCACCAAGGACATCCGCAAGAAGGGTGAGGATGCCAAGGTTGCAGTCAGAAACGTAAGACGTGACGGCAATGATGCTTTCAAGAAGCTCAAAGGCTCCGATGTTTCTGAGGACGAGATCAACGATCTTAACGATGAACTTCAGAAGATCACTGACAAGTTCATCAAGGATATTGATGCAACCGTTGAGGAGAAGAATAAAGAGATCATGACAGTCTGATCTTGAGATTTTTAAGGACTTTAGTATGGAAGAAAATTTAAATATCCCCCAGCATGTGGCAATCATATTGGACGGTAACGGAAGGTGGGCCAAGGAAAAGGGCATGCCTCGTAACTATGGTCACATGCAGGGAGCTAAAGCCGTTGAGGACATCCTGGTAGATGCCAGGGATCTTGGTATCAAGTATCTCACGGTCTATGCTTTTTCAACTGAGAACTGGTCCAGACCTGAGGCTGAGGTTTCAGCTCTTATGACGATACTTCGCAATTACTTAAAGACCAGTATCAAGAAGTCCATGAAGAATAATGTTCGCTGTCGTGTCATCGGCGAGAGATCGGCTCTTTCCGAGGATATTCAGGCAGCTATTGCAGAGCTTGAGGAAGCTACCGCAGGTAACACCGGACTTACCTTCACCATTGCCATCAACTATGGAGGCAGGGATGAGATTACAAGAGCAGTAAGGAAGGTGGCTGCCAAGGTTCAGGGCGGTGAGATATCCGCTGATGCAATTACTGAGGAGATGATCGCACAGAACCTGGATACCAGCTTTATGCCGGATCCGGATCTTCTTATCAGAACCTGCAATGAACAGCGAATTTCCAATTATCTTTTATGGCAGTGCGCTTATACTGAGTTTTACTACACTCCTGTGGCATGGCCTGATTTCAACAAGGCTGAGCTGGTTAAGGCTATTGAGTCCTATTCCGGCAGAAACAGAAAGTTTGGCGGACTTAAAACCTAAAATAAGGCTGGTATAACAAATTGAAAACTAGAGTTATCAGTGGTGTTATAATAGCAATCGTGCTGGCTGCAGTGCTGATTCCCGGAGGGTATATATTATCGGCAACTCTTCTGGCGGTGTCCTGTATCAGTTTCTTCGAGCTGACAAGGGCGACAGGAGTGCATCAGCAAGGCAAGAAATGCAATTCCATTGAAGTGTGCGGATACATTTCTATCCTTGTTCACTACATTCAGATGATGCTGGTGAAGGATTACAGATACTATATCTTTTCCGTGATGTTTGCATTTTTCCTGATCATGGTGTGTTACGTGATAAGTTTTCCCAGATACACATCGGTTCAGGCCATGTCTACGTTTTTCTGCTTTTTATATGCGCCGGTTAACATGTCCTTCGTATATCTTTTGAGAATACGTCCCTATGGGGCATATCTGGCATGGATTCCTTTTATTGCCTGGGTGTGCGATACCTGTGCATTCTTCGCAGGCAAGGCTTTTGGCAGGCACAAGCTGGTGCCGGTACTTTCACCCAAGAAGACGGTGGAGGGTGCCATTGGCGGAGTGCTGGGCAGCATGGCAGTGGGACTGATATTTGGATATCTTCTTTACAGGGAGATACACAATCCTAATGTATTTTATGTTCTTCTCATAATTACCTTTGTGGGCAGCATAATTTCCCAGCTGGGAGACCTGTTGGCTTCAGGTATCAAGAGGGACCACAATATCAAGGATTACGGCAAACTGATTCCGGGCCACGGCGGTATTATGGACAGATTTGACAGCGTGATTTTTGTTATACCCTGTATATACTTCCTTGCGGCAGTACTGGTGCCCATGGCGGTATAAGGACTAAATATCTGATATTTCAAGGAGAATTCTGATAGGATTCTCCTTTTTATTTTTCATGTGGATTATGGTATTATGTCTAGTGTAAATTTATGATGGATTTATTATGACCATATAATTATTCGGGAGAAATAAATGAGAAAAATAGTTCTACTTGGTTCCACAGGCTCCATAGGAACCCAGACTCTGGATGTGGTTAGAAACAACCCTTCGGAGCTTACGGTAGTGGGTCTTGCGGCTAATACAAATGCGAAAATGGTTGAAGAGCAGATAAGGGAATTTCATGTTTCCCATGCCTGCATGTTCGACGAAAAGGCTGCCCTCGATCTCAAGGAGAGGGTTAAGGATCTTGATGTTAAGATATACAGCGGAATGGAGGGACTTCTTGAACTTGTAAGTCTTCCTGAAGCTGATACAGTCCTTACAGCGGTGGTTGGAATGATAGGTATCAGACCTACGATCAGAGCTATCGAGGCAGGTAAGGACATTGCACTTGCCAACAAGGAGACTCTTGTATGCGCGGGACATATTATAATGTCGCTTGCAAGAGAGAAGGGTGTTTCCATACTTCCCGTTGACAGTGAGCACAGTGCCATCTTCCAGTCCCTTAACGGAGAACCTCGTGATAAGGTTGAGAAGATTCTTCTCACAGCCAGCGGTGGTCCCTTCAGAGGTAAGAAGATTGCAGATCTTGAGAATATGACTGCAGCTGATGCCCTGAAGCACCCCAACTGGGATATGGGACCCAAGGTTACCATAGATTCTTCATCCCTTGTCAATAAGGGACTTGAGGTTATGGAGGCCAGATGGCTCTTTGATGTAAGCCTTGATAATATTCAGGTTGTGGTTCATCCCCAGAGTATAGTGCACAGTGCGGTTCAGTTCGTGGACGGGGCTGTTATAGCTCAGCTGGGCGTTCCGGATATGAAGCTGCCTATTCAGTATGCGCTTTTTTACCCGGACAGAAGACCTATGAACGAGAAGAGGCTTGATCTGTTTGAGCTTCACCAGCTTACCTTTGAAAAGCCCGATACCGATACCTTCAGAGGACTTAAGCTTGCCTTCGATGCTGCAATGCAGGGCGGCAGTATGCCCACTGTATTCAATGCTGCCAATGAGATGGCGGTCAAGAGCTTCCTTAAGGGCGACATCAGATATCTTGAGATCTATGACATGATTGAGAGAGCCATGGAGCATCACAGCCTTGTGGATAATCCTACGGTTGAGCAGATTCTTGCCGCAGAGGCAGAGACTTACGAGTATTTGGACAGATAAGGAGATACAGGCTTAAATGATAGTCAGTGTAATTATATTTTTGATCATATTCGGAGTACTGGTGGCTTCCCATGAATTCGGCCATTTCATTGTGGCCAAGTCCGGAGGCATAAGAGTAAACGAGTTTTTTATCGGAATGGGCCCCACAATTTTCAAGAAACAAAAGGGCGATACATTATACAGCTTGAAGCTCCTTCCCATCGGCGGCGCCTGCGTCTTTGACGGTATGGACCCTGTGGAGGAGGAAAAAGAGGGACTGGATGAGCATGCCTTCAGGAATGCACCTGTGTGGAGAAGAATAGCCACACTTTTTGCAGGACCCTTTGCCAACTTTTTGATTGCATATATACTGGCAGTATTTCTTGTGAGTTTTTCTACCTGGGATTTTCCTGTCATCAACAAGATGACCGAAGATTCTGCGGCAGCTGAGGCCGGAATGCAGGTTGGAGATAAGTTCATATCTGTGGATGGAGAGAAGGTCTATATGGCCGGAGAGGTTACTCTTATTTCCCAGTTCGCAGAGGGAAGCCCCATGGAGATTGTCTATGAGAGAGACGGAGAGAGGCATACAACAACGCTTCTTCCCAAGTACAGCGATCAGGACAAGAGATATTATATGGGAATCTATCTTGGCGAATACGAGAGGGTCAAGGGCCCTGCTGCCCTTAAATATGCCTGGTATCAGGTTCGCTATTATTTCAAGACAACCTACAGAAGCCTTGCTCTTTTGGTAAAGGGCAAGCTCTCCAAGGACGATGTATCAGGTCCTGTGGGAATGGTCAAAATGGTGGATGATACCTATGAAGAGGTCAAGCCCTATGGCCTGTCAGCTGTAATTCTTACTATGCTGTCACTTACAGTTCTTTTGTCTGTGAATCTGGGAGTGATGAATCTGTTACCTATACCGGCGCTGGACGGCGGACGACTTGTATTCCAGTTTATCGAAGTGATCTTCGGCAAGCCCGTTCCTCCTGAAAAAGAGGGTTTTGTACACATGATCGGAATGGTGGCTCTTATAGGACTTATGGTATTTGTTTTGTTTAACGATATAACAAAGTTCACAAGGTAAAAGGAGGCCGATATGGCATACAGAGATAACACTAAGGTTGTACATATAGGAGACAGGGTAATAGGCGGAGGTAATCCGATCCTTATCCAGTCCATGACCAATACAAGAACAGAGGATGTGAAGGCAACTGTGGATCAGATCCACCGCCTTGAGGCCGCAGGCTGCGATATTATCAGATGCACCTGCCCCACAGAAGAGGCTGCCCGGGCTATCGGAGAGATCAGGAAGCAGATAAGCATTCCCCTTGTTGCAGATATTCATTTTGACTACAAGATGGCTATTGCGGCAATGGAGAACGGCGCCGACAAGATCAGGATCAACCCCGGAAACATCGGTTCAAAAGAGCGCATAGCTGCCGTTGTATCCTGTGCAAAAGAAAGAAATATCCCCATCAGAGTCGGGGTTAACAGCGGATCTCTGGAAAAGGACCTTGTAGAGAAATATCACGGAGTAACCGCTGAGGGACTGGTGGAGAGTGCTATTGATAAGATCGGAATCATAGAGGATCTTGGCTATGACAACATGGTGGTAAGTATCAAATCCTCTAATGTTATGCTCTGCGTCAAGGCCCACGAGCTTCTTGCCAAGCAGTGCAGCTATCCGCTTCATGTCGGAATCACTGAGGCTGGCACTGTCTACGGAGGAAACATTAAGTCTTCAGTAGGACTTGGAATTATTCTGAATGAAGGTATCGGTGATACCATCAGAGTATCCCTGTCGGGAGATCCTGTTGAGGAGATCAAGACAGCCAAGATGATTCTCAGAACCCTTGATATCCGTAAGGGCGGAATCGAGGTTATCGCTTGTCCTACCTGTGGCAGAACCCGTATTGATCTGATCGGACTTGCCAATAAGGTTGAGACTCTTGTTCAGAACTACGACCTTAACATCAAGGTTGCGGTTATGGGCTGCGCAGTAAACGGCCCGGGTGAAGCCAAGGAAGCGGATATAGGAATTGCAGGCGGAGACGGAGAGGGACTTCTTATCAAACATGGGGAGATCATAAGGAAGATTCCCGAGGATCAGCTTCTTAGCGTACTTAAGGAAGAGCTGGACAATTACTGTTAAGATTTGGAGTAAGGTATGTCAAAAGATTTTTTTGAGGTATTCCCTGCGCTGACTCTTGATGCCCACACAAGGGAGATCATGGAGCAGACTGTGGTGGAGAAGGTGTCCACCACCAGGAAGCAGGATATTATTAGGATATATATTTCAAGTACCAGGCTTATCGATAAGGCCGACATTATTAAGACGGAAAACGGCATCAAGAAACAGCTTTTTGCCGGACAGGACGTGGTGATCAAGATCTATGAGAAGTTTTCACTGTCGGCTCAGTATACTCCCGAGAACCTGCTTGATATCTATAGAGAGAGCATTGAGGCAGAATTAAAAGACTATGACCATATGGAATATAGTCTTTTTCGTTCTGCCAATTTTTTGTACCCGGATCAGGATAATCTCATAATCCAGCTGGAAGACAGTGTTGTTGGACAGAAGAAAGCTCCTGACCTTATCAGGGTTTTATCCAAGATAATCAACGAAAGATGCGGCCTTGAAGTGGCTATTTCTCCGGAATTTGTCAAGGTGGAGAAGGAGAATTCCGAGCCCGATTATTCCGGTGAATCCGCCAAGATGGCCAGGAAACTCGAAGCAGTGGAAGCAGCTGCTGAGGAGAAGAAGAGACTCAAAGAGGAAAAGGCTGCTCAGAAGGCTTCAGGCAGCGCAGGCGCTGCTGCAGGTCCTTCCGAAAGCAAGGCGCCTAATGCCGATAATGCAGAGGGTGGAGAAGCCAAGCCTTCCTTCAAGGGCAAGTGGGCCGGCAAGAAGGGTGATTTCGGTGGCAGCTATAAGAGATCCGATAACCCTGACGTTATTTTCGGAAGAGATTTTGAAGAAGAGGCAATGAAATTGGTGGATCTTGTGGGCGAACTTGGTGAAGTTGTTGTTCACGGACAGATCACAGCCTTTGACAAGAGAGATATCAGGAATGAGAAGAGCATTCTCATTTTTGACATAACGGATTTTACAGATTCCATCACGGTCAAGATGTTTGTTAAGACTGAGGATGTTCCTGAGATCTGTAAGGATATCAAGCCCGGAGCCTTTATCAAGGTTAAGGGTATTGCTGCTGTGGACAAATTTGACCATGAGCTGTCGATTCAGTCTGTGGCAGGAGTTAAGAAGATTCCCGACTTTACAACAAAGCGTGTGGACAGGGCTGAAGTTAAGCGTGTTGAGCTTCACTGTCACACCAAGATGAGTGATATGGACGGTGTTTCCGAGGTTAAGAACATCGTCAAGCAGGCCTATAAATGGGGAATGCCGGGAATTGCCATCACAGACCACGGCGTTGTTCAGGCGCTTACCGATGCCAACCATGTATGGGAGGATCTCTACGGAGCTGAGAAGAAGAGAAGGAAAGAAGCCGGCGAGCCTCCGATTGACAGACAGGATTTCTTTAAGCTGATCCTGGGTGTTGAGGCCTATCTGGTAGATGACCTCAAGGAAATTGTTGTAAATGACAAGGGGCAGCCACTGGATGATACTACCTTTGTAGTATTTGATATTGAGACCACAGGTTTTTCGCCTATTAAGAACAGAATTATCGAGATTGGCGCCGTTAAGATAAGAAACGGTGAGATCATTGACAGGTTCTCGGAGTTTATTAATCCTCAGGTGCCGATTCCCTATAGGATTGAGAAGCTGACCAGCATCAACGACGACATGGTTATGGATGCACCCACAAGGGAGGTTATTATCCCTCAGTTTGTGGAGTTCTGTAAGGATGCGGTACTGGTAGGTCATAACGTCAACTTTGATATCAGCTTCATCAACCAGAACTGTAAGGATCTGGGAATTGATGTAGACTATACCACCGTTGATACCATGTGGCTTGCAAGATACTTTTTCCCTCTTCAGGCCAAGCATACTCTGGATGCGGTAGCCAAGACCCTTAATGTAGTTCTTGATCACCACCACAGAGCGGTTGATGATGCGGAATGTACGGCGCTGATATTCAATAAGTTTGTGCCAATGCTCAAGGAGCAGAAGGCAGTTAATCTTACCGATGTGAATATCCTCGGTAAGCCCACACCCGAGATGATAAGACATCTTCGCCCCAATCACTGTATTATTCTGGCCAAGAATACATTGGGAAGGGTTAATCTCTATACCCTTGTAAGTAAGTCTCACATAGACTACTTCAGAAGATTCCCTCTTATTCCAAAGAGCGAACTTATCAAACACAGAGAGGGACTTATTATCGGAAGTGCCTGCTGCGCAGGAGAATTGTACGGCGCTGTTGTTGAGGGACGAGCTCCCGAAGAGATCGCAAGGCTTGTGGATTTCTATGATTATCTGGAGATTCAGCCCGTCGCCAACAACCACTTTATGGTGGATAACGAGAAATATGAAGACATTAACTCCGATGATGACATCAGAGCGATAAATAAAGAGATAGTAAGGCTTGGAGAACAGTTTAACAAGCCTGTTGTTGCTACCTGCGACGCCCATTTCCTTAACCCTGAGGATGAAATATACAGAACCATTATCATGGCGGGAAAAGGTATGGACGAGGAGGAACCTGCACCTTTGTACCTTAGGACCACAGAGGAAATGATGCAGGAGTTTGACTACCTGGGCGGTGACAAGGCCAAGGAGATAGTAATTGATAACACCAGGAAGATCCTGGATATGTGTGATTCCATTTCTCCGGTTCGTCCTGACAAGTGCGCTCCCGTCATTGAGAACAGTGACGAGATCCTCACCAAGATCTGCTACGACAAGGCTCATGAGATCTATGGTGAAGATCTTCCCGAGATAGTTAAGGAGCGTCTTGAAAGAGAGCTTAATTCAATTATCAAGAACGGTTTCGCGGTTATGTACATCATTGCCCAGAAGCTGGTTTGGAAGTCCAACGAGGACGGGTATCTGGTAGGATCCCGTGGTTCTGTAGGATCTTCTTTTGTTGCTTTCACTTCCGGTATTACGGAGGTTAACTCTCTGGCGCCTCACTATGTTTGCCCCAAGTGTAAGTATTCCGATTTTGAATCGGAAGAAGTAGTGGCCTTCGGAGGTAATTCCGGATGTGATATGCCGGATAAGAGATGCCCCAAGTGCGGACATATGATGAACAAGGACGGATTTGATATTCCTTTCGAGACCTTCCTTGGATTCAAGGGAGACAAGGAGCCTGATATTGACCTTAACTTCTCCGGTGAGTATCAGTCCAAGGCCCACAAGTATACTGAGGTTATTTTCGGCTACGGTCAGACCTTCAGAGCCGGAACCATAGCATCTCTGGCTGATAAGACTGCCTACGGCTTTGTAAAAAAATATTATGACTCCATAGGAAGCAGTAAGAGAAAGAGTGAGATCAACAGAATAGTTCAGGGCTGCACCGGAATCCGCCGCGGAACCGGCCAGCACCCCGGTGGTATCATAGTTCTTCCGGTGGGAGAGGACATCAATTCCTTCTGCCCTGTGCAGCATCCTGCCAACGATATGACTACCGCTACAATTACAACTCATTATGACTATCACTCCATCGATCATAACCTTTTGAAGCTCGATATTCTCGGACACGATGATCCGACAATGATAAGATTCCTTCAGGATTGTACCGGTCTTGATCCCAAGCTGGTGCCTCTTGATGACAAGAATGTTATGAGCCTTTTTATGAACACAACGGCTCTTAATATTTCACCTGAGCAGATTGGCGGAACAAAGCTTGGATGTCTGGGACTTCCCGAGTTTGGTACTGACTTCGCTATGCAGATGGTTATTGATGCCAAGCCCTCATCCTTGTCCCACCTTATCAGGATTTCAGGTCTTTCCCACGGTACGGACGTATGGCTTGGCAATGCTCAGACCCTTATCCAGGAAGGTAAGGCCACCATCGATACCTGTATCTGTTGTCGTGACGATATTATGATCTATCTGATCCAGAAGGGACTGGATAAATCCGAGTCCTTCAAGATAATGGAGGCAGTGAGTAAGGGTAAGGTTGCCGGTGGTAAGGAGAAGAACTGGCCCGATTGGAAAAAAGACATGATAGACCACGGCGTTCCCGACTGGTATATCTGGTCCTGCGAGAAGATCAAGTACATGTTCCCCAAGGCCCATGCTGCGGCCTACGTTATGATGGCTTGGAGAATCGCATATTTCAAGGCTTATATACCTCAGGCCTTCTATGCAGCCTGGTTCAGTATAAGAGCCAAGGCCTTCAACTACGAGCATATGTGCCAGGGAGAGAACCATCTTCATGCCATTATGAGGGATTATCAGAACAGAAAGGACGAACTGTCCAACACCGAGCAGGCAGAGTACGGTGATATGAGACTGGTTGAGGAGATGTATGAGAGAGGAATAGAATTCCTGCCCATAGATATCTTCAAGGTTAAGTCCAGAGAGTTCCAGGTAATAGGCGACAAGATCATGCCTGCCCTTAACAGTATCGGAGGCATGGGAGAGAAGGCTGCGGATCAGATCGTGGAGGCAGCCAAGGACGGACCATTTCTGTCCAAGGATGACTTCCGTCAGAGAACCAAATGTCCTCAGGGAGTAATCGACAAGATGGCGGAGATGGGACTTCTGGGAGATATTCCGGACTCCAACCAGATCAGTTTGTTTGATCTTATGCGGGCTCAGTAAGAAAAAATAAAAAAATTGAATTTTTTTCAAAAAAGTACTTGCAATAATTCCGGATATGTAATATTATAATCGAGTTGCTGCTGACATGCAGCACTTGATAAGCCTCGTTGGTCAAGCGGTTAAGACGCTGCCCTCTCACGGCAGAATCAGCGGTTCGATTCCGCTACGAGGTATTCTTAAGAGAGAAGAACTGTTTTAAAAAGTACTTGCAATTTCTTCCCTCATGAGATAATATATACAAGTCCACTTCAGTGGACAACATACCGTGCCTCGTTGGTCAAGCGGTTAAGACGCTGCCCTCTCACGGCAGAATCAGCGGTTCGATTCCGCTACGAGGTATTGACTGTTTATAACAGCCCAACCCGAATTCCAGAACATTTTGTTCTGGTTTTTTTATGCCCATTTTGACATTGTGGTATTATTAACTTGAAACATTGCTTTTATATTTGAGAGGCTAAGGTAGATTATGGAGAATGCGATCAGGATAATACCGCTTGGCGGATTTGACAAAATAGGTATGAATATGACACTTATTGAGTGCGGGGACAGCATTATAGCAATAGACTGCGGCACTTCTTTTCCGCCCAATGACCTGCCGGGTATCGCCGCTTCTGTGCCGGATATATCTTATATCAGAGACAATCTGGATAGATTTAAAGGCATCATTTTAACCCATGGTCATGAAGATCATATCGGAGCAATTCCCTATATTATAAAAGACATTAAGACTCCAATCTACGGGACACCGCTTACCATAGAGCTGGTTGAGAGCAGATTGAAACGCCATGGGATAAAGGGCATCAAGACCAGAGCTATCAAGCCCGGAAATACCATAGTTGTGGGCGGCTTTAAGAATGAATTCATCAGAGCCAAGCACAGCATTCCCGATTCTGCTATGCTGGCGATCAATACTCCCGGAGGAGTTATATTTCACACCGGTGATTTTAAATTTGACATGTCTCCCATTAGCGGTGAGAGGACGGATATCGACAGGCTGACAGCTATCGGAGCCAAGGGAGTTCTGGCCGTCCTTTCTGACAGCACAAATGCCATAAGAGAAGGTTTTTCCAAGTCGGAGAAGGATGTATACAGCCAACTTGATCATTTTCTTAATCTGTACAAAAAGAACAGGCTTATAATTACCTCTTTTGCTTCAAATATGTTCCGAATCCAGCAGATACTGAATCTTGGCCAAAAGTACAACAGAAAAGTAGCCTTGGACGGAGATGTAATGCTGGACATTTTTTCCATATCAAGGAAGCTTGGGTATATAGATGTCCCTGAGGGAATATTGGTGGATGTTTCGGAAATAAATAAAATCCCTCCGGAGGAACTGATCATACTTACCACCGGCAAGCATGGAGAATCTGTGCAGTGTATCGCCGGAATAGTGGGAGAAAGGCATCCTTATATCAAGATAGAGGATGATGACGTGGTGCTCTTTAGCTCCGTTCCGATACAGGGAAGTGAGCTGGAGTTCAGCAGTCTGCTCAACAGGCTGGAGGAGCAGGGCGTTACTATTGAGTTTGAGGATATTCATGCAACCGGACATGCCTGCGCAGAGGAGCTTAAGATCCTGTATTCTCTTTTGCGCCCCAGATATGTGATACCTGCTCACGGAGAGTATCGCTATAGGAGAGCTGCCAAAAACCTTGCCAAGTATGTGGGAATTCCCAGGGAAAATATCTTTATGATAAAAAACGGAGATGTTTTGGAGATGACCATGGATTCCTGCTGTGTAAGCGGACGAATTCCGCTTAGAGAGATTCTGATTGACGGCAGTGAAAAAAGTGAGATCGATTCCGACATGCTGCGGTGCAGAAGGCAGATGTTTGAGTCCGGCGTAGTGATAATTGAGATGTGTATTGATAAAGCTACCGGAAGATATGCTTCCGGACTTAAGATTTCCAGCAGAGGCTTTGCTGAAGGGAAAAAATATGACAGCTTCTACAAAAAGCTTGAGGAACTTTCTTTAAATGAGCTTGCCAGATTTGTGAACCAGGGAGTTATGGATGACAGGGCGAGAAGAGGGATAGAGACCATTGTAGAGGAATATATAAAAAAAGAATTGGATAAATCACCAATTGTTGTTGTAAATTTGATTGAAGTTATGTTATAATCGGTTTCACGTTTTAAAATTTTGGAATTTGTTGCAGTATACAGCTGTTAATTGATGGCTAATGCTTTTAAGACTAGTGCTACGTCAATCCGGCTTTTGTGGGTTGAGTTGCCGAGGTTGTGAAAAGAAATGTGTATGTGTGGCAGAATATGAAATCAGGCATTGAGAAATGTCTTCTTTTCATATTCTGTTTTTTGTTTGAAAGAAAAAGGAGAGAACAATGAAAAAATATATCAAGATAGCCAGAATTGATCATTGGATCAAGCAGTTTTTTATTATGCCGGGAATTGTGGTAGGTCTGTTTCTTACGGACATGTCATTTAAGGATATAGACTGGGTTAAGTTTATCCTGGGATTCCTTGGGGTATGCTGCATAGCAAGTGCTAACTATGTTATAAATGAGTGGCTTGATGCTCCTTATGACAAGTACCACCCTACAAAAAAGAACAGACCTGTAGTAGTGGAGAATATGTCCTTTAAATATGTGCTGGTGGAGTATTTTCTTTTTATCGTCGTTGGACTTTTGTTGTCCTACGCTGTGAATGTGCTGTTTCTCATCACTTCCGCAGTACTTCTGATCATGGGATTTTTCTACAATGTTAAGCCTTTCAGAACAAAGGATATTCCCTTTATCGATGTGCTTTCAGAGTCAATAAATAACATGCTGAGATTGCTGATGGGATGGTTTATCATCACAGATAAAACGCTTCCTCCATCAAGCGTCCTTATTGGTTACTGGATGGCAGGAGCCTTTTTGATGGCCACCAAGAGATTTGCTGAGTACAGAATGATCGGTGATAAAAATATGGCCGGATTGTACAGAAGATCCTTTAAGTACTACACAGAAAAGAGCCTTCTGGCATCAGCTTTGTTCTATGCTCTTATTTCAACCTTCTGCCTTGGTGTGTTCATGGTGAAGTACAGAATTGAGTATATTGTTGCGACTCCGGTACTGTTTGTTTTGTTTGCGTACTATCTCGCAATGTCACTGGATGAGGACTCTGCAGTTCAGAAGCCTGAGAAGTTATACAAAGAAACCAAGCTTATGTTGATGGTGGGAGTATTTTTGATAGTATTCCTGTTATGCTCATTTGTTGATATGGGCTTTTTGCGTGAACTGACATCCAATGCGCTTATTCAGGTGGAAGTCTGATATGAACAGATTGAATGATCCTATAAAAAGGTATGGCCTTTTCCTTTGGGGAGTGATCTGTGCATTTGTTTTACTCCTTTTTACCACAAGATCCTCCGTGCTGTTTGTCTGCAATAACTGGGACGACGCCAACAGCTATTTTACAATGGGAAAGGGCATGATGAACGGGCTGGTCATATACAGGGACTTATATGATCAAAAGGGGCCCTACCTGTATCTGCTTTATGGCTTTGCCTACCTTATCTCTCATAAAACCTTTTTGGGAGTATTTATTTTTGAAATAATATCCGGAGCTTTTTTCCTTTTCTTTTCGGGAAAACTAATACAAAGAAAAAGCAGTGCCTTCATGGCAGCGATACTGATGCCTGTTCTGGGAGCGGCGGCTTTTTCCTCCTGGAGCTTCTATTTCGGAGGGGCAGCAGAGGAGTTTTGTCTTCCTCTTCTGGCTTACAGCCTGTTGGTGCTGGATGAACTACTCCATGAAGAGTGCTCGGATGAGAGATATAAATGGATCTTTTCCGCAGTGGGACTCTGCGCCGGAGTTATCGCTCAGATCAAATACACTATGCTGGGCTTTTTGTTCGCATGGTTTGTGGTGGCGGCTATATGGGCGCTCAAGGAGAGAAATGCAGCCTTTTCTCTTAAGATGATGATCAGATTTGTGATATTTGCATGCATCCCTTCCGTTCCCTGGTTCATTTATTTTCTTGCCACGGGAAGTCTTGATGACTGGTTCAGATGCTATATCTATAACAATCTGTTCTTTTACAGTCAGGTGTCCACGGAAGAATACAGCTTTGGACACAAACTCTATGAGATCGCCAAAACTCTGTACTGGCTGATTCAGGACAGCTTTTCATATTTTGTTTTCATAATAGCCGGTTTTCTTCTTCAGCTTTTTATGGAAAAAGGTTTTGTGAAAAGAGTTTTATCTCCCTGGATATTTGCGGTGACATATTTTGTGATCTTTATTGGCGGAAACAAACTGGCATATTATTCGATACCTTTGATTCCCCTGGCTGTTTTCGGCCTGGCCTACATGGGCAGCCTTATAGAAAAAGCTTTATCTCTTATTGCCAAGAAGAGATCAAAGGAAGTACATGCTGTTATCGCTGCTTCAATGCTGGCTGCAGGCGCAGTGTTTGCTGTTACAAACAGTATGAATGCTGAGTATATGAGCTTTGATGAGGATGATGTCTGGCTTATGGAGGCGGCCACCATGCTTTCTGAGGAGGATACTCTTCTTGAGCTCAATACCGTTGATGCGGGGCTTTATACAGTCACAGGCATTGTTCCCACATGTGAGTATTTTCAGACCAACGGCATTGGTCTGGATACAATGTTTGAGGAGCAGGAAAAATATCTCAAGGAAGCCAGAACGGATTATGTATTGGCTGTGGGCTATGAACCGGAGCATATATATAATAACTATTCGTTAATTAAGGTGTTTGAGTATAAAGAGACAGATCATGACAACACATATTATCTTTATAAAAAGAACTGACGAAAATGTCAGTTCTTTTTTATGTTAATATTAATTAACTTAAAACTTATATGGGAGATAGAACATGGAATTAACAGCTGAAATCAAGCTTTTGGGTGATGGTTATGCAGGCGGCTTTTCCTGCGGAATGAGTACCTTTGCCTGCGATACCGCAAGAGGGTTCAAAAAGACTGATACAGAGAATATTTCTGATGAAAAAGTCGATGTATATAAGGATGACCGGGGCCTGGTTCTTAAGGTCCATGACAAAAAGGATGGCGAAGCAAGGCGTGTCTTTTCTGAGTTTATCAACGGCGGAACATCAGAGGTGTCCCTTGAGATGTTCGCATCCTTTGCGCTAAAAAACGTCAAGGCGGACAAGATCCACAGGCTTCTCAGTTTCTGGAGCGCCGAGGGCAAGCTTAAGACAGAGACTATCACGGATCTTCATCTTGAGAAGTCATGGAACGGCTGAAAGTGACTTTTCTGCTAATGCTATGATAATAGGGACTTGACGAAAAGCCGTTTTTGTGGTAATTTAAGCGTGGAACTAGGAAGTGGGCTTGCGAAGAGCCCACTTTTTTGCTGCATAGACAATTGGTTGTCATGCATGTACTTAATGAGGTATACGTTTTTATGAAGAAGAGCGATATTGAAGCTAAGACCGAGGCTCTCCTTACTCCCATCGCTGAGAAATACGGTGTTTCCATCTACGACGTTGAATATGTCAAGGAAGCGGGAGAATGGTATTTAAGGGCCTACATCGACAAGGAAGGCGGCGTCAACATCAATGACTGCGTGGATGTGAATCATGCACTTTCGGATGCGCTGGATGCCGACGATTTTATTGAAGAGGCCTATACACTTGAGGTTTCAAGTCCCGGACTTGGAAGACAGCTCAAGAAGGACAGACATTTTGCCAACAGCATAGGACAGGATGTTGAGCTCAAGCTCTTTAAGCCCAGGGATGGAGTTAAGGAGTTTGCCGGTACGCTTAAGGGTTTTGATGAGACCACAGTTACCGTTGATATAAATGGAACAGATGAAGTTTTTGTAAGAAAAGAAATATCAGTGATCAAACTTGCACTTGATTTTTGATTAAAAAAGGAGATTACCATGAGTAAAGAATTAATGGATGCCCTTGACCTTTTGGAGAAGGAGAAGAACATCAGCAAGGATTCTCTGTTTGATGCAATCGAGAATTCACTTATCACAGCCTGCAAGAATAACTTCGGCAAGGCAGACAACGTAAGAGTTGAGGTTGACAGAAACAACTGCGATTTCAGATGCTTCGCAGAGAAGGAAGTAGTTGAGACTGCAGATGACGTTATGGATCCTATGATCGAGATCTCCCTGGATGATGCCAAGAAGATCAGCAAGAAGGCTGCAGTAGGCGATATGGTTGAGGTTCCTCTTAATTCCAAGGAATTCGGACGTATTGCTACCCAGAACGCCAAGAACGTTATTCTTCAGAAGATCCGTGAGGAAGAGCGTGGTGCTATCTACAACGAGTATTTCGAGAAGGAGCATGACATCGTAACCGGTGTTGTTCAGAGATTTGTAGGAAGAAATGTCAGCATCAACCTGGGCCGTGCAGATGCTCTTTTGAACGAGAACGAGCAGGTTAAAACAGAGACCTACAGACCTACACAGCGTATCAGAGTATACGTTCTTGAGGTTAAGAACGGTTCCAAGGGACCAAGAATTCTTGTATCCCGTACACATCCCGATCTTGTTAAGAGACTTTTCGAGCAGGAAGTTGCCGAGATTCAGGACGTAACAGTAGTGATCATGTCAATCGCATGAGAAGCCGGCAGCAGAACCAAGATTGCCGTATATTCCAACAACCCTAACGTTGATGCGGTTGGTGCCTGCGTAGGTGTTAACGGCGCAAGAGTTAATCTCATCGTTGATGAGCTTAACGGCGAGAAGATCGA
>JAEEGL016575467.1_pt1 | contig 22038 bp, 17 predicted proteins | sample 9134231 | NCBI WGS metagenome assembly JAEEGL01 (sample SAMN16246548, study PRJNA631951) | gut metagenome | biome: gut microbiome; feature: rumen; material: fiber-attached | host: Bos | place: Iran: Karaj | collected 2018-10 | reverse complement strand
TTGCGGCATACACTTTTTTATTTCACGAAAGGAAGAGAAAATGTTATACGTAGGAATCGATCTCGGAACCTCTGCGGTAAAGCTTCTTCTCATGGACGGAAGCGGCAGCATCAAAAACATCGTTTCGAAGGAATACCCGCTTTATTTTCCTCATCCGGGCTGGTCGGAACAGAAACCCGAAGACTGGTACCAGGGTGTCATGGAAGGTCTCAAGGAACTCCTTGAGGGATCCGACAGATCTCAGGTTGCGGGCATCAGCTTCGGCGGACAGATGCACGGCCTCGTGATCCTGGATGAGCATGACGAGGTGATCCGGCCCGCCATCCTCTGGAATGACGGAAGAACCCAGGAAGAGACCGATTACCTGAACAATACCATCGGCAAGGAGAAGCTGTCGGAATATACCGCCAACATCGCCTTTGCCGGATTCACGGCTCCCAAGATCCTGTGGGTGAAAAAGAACGAGCCGGAGAATTTCAAAAAGATCAAAAAGATCATGCTTCCCAAGGATTACATCGCATACAAGCTCACCGGCGTGAATGCCACGGATGTATCGGATGCCTCCGGTATGCTCCTCATGGACGTGAAGAACCGGCGCTGGTCCAAAGAAATGTGCGAGATCTGCGGGATCACGGAGGATCTCCTTCCGAAGCTTTACGAGAGTTATGAATGCATCGGTACCGTGAAGCAGGAGATCGCCGACGAGCTGTCCATCCCCGCAAGCTGCAAGGTGGCAGCAGGCGCAGGGGATAACGCTGCGGCAGCGGTAGGCACCGGAACGGTGGGAGACGGGATGTGCAATATCTCCCTGGGGACCTCCGGAACCATCTTTATCTCCTCAAAGACCTTCGGCGTGGATAAGTTCAACGCCCTGCATTCCTTTGCTCATGCGGACGGCAGCTATCATCTGATGGGCTGTATGCTTTCCGCGGCATCCTGTAACAAATGGTGGATGGACGAGATCATCGGTACCACGGATTACGGCAAGGAGCAGGCCGCCATCGGGAAACTGGGAGAGAATCATGTGTATTTCCTGCCTTATCTCATGGGAGAGCGTTCTCCGCACAACAATCCCAACGCACGTGCCACCTTTATCGGCATGACCATGGATACCACCCGGGCGGATATGACCCAGGCGGTACTGGAAGGGGTTGCTTTTGCTCTTCGGGATTCCCTGGAAGTTGCCAGATCCCTGGGTGTGAACCTGACCAGGACCAAGATCTGCGGCGGCGGAGCCAAGTCTCCCCTCTGGAAAAAGATCATCGCCAATGTGCTGAACCTGAAGGTGGATGTGATCGAATCCGAGGAAGGTCCCGCACTGGGCGGCGCCATGCTGGCGGCTGTTGCCAACGGAGAATATGCTTCCGTGGAAGATGCCGCATCTGCCATTGTCAAGATCGTTGATACGGTGGAACCGGATCCGCAGCTGGTGGCAAAATACGAAGAGCGTTATGCGCAGTTCAAACAGATCTATCCGGCCTGCAAGCCGTTGTTTGATGTGATCGGGTAAATAAAAACCATATATAAACAGGAGGGTTATCATGAAAAACTTACCAAAAATCAAGATCGGTATCGTTGCGGTGTCCCGTGACTGTTTCCCCGAGTCTCTGGCGGTAAACCGCCGCAAGGCCCTGGTGGAAGCTTACAAGGCAAAGTACGATGCCGGGGACATCTATGAATGTCCGATCTGCATCGTGGAGAGCGAGATTCATATGTGTCAGGCTCTTGAGGACATCAAGAAGGCAGGATGTAACGCACTTTGCGTATATCTCGGCAACTTCGGTCCCGAGATCGCAGAGACACTGCTGGCCAAGCATTTTGACGGTCCCGCCATCTTCCTGGCAGCAGCCGAGGAGACCCAGGGTGACCTTTGCGGAGGCAGAGGAGATGCTTACTGCGGTATGCTGAATGCAAGCTACAACCTTGCACTTCGCAACGTTAAGGCTTATATCCCCGAGTATCCCGTAGGAAATGCGGCAGAATGTGCAAAGATGCTCAACGAGTTCGTGCCCATCGCACGTGCCATCGTAGCATTAAAGAGCCTGAAGATCATCAGCTTCGGTCCGAGACCGCTGAATTTCCTTGCCTGCAATGCTCCCATCAAGCAGCTTTATAACCTGGGTGTTGAGATCGAAGAGAACTCCGAACTTGACCTGTTTGAGTCCTTCAACAAGCACGAAGGCGATTCCCGTATTCCTGCCAAGGTTAAGGAGATGGAGGAAGAGCTGGGTGCCGGTAACAAGAAGCCCGAGATCCTCAGCAAGCTGGCTCAGTATGAACTGACCCTCCTTGACTGGGTAGAGGCACACAAGGGTTACAGAGAGTATGTTGCCATCGCCGGCAAGTGCTGGCCCGCATTCCAGACTCAGTTCGGTTTCGTTCCCTGCTATGTGAACAGCCGTCTGACGGGAATGGGCATCCCCGTTTCCTGCGAAGTGGATATCTACGGCTGCCTGTCCGAGTTCATCGGTACCGCCGTATCCGACGATATCGTTACCCTGCTTGATATCAATAACTCCGTTCCGGATGATATGTATGAAGAGTCCATCAAGGGCAAGTTCAACTATGAGCATACCGATACCTTCATGGGCTTCCACTGCGGCAATACCTGCTCCAAGAAGCTGACTTCCTATGAGATGAAGTATCAGATGATCATGGCCAGAGCCCTTCCCATCGAAGTTACCAACGGAACGCTTGAGGGCGACATCGTACCCGGTGACATCACCTTCTTCCGTCTGCAGTCCACCGCCGATAACAAGCTTCGCGCTTATATCGCCAACGGTGAGGTACTTCCGGTTGCAACCAGATCCTTCGGCGGCATCGGCGTATTCGCCATCCCCGAGATGGGACGTTTCTATCGTCACGTGCTGATCGAAAAGAACTTCCCGCATCACGGCGCGGTAGCATTCGGTCACTTCGGTAAGGCACTCTTCGAAGTGTTCAAGTACATCGGCGTTGAGCCCGAGGAGATCGGATTCAACCAGCCGAAGGGTATGCTTTACAAGACTGAGAATCCTTTTAAATAAGGAACAGCATGTACAAAGGGCGTCGGTCATGTGACCGGCGCCCTTTTGTACGTTCATTGTCCTTGTTCAGTTGTGTGCTATGCGTTGTCAATGTGCCCCGTGATATATTCCCGCATATTCTCCCGCGGGATGTTGAGGGCCACGGAAAGCTCTCCGTAGAGGAAATCCTCCGCCTGCTTGAAGTACCTGGAATCCAGAGCAGTTACCTTGAATCCCTTCATAAGGCGCTTTTCCTTGCGCAGATAGATGGTTTTGATCAGAGAAACGAGTCGTTTGGGATCACAGGAATGCATCATGTCCTTGTAGGTCTGCTCCAGGGTCTTTTCATCGGCTATCGCAATCGTATCGATTCCCGGAATGCTTTGGATGAGTGCTTCCGCCTCCTTTTTGGAAAGGGCTTTGCGCAGCGTACCGTCATCAAGATCCGTAGGTTTGTAAACGGTGCTCTTGCTGGCAAATACAGGCTTCAGCAGATAGTACTTGCGTGATTTGTCGATGCCGTCCATGTTCAGTGTGGTGATATCTTCTACCCGGCAGATTCCGTTGTTTCCGCATATGATGTACTCACCTTTTTTAAACATAGCCACCTCACTATTCTGTTGACTCCCTTATTATAGCACTTTTTCGGGGAAAAAGGGGGAGTTTTTTTATTGCACGGATACCGCAAAAGTGATAAACTTTAGTTCGTTATAGTGTGCCCAGACACGGCACACGGCAGTTTTTTTCGAGGAGGATATGATTATGAAAAAAGCGATTGCGTTATTACTTGCCGGCGCTATGACGGCGGCTCTGATGACAGGATGCGGCAACAAGGCCGCTTCATCTTCTGCGGATGCGTCCGGTTCCGCAGCCATTGCGGACGGCGTCCTCACGGTTGGGACCAATGCGGAATTCCCGCCTTTTGAATATGTGGGTGACGACGGACAGCCCGACGGTTTCGATATGGCCCTCATCAAGGCTATAGGCGACAAGATGGGCGTGAAGGTTGAGATCCAGAATATGGAGTTTGCATCTCTGGTTTCTTCCATCGGCAACAAGATCGATGTTGCCATTGCGGGTATGACCGTTACCGAGGAGCGGAAGCAGACCGTGGATTTCTCCGATTCCTATTATGATGCGGTACAGTATGTGATCACCCCCAAGGGATCTCCCCTTGCCACAGCGGATGATCTGAAGGGCAAGACCATCGGCGTTCAGCTGGGAACCACGGGTGACTTCATCGCCCAGGATATCGAGGGCAGCACCGTTTCTTCCTACAACAAGGCAGTGGATGCCGTGAACGACCTGATCAACGGACGTGTGGATCTGGTCATCGTCGACAAGAATCCCGCCATGGTATTTGCAGGCAAATATCCGGACGATGTGGAGGCCCTTGACGGTGCACAGTTCGGTTTCGAAGTGGAGAACTATGCCATCGCAATGCCCAAGGGAGACAAGGCTCTTTCCGACGCCATCAACGGCGCCATCAAAGACCTGAAGGCCGACGGCACTTTCGATAAGCTTGTGAAGGAGTACATTGAGGCTGAATAATGGCTGATTTTATTGAGAAATTCCGGCGGGCCTTCCTTGCGGAAGACCGCTGGATCCTCTATTTCAAAGGACTGGGTGTTACCCTGGAAGTCGCATTCTTTGCGGCATTGATCGGTCTTGTGATCGGAACGATGTTTGCAATGATGCGTCTTTCCCGCACCCGGGAGGGCAAAATGACACCCTGGGCCTACATCGCGGGTGCCTATATCGATGTGATCCGCGGTACCCCGTCGGTGGTACAGCTGCTCATCATGTGGTTCATCATCATGAAGAACTCCACCAACGGCGTGCTCATCGCCTCCCTGTCCTTTGGTATCAATTCGGGCGCTTACGTGGCCGAGATCATTCGGGCCGGCATCATGGCCGTGGATGTGGGGCAGACGGAAGCGGGCAGATCTCTGGGCCTTTCCGGTGCCCAGACCTTCTTTTATATCGTTCTGCCTCAGGCAATCAAGAACGTGCTTCCGCCCATCGGCAACGAGTTTATCGTGCTGATCAAGGAAACCGCCATCGTCGGTTATGTTTCCCTTTCGGACTTAACCCGTGTGGCCAATCAGGTATCTTCCCGGACCTATGAAGCGTTTTTCCCGCTGATCGGTGCGGCGGTGATCTATTTCGTGATCATCAAGATCCTGAGTGTCCTGCTCTCTGTTCTGGAAAGGAGGTTACGCAGAAGTGATCATCGTTGAAGACCTCCACAAAAAATTCGAAGATACGGAAGTATTGAAAGGAATCAGTTACCATATCGAAAAAGGGGACAAGATCGTGATCGTGGGACCTTCCGGTTCCGGCAAGAGCACCTTCCTGAGATGTCTTAACATGCTGGAGAGACCCACTTCGGGAAAGATCTCCATCGAGGGTGAGGTCATTACGGATCCCCGGACGGATCTGGACAAGGTCCGCCGCAATGTGGGTATGGTATTCCAGCATTTCAATCTGTTCAACAATCTGACGGTGCTTCAGAATATTACCCTTGCGCCGGTCAAACTCAATGTCATGACGAAGGAGGAGGCCCGGGAAAAGGCTTTTGCACTGCTGGAACGCATCAATCTGAAGGAAAAGGCGGATGTTTACCCCTATTCCCTTTCCGGCGGACAGAAACAGCGGATCGCCATTGTCAGATCCCTTGCCATGAATCCCCGTCTGATGCTTTTTGACGAACCTACCAGTGCCCTGGACCCCGAGATGGTGGGCGAGGTGCTGGATGTGATGAAGGAACTTGCCGCCGACGGCATGACCATGGTGGTGGTCACCCATGAGATGGGGTTTGCCAGAGAAGTGGGGACCAAGGTTCTTTTCATGGACGAAGGAAAGATCCTGGAAGAGAACACGCCGGGTGAGTTCTTCGGGAATCCGCAGTCACCGCGGCTTCGGGATTTTCTGTCCAAGGTATTGTAGGAAGAGCAAAGGAGAAAAAGTATGATCACGGTAAGTCTGTGCATGATCGTAAGGAACGAGGAAGCGGTATTGGACCGCTGTCTCGGCAGTGTGGCGGATCTGATGGACGAGATCATTATCGTGGATACGGGATCCACGGACCGGACCAAGGAGATCGCGGCCAAATATACCGACAGGATCTACGATTTTGAGTGGGTGGATGATTTTTCCGCCGCCCGCAACTATGCTTTTGAGCTTGCCGGATCGGATTATATCTATACGGCGGATGCCGATGAGTATCTTGACGAAGAGAACCGTTTCCGTTTCAGAACCCTGAAGGAAGGGCTGGATCCCGGGGTGGAGATCGTCCAGATGTACTACGGCAATCAGCTGGAGAACGGAACCGTCTATAACTACGACAAGGAACTTCGTCCGAAACTCTTCAAGAAGTTCCGGGAATTCCGCTGGATCGAACGTGTCCATGAGACCGTCCGGGAGGTTCCGGTGGTCTACAATTCCGATATCGTGGTGATGCATAAACCTTCGGTCAATCATGCGGAACGGGATTTCAGGATCTTCCGGGAAATGGCGGAAAACGGAGAGGCCCTTTCGGAAAGAGCGCTTGAATTCTATGCCAAGGAACTTTATATCTCCGGAACCGACCAGGATTTCCTGAATGCCGAGGATTATTTCGTTTCCGTGGCGGATGATGACGACACCAAACTGGATGTAATGCGGATCGCCATCTGTGTGATCGCCAAAGCATCTCTGATCCGCAGGGATTACCTGAAACTCTACCGATATGCCATCAAGGATGTGGTATCCGAACCCTGCAGCGAAGTATGCTGTCTGCTGGGAGATTATTACGAGAGCACGGGTGCCCATAAGGAAGCCGCGGTATGGTACTTCAACGCAGCCTTCGAGACCCATGCGATCCTGGATATCCGCAGAGAGCGGGAGATCCCCCTGGAGGGTCTTTCCCGGATCTACCGGAATCTCGGCATGCCGGATGTGGCAAAAGAATATGAGGATGTTTTGAAAAAGAGGTTATCCGAAGATTGAGCTGGGAAGACAATGTCAGATACGTGACCCCTTATGTGGCGGGAGAACAGCCCAAGGGGAGCGTGATCAAATTAAATACGAATGAATTTCCCTATGCACCCTCGCCCAGGGTGGCGGAACGCATGAGGGAACTTGCGGATCTGGAAAGCGATGGCAAAACATCGCTTTTACGCAAATATCCGGACATGGATGCAACGTCGCTGACGGATGCCGTAACTTCCGTCTACGGCATCGATTTTGACCGGATGTTTGTGGGAGTGGGATCGGATGATGTGCTGTCCATGGCCTTCATGACCTTCTTTAATTCCGACATGCCTGTCATTTTTCCGGACATCACCTATTCTTTTTACGATGTCTGGGCCGATGTACACCGGATCCCCTATGAGACAAAAGCGCTGGATCCGGATTTCAGGATCGTGCCCGAGGATTACCTTTGCAGGAACGGCGGCATCGTTCTTCCCAATCCCAACGCCCCTACCGGGGTATTTGAAGATATCGGCGTGATCGAACGGATCGTCCGGGAGAATCCGGAGAGTGTGGTGATCATTGACGAAGCTTATGTGGACTTCGGAGGACGGAGCGTCCTTCCCCTGATCGATCGCTACGAGAACCTGCTGGTGGTACAGACCTTCAGCAAATCCCGGGCCCTTGCGGGACTCCGGGTGGGAGCTGCCTTCGGTTCGGAGAAACTCATCCGGTATCTGAAAGACGTGAAATTCTCCGTGAACTCCTATACCATGAATCTGCCCGCCATTGAACTGGGGGCGGCGGCCATGCTGGATACGGCTTATTTCAAAGAGACCGTCTCCCGCCTGATCCGTACACGGGAAGAGGCTAAAAAAAGGCTTTCGGCCCTGGGATTTACCTTCCCGGATTCCAAAGCAAACTTCATTTTCGCCACCCATCCGAAAAAGAAGGCGAAGGAAATCTATCTTGCATTAAAAGAAAGAAACATCTATGTCCGCTGGTGGGATAAGCCCAGGATCAACGATCATCTGCGCATCTCCATCGGAACCGACGAAGAGATGGAAGCATTATACCGTGAACTGGAGGAGATCCTAAGATGAGCAGCCTTGCACAGAGTATCGCCAATGTCTTTACGGGGAGCCTGACTACCCAGTATGTTGCCTGTTTTATCATATCCATGATACCCCTGATCGAGCTTCGGGGCGCTATCCCCATCGCTTATTTTTTCAAGGCCGCCAATCCGGCCTTCAATCTGCTGCTGGGTTATATCATTATAGCCGCAGGCAATATGCTGCCGGTTCCCGTCATCTTCTTTTTCGCACGAAAGGTGCTGGAATGGGGCGCGGACAAACCGGTGATCGGCGGATTCTTCCGTTTCTGTCTGGAAAAGGGACATAAAGGCGGAGAAAAACTGCAGGCCAAGGCGGGACGGGGACTTTTTGTTGCGCTGATGCTGTTCGTGGGGATCCCTCTGCCGGGCACGGGCGCCTGGACGGGAACACTTGCGGCAAGCCTTCTGGACATGAAATTCAAGGACAGTATCATCGCTGTTGTGTGCGGCGTAGCCCTGGCGGGAGTCATCGTGGGTGTTCTGTGCACCCTGGGATTCGGAGCCTGGTTCGGGATAGCGGGATAAGCAGAAAACAAGAAAGGGCAGGTTGAAGATGGGACAGAATGAAGATAACGACCTGATCGAAAATCTACAGAAACTCAGATATGATACGAAACCGACCCGTTGCGAAAAATGCGGCTATTCGGTGAAATATATGGGAAGAGGTGCTTACGAGTGCGAGAAGTGCGGCTTCACCATGTATGATGATTTCGGACTGGTGGATCAGTTCCTTTCGGCCAACGGTCCCAGTAACGCGCCGGCCATCAGCCGGGGAACCGGTCTTTCCATCGCCCGGGTAAGGGAACTGCTGGAACAGGGAAGACTGGAAGCGCTTCCCGGATCGGAAAAGATGATCGACGGCGGAGGCGATAAAACAGCCGAAAAGGCACCGAAAGCCAAGGGGCAGTTTGTTGCCCATGAGCCCGTTGACAGGGGCAGGATCCGTTTCCGGGATCCCCGAAAGTAGGAAAACCATGAGTGATTATCTGATTCGCGCCACGGCAGCGAATGCCCAGATCCGCGCATTCGCCGTATCGACGCGGGATCTTACGGAATTTGCAAGATGTGCGCATAATACTTCGCCGGTGATGACGGCGGCACTGGGCAGGCTTCTTTCCGGAGCGCTTCTGATGGGTGCCATGCTGAAGAACGGTAAGGATACGGTGACCATCCAGTTAAGCGGCGACGGTCCCGCAAAGGGACTGACCGCCACGGCGGACGGGGACGGACATGTGAACGGTTACGTTATGAATCCGGATGTGATGCTTCCCCCCAACGAAAAAGGAAAACTGGATGTGGGAGGCGCCATCGGAAAAGGCGTGATCCGGGTGATCCGGGACATGGGCTTAAAGGAGCCCTACATCGGAACCTGTGAACTGCAGACCGGGGAGATCGCCGAAGATCTCACCTATTATTTTGCTTCTTCGGAGCAGGTTCCGTCCTCTGTGGGACTGGGTGTCCTCATGAACCGGGATAATACGGTGAACTGCGCCGGAGGCTTTATCATCCAGCTCATGCCCTTTATCGATGATGATACCGTGGATCTGCTGGAGCAAAAGCTTGCTTCTTCCCCTTCCGTGACCAGCGTTCTTTCCGAAGGAAAGACCTGCGAGGATCTGCTCTCCATGCTTTTGGGGGATCTGGGACTTGAGATCACGGACAGACGGGAAGTATCCTTCCGCTGCGGATGCGACAGGGACCGGGTATCCAAGGCCCTTGTGAGCATCGGAAAAGAAGAACTGAAGAATCTCATCGCCGAAGACCGGACCATGGAGATCAAATGCCATGTATGTGGGAAGGCATATGATTATACGACGGAGGAACTCAAAGAACTCCTCCGGAAGAGCGGTTCAAAATGAAATTCACCAAAATGCACGGCTGCGGCAACGACTACGTATATATCGACTGCTTTCGGGAGCAGGTTCCCGCAGACGAAGAACAATTAAAGACCATGATCCGAACCCTTTCCGACCGGCATTTCGGCATCGGCGGGGACGGTGTGATCCTGATCCGCAAGGGGACTCTTGCGCCCTTTGAGATGTGCATGTACAATGCGGACGGCAGTTATTCCCCCATGTGCGGCAACGGGATCCGCTGCGTGGCAAAATATATTTACGACGAAGGGCTGTGCCGGGAAAAAGAGTTCGATATCGAAAGCGGCGGAAGCGTCAAGCATATGACCCTGACCGTGGATCCGGATACGGGTAAGGCGGAAAGCATTACCGTGGATATGGGAAAAGCGATCCTTACGCCATCCCTGATCCCGGTTCGTCTTCCCGATGACAAAAAGGCGCCGCTTGTCCTAATGGAGCCCATTACGGTGGGCGATCGGGAATATAAAATGACATGCGTGTCAATGGGAAATCCCCATGCCGTTGTTTTTCTTGATGAGATGATCACGGATGAGGAGATCCTGAAGTACGGACCGCTGTTTGAACATCATTCGTATTTTCCGGAGCGGATCAATACCGAGTTCGTCCGGGTCCTGGATGAGCATACCGTTTCCATGCGGGTGTGGGAACGCGGAACGGGAGAGACCCTTGCCTGCGGCACCGGTACCTGTGCCGTGACCGTGGCATCCATCCTCAACGGATTCTGCAAATCCCCCGTTACCGTCCGTGTTCTGGGCGGCGAGGTGACCGACACCTATGACGAAGAGAGCGGAAAGGTCTTTATGACGGGACCTGCCGAAACGGTCTTTACCGGGGAAACGGATCTGTATTAAGAAGATCATAACGATAAGGAGATAGAAAAATGGACATTGCAAAAAAATATAAAAAACCTTACTTTCTTCCGCCGGAAGAATGCCATGAATGGGTGAAAAAAGACACCATCGAGAAAGCGCCCATCTGGTGTTCCGTGGACTTACGGGACGGCAACCAGGCCCTGATCGAACCCATGAGCCTGGAGCAGAAGCTGGTATTCTTCAAACTGCTGACGGATATCGGATTTAAGGAGATCGAGGTGGGATTTCCCGCCGCTTCCGATACGGAGTACCAGTTCATGCGTGCCCTCATCGAGCGGAACATGATCCCGGAGGATGTGACGGTCCAGGTTCTGACCCAGGCCCGGGAACATATCATCCGCAAGACCTTCGAGTCCGTAAAGGGAGCGCCCCGCGCCATCGTCCATGTGTATAATTCCACATCCGTGGCTCAGAGGGAGCAGGTATTTAAGAAATCAAAGGAAGAAGTGAAGCAGATCGCCATTGACGGAGCACAGCTCCTTTACGACCTGGCAAAGGAAACGGAAGGGAATTTCGCCTTTGAATATTCTCCCGAGAGCTTTCCGGGGACAGAGGTGGATTATGCCCTTGAGGTATGTAATGCGGTACTGGATGTGTGGAAACCGCTGCCGGACAACAAGGCCATCATCAACATTCCCACCACGGTACAGATCGCCATGCCTCATGTCTTTGCTTCCCAGGTGGAATATTTTGACAGGAATCTGAAATACCGCGACGGCGTAACATTATCCATCCATCCCCACAATGACCGCGGATGCGGGATCTCGGATGCGGAACTGGGTGTGCTTGCGGGCGCGGACCGGGTAGAGGGCACGCTTTTCGGAAACGGGGAACGTACCGGTAACGTGGATATCGTGACCCTGGCCATGAACATGGTGATGCACGGGGTGGATCCCGGACTGGATTTTTCACAGCTGATGCATGTGCGTGAGGTCTATGAGGAACTGACGGGCATGAAGGTCCATGAGCGGGCACCTTACGCCGGAGATCTGGTATTTACCGCATTTTCCGGTTCCCATCAGGATGCCATTTCCAAGGGAATGGCTTACCGGGAGCAGGGACTGTCCGGAGATGTATGGACGGTACCTTATCTTCCCGTGGATCCCAAGGATCTGGGAAGAGAATACGAGTCCGATGTGATCAGGATCAATTCCCAGTCCGGCAAGGGCGGTGTCGCTTACATCCTGAAGCAGAATTACGGTCTGATCATCCCCATGCCCATGCGGGAGGAAGTGGGGTATCTTGTAAAGGGGATCTCCGACGAACGTCATGCGGAGCTTTCTCCGGAAGATATCTACGCCATCTTCGAAAAGAACTATATCCGCAATCGGGAGCATTTCGATGTGATCGCTTCCCATTACACGCAGGAAGAGGATGAGGGCATCTTTACCCGTGTGACCATCCGCTACAACGACGGGACGGAAAAGAAGCTCTCCGGTGAGGGCAACGGACGTCTGGATGCGGTGAGCAACGCCTTTAAGGATCACTTCGGCACCCAGTACACCCTGAAGGTTTATGAGGAGCATGCGGTCTCCGTCGGATCCTCCTCCAAGGGTGCAACATTCGTGGGGATAGAGTATAATGGTAAGATGTACTGGGGAGTCGGTATCAACCAGGATATCATCAAATCCGCGGTTGCCGCCCTCGTATCCGCAGTCAACAAAATCTTATAAGATAAGGAGATCATCATGGCAGAAGAAAAGAAAAAAGTTAAGGGACTTTTCGGAGAATTCAAGGAGTTCATTTCCAAGGGCAGTGTCCTTGACATGGCTGTGGGCGTGATCATCGGCGGAGCATTTACCGGCATCATCAATGCCCTGGTGGATGAAGTCTTCATGCCGGTCATCTCTCTGATCACCGGTGGCATCGATTTTACCAGCCTCAGTATCAGCCTGGGTTCCGGAGAAAATGCGGCCTCGCTGAATTACGGCGCCTTTATCGCAGCTGTGATCAATTTCCTGCTGATCGCACTGGTGCTCTTTCTGGTCATCAAGGCCATCAACAAATTCCGTAAGGAAAAGAAGGCCGATCCCACCACGAAGATCTGCCCTCATTGCTGCTCGGAGATCAATATCAAGGCAACCAGATGCCCTCACTGTACTTCGGAACTTGATAAGTAAACCGAATTGAAGAATCTTTTTAAGGTTTTATCCAAATTAATATTCAGCCGGACACTCATTTTTATCCTGATGATCCTGCTCCAGATCCTGACGATCCTGATGTTTTCCATCTATCTTCAGAATCATTTTACTCTGGCACTGGAGATCACACAGGTTGTGGGCGCCGTTTTGCTGATCTATATCATCAATACAGATGAGCCCACGGAGTTTAAACTGACGTGGGCCATTTTCTTGACCGTATTTACGGTCTTCGGTGCCCTGGTGTATATCCTGATCAAGACAAACTGGGGTATGATCGGCTTAAGGAGAAAGGTGAACCGGGAGATCCGGGAGACCCGGGAGCTTCTGTACACCTCGGATGAGACCCGGAAAGCGCTGCAAAGAGAATCCATGAGCTTTCAGGGCTTTACCCATTACATGTTCCACACGGCCCACTTTCCGGTCTATCACAATACCATCACGGAATACTATCCCAGCGGAGAGGAATTCTTTGAACCCTTTCTGGAGGATCTTCGGAGTGCGGAGGAATTCATCTTCCTGGAATATTTCATCATCGGCGAGAGTTATATGTGGGACCGGGTGCTTGAGATCCTGAAGGAAAAGGCAGCTGCGGGAGTTGAGGTCCGGGTGATGTACGACGGCCTGTGCTCTTTGGTGCTCCTTCCCTACCGGTATCCCCAGGAACTTGCAAAATACGGGATCAGGGCAAAGATGTTCGCCCCCATCATCCCTTTCTTTTCCACCACCCAGAATAACCGGGATCATCGCAAGATCGTGGTGATCGACGGCAGGATCGCCTATACCGGGGGCGTGAACCTGGCGGATGAATACATCAACCGCATGAAACGTTACGGGTACTGGAAGGATGTGGCCATCCGGCTGGAGGGAAGAGCGGTGGAGAGCTTTACCCTGATGTTCCTTCAGATGTGGAACGTCTACGGCAAAGGAAATCCCGAGTATAAAAAGTACATCGCCAAGACCAAGGATCACAACAAACCGCCTCAGGACGGATTCGTGATCCCCTACGGGGATACCCCCACCTTAAAGACGGAGATCGCAAAGACCGTTTACGAACAGATCTTTTCCTTCGCCACGGAATATATCCATATCATGACCCCCTATTTTATCGTGGACCGGGAATTCCTGGGGATCATGAGTTACGCTTCCCGCTGCGGTGTGGATGTGAAGATGATCCTGCCCCATATCCCGGATAAAAAGGCGGTGTATTATATCGCCAGGACCTATTACCGGGATCTGCTGGAGGCGGGTGTAAAAATTTATGAGTTTACACCGGGGTTTGTTCATGCGAAAATATTTGTATGCGATGACAGGATCGCTACGGTGGGTTCCGTAAATCTGGACTACCGGAGTTTCTATCATCACTTTGAATGCGGGGTCTATCTGTACGAGAATTCCGCGGTAAATGCGGTGGAACGGGATTTCCGGGACACCCTGGGACAATGCCGGGAAGTAACGGAAGATTATTACCGCAGGGAAATACCCCTTTGGCAGAAAGCAGTGGGGAGGGTACTGAGGCTCTTTGCGCCTCTGCTTTGAACGGATCTTTATGAGTAACGAATTTTTTTATGAGATTTCATATTTTATCATCGCCCTGAGCATCTGTCTGATGGTGCTGCTCTTTAACAGGACCGTGAACTACAGGGAAAAGCGCAGGCATGCCGCGTTGTTCAAACTGTTGTGCCTGGATGTGCTGATCTGTACCCTGACGAATATCTCCAGTCACACCTTTCAGCATCTGGGATCCCTGCGGGGCATTGATGTTTCCCTCTTTTTCTATTTCCTGGTACATTCGGGTCTTGCACCCCTCTTTTATGTGTATATCTTCCTGATCACGGGAGCCCATCATACCCGGACACCCAGGAAACATCTGCTCATCATGGCCCCTTGCTTTGCCATGATCACGCTGATCCTCTTAAATCCGCTTACACGCTGGGTTTACTATATCGACAAAGAACTTACCTTTCACCGGAACTGGGCCGAGACCATCATCTATATCGTCTCCGGTTATTTCCTGCTCATAGCCCTGATCCACATCATCAAATACTGGAATGTCATGAACCGCCGCAGACGCTGGGCGCTGCTTGCAAGTTTCGCCCTCGTCATCGTGGGGGTACTTCTCCAGCTCCTCTTTGTCAAACTGACGGTGGAACTGGTTTTCGAAGCCCTTGCCATGCTGGGCGTAATGCTCACCGTGGAGAACGAGGACGACAGGATCGATACGGAGACCATGACCTACAACCGGGATGCCTTTAAGATGACCATTGACGGCATGCTGGGGATCCATAAGCATTTTGCCCTGATGGCCATCCGTATCAATAATGCGGATGCCTATAACCGGATTGCGGGAACCGCCGGTGTGGGTGAGATCATGCGGGTTGTGGGTGATTATCTGAGAGAACGGGGGGATTCCATCTATCGTGTTACCCCAAATTCCTATGCTGCGGTGACCTACGTCAACGATCCTGAGATCCTGAAAAAGGAAGTGGAGGAGACCAGAGAGCGCTTCGAGTCAAACTGGAAGATCGGCGAGGTGGAGATCGGTCTGGATGCCACCATCCTGTGTACCACTTCGGACGGGTTCTTTACCACGGTGGATGATTACATGCTCCTTTTCGAAGGACAGATCCCGCCCAATGAACGGCGCAAGGTCCTTTCCGGGCAGGAACTGCTGTTCCTCAAGCGCAATGTGGAGATCGAAAAGGCCGTCCTGCGGGGCGTGACCAACGAAACCTACGAGGTATACTACCAGCCGATCTACGGAAATCCCAACAAGTCCGTGCTTGCGGCCAAGGCATATCTGTATCTCAGGGATGAACTGCTGGGCTTACTGCCCTCCCGGGAATGCCATGCCGCCATCCGTGCCAATAATCTGGAATCCTATCTTTCCCTGAAACTCCTGAGTGAAGTCTGTATGTTCATCGGAAGCGGTATTCCCATGGAACTGGGTGTCCGGGAAGTGGGCATCGGGATCGCTGCTTCGCAGCTCATACGGGAAGAGTTTGTTGAGGATGTGATCCGGGTATCCCAGCGCCATTCGGTAGCGCCCGGACAGATCGATCTGGAGATCAGCGGACTCTCCGAACTGCAGGAATATGATGCCATCAACCGCGCCATCCGCATCCTGAAGGAAGCCGGATTCGCCATTTCCATCGACCGGTACGGGACCGAGGAGACCAACTTAAAGACCCTGATCAACGTGGACTACGATGTGGTCAACATGGATATGAGTTCCTACCAGCCTACATACGGGACGGATACGGGACACCGCCTGTTCCGCGACAATGTGGACATGATCCATAAACTGGGCAAGATCGTACTCCTGAAGGGGATCAACGATGTATCCAGGGCCAAGATCGCTTCTTCCACCAGCGCGGATTATCTGCAGGGTGATTTCTATTCGGAGACCATCCGTCAGAACGAGTTCATCGCCGTGCTCAAGGGAATGGAAAATGCCTGGCGGGAAGAAGAAAAAGCCCGTATGCAGAATGAGGCCAAGAGTTCCTTCCTGGCCAACATGTCCCACGAGATCCGTACGCCCATCAATGCCATCCTGGGCATGAACGAGATGATCCTGAGAAAGAGCACGAACCCTCAGATCCTTTCCTATGCGGGAGATATCGAGCGGGCGGGAAGAAACCTGCTTTCTCTCATCAACGGGATCCTGGACTTCTCCAAGATCGAGTCCGGGAATATGGAACTGGTGGATGTGGATTATGAACTGAGTGCCCTCTTAAACGACGTGATCCGGATGTTCCGGGAACGTATGGACGAAAAAGGGCTGGAATTCATTACGGATATCGACAGCATGCTTCCGGATATGCTTTACGGGGATGAACTGCGTGTCAAGCAGGTCATCATCAATATCCTGAGCAATGCGGTAAAATACACCGATCACGGAAGTGTCTCCTTCTCCGTGGGAAGCCAGATCGTATCCGCGGATATCGTGAAACTGGACATCCGTATCACCGATACCGGAAAAGGTATCCGCAAGGAAGAGCAGTCCCAGCTCTTCGGAACCTTCCGCCGTCTGGATGCCGTCAATAACCGTACCGTGGAAGGAACGGGACTGGGGCTTGCCATCACCGCAGGGATCCTGAAGATGATGGACGGCGAAGTGGAAGTGGAGAGCGAATACGGCAAGGGCTCCACCTTCCGTGTGATCATCCCCCAGAAGATCATCAGTCTGGAACCCATCGGCAACCTGGAAGAAAAATACAAGCTTGACGAAAAGAACAGAAAACGCTACCGCAAATCCTTCACCGCCAAGGATGCCCGGATCATGGTGGTGGATGATACGCCCATCAACCTGAAGGTCATCCGCGAACTTCTCGGCAGTACCCAGGTGGAGATCGAGGAAGCCTTAAGCGGCGAGGAATGTTTAAAGAAACTGCGGCAGGATCCTTACGATCTGGTGCTCCTGGATTATCGTATGCCGGTGATGGACGGTATCGAGACCCTTCACAGACTGCGTCAGATGAAAGAGACCGACAACTGGAGCGTACCGGTGATCGCTCTTACCGCAAATGCGGTTTCCGGTGCAAGAGAGCACTTTATCAGCGAAGGATTTGACGATTATCTGACCAAACCCGTGGACGGGGCCATGCTTGAGGAGATGGTGGCGAAATTCCTGCCTCCCGCCAAGGTACATCTTTTCGACAAGGAAGACGAAGGCGAGGAACCTTATGTGCCGGATCCTTCCATTATCAAGCTTTACCGTGATTCCATTCTTTCCAATGCGGATGAACTGGAAACTTACATGAAGGAACAGAACTGGGAAGATTATACCGTCAAGGTTCATTCCTTAAAGAGTACCACCTTCCTCATCGGCGAGCATGTGCTTGCCCGTATGTTCAAGAGTCTGGAGGAAGCCGGAGATGCCGGCAATATCGATTTCATCCGGACGGAAACACCGGGCGCCCTGGCAAGATACCGGGAACTCTACGACAAACTCGGCGAGGTGCTCAATGAAGAGACCAACGACGATGCGGAAGAGATCGACGAGGATACCATGCAGGATGCCTACGATTCCATCCTGGAATTTTCGGAAAACATGGATTACGAAAATATCGGTTTTGTACTGAACGAACTCCGGGAATTCAAACTGACGGGAGAGGATGCGAAAACCATAGACAGGATCCGGGAACTCCACGGAAAACTGGATTATTCCGGTATCACGGAAATCCTCATGACCCGGAAAGGAGGCGTATCATGAATTGGATCGCTTTCAGCCGGGAAGCGGCATTTTATTTCGGAACGGTGCTGATCACGGTCTTCGGACTGACCTATACCCTGATCGTCCGCCGTACCGGTAAACCGAATAACAAGGCATTTATTCTGGGCATCATCAATCTGAACCTTACTGCGGTCTGCAATATCATTTACTGCTTTTTCAAACCCATGATCCTGCAGGGAGGAACGGGAGCGAAGATCGCTTTTGCGTCAAATTATATGTATTTTGTGCTTCACGGCATGCTGCCCATGATCCTGTTCTTCTATGTCCTGCTGGTGACACAGAACTTTGAACGCACCTCATGGATGAGACTGTATCAGACCATGGGTCCTTTTGTGGTAACGGAAGGCGTGATCCTTTCCAATCCCTGGAACGGATGGACCTACTCTTTCAATGAGAAGGGAGAGTTCGTCCGGGGATGGGGTGTCTACCTTTTATACCTGGTATCCGCATTTTACATCCTGATGTCCCTGTGGATCCTGCTCCGCAGATGGAACGGCCAGACGGCCCAGGTACGCAGGCTCATCATTTACGGATATCTGGCGGTGGTCCTGGGTGTGATCCTGCAGCTCGTCGACAGTGTGGTGCATGTGGAACTTTTCTGCGAAGGTCTGATGCTCATGGGCCTTATGATCGGCGTGGAGTATGACGATGAATGGATCGATTCCGCTACCGGAGTCCGGAACCGGAATGCTCTCCTTCGGGACATGAAGAATCAGTTCCAGCAGGAACGACCTTTTTCCGCCATCTGCGTCCGTATCCTGAATTTCGATAATGTACGCCGTACCATGAATATCGGGGAGCGTCAGATCTCGGAGGTATTTTCCGGCTATCTGAAACAGAAGCATCCCTATTACCGGATCTACCGGATGGAAACGGATTCCTACATGCTGCTGATCTATCGCAGGGATATGATGCATTTAAACCGTCTGATGGAAGAACTGGAAAAAGACTTAAAAGGCGGTTACAAGCCGGACGAGAACTGGGTTCCCATCCGTTGCGCCCTGATCTCCGTTTCCTATCCCAGCGAGATCGGATCCCTGGATGACCTGCTGGTATTAAGCGAGGGAGATTACTGGAACGAAGGCCGGAAGGAAGGGGTACTTCCCATGGAGGAGATCTCCCGTATCCTGATGCAGGCCAAGATGGAACATATCCTTCATGATGCCCTGGAAGGGAAAAAGATCTCGGTTTACTACCAGCCGGTATTCGATTCGGAAACCCTGCGGATGGATTCCGCAGAGGCTCTGGTCCGGTATGAAGGCTTTGGAGGGGAGACCTTTGTGCCCCGTGATTTCGTGAAGGTGGCGGAAAAAAGCGGATCCGTCATGGAATTGGGAGACTACATCCTGGAAGAAGTGTGTGATTTCCTGTCTACCGGAATCCCGCAGAAAGCCGGCATCAGATATGTCAATGTGAATCTGTCCATCGCACAGTGCATGACGCCTCATTTCGGAGATCATGTCATGGAGATCGTGAACCGGTATCCTTCCGTTACGCCTTCCATGCTGAATTTCGAGATCATGGATACCGTGACGGCTCAGGACTATGCGGATATCGAATCCGTTATCCGTGAATTCAAGGAGAACGGATTCCTGTTCTCACTGGAGGGCTTTGGGATCGGTTATTCCAACATGTATTCCATTTTTGCTCTGGATTTCGACATGATCAAGATCGACAAGATCCTGCTCTGGGAAGCCTGCAAGAGCAAAGCGGGACAAATCATACTGGAAAACTGTGTGCGAATGGTGCATAATATGAACAGACTGGTTACCGTGGTCGGTGTAGAGACCTCGGAACAGATTGAACTCATCAGAGATCTGCCCGTGAACAGGCTGCAGGGATTCTACCTGTCCCAGCCCATGACGCGGAAAGAGATAGAAGGGAGATACCTGTGATGCCGGAGAATAAAATCATATTGATCAGCGCCAAAGAGACCTTCATCGTTAAGGCCATCAAGCGCGATCTTGAAGAAGCCGGTTTCGAATGTATCATGACAGATGCCGATGTACAGAGTGTAGGAGCCTATCATGACGAAGGCGACGTATTTATTTTGTACCTGGGCGGCGGCAGGATCGAAGATCGTACCAAGTTATATGTCTACATGAGAGACATGTGCATGGAAAATAAAATGGTGGTCCTCATCGGCGAAAGACTGGAACTGGATCAGGCAGCCCAGTCCATTCCCAAGGAGCTGGTATCCGCCATGATCCAGCGCCCCTTTGAGATCCAGGATCTGATCTACAAGCTGGATGATCTGTTAAGGGAGCGGGACGAAGGAAGTTCCAAGAAGTCCATTCTGGTGGTGGATGACGATACCACTTTCCTTAAGATGATCCATGAATGGCTGAAGGATGAATATCATGTATCCATCGTAAGTTCCGGGATGCAGGCTTTTTCCTGGCTGGCCAAGAACCATGCGGACCTGATCCTTCTGGATTACAATATGCCCGTGGCATCCGGTCCCAGCGTGCTGGAGATGTTAAAGAGCGAGGTGGAGACCAGAGATATCCCGGTCATCATCCTGACGGGAAAGTCGGACAAGGAAAGCGTGAACCGGGTAATGGGACTGGGCATGGAACGGTATCTGTTAAAGACCCTGGGCATGTACGGGATCAAAAAAGAACTGCATAAGTTTTTCCTGGAGCACAGGATCGATTATTAAATGAGCCTGTGAGACAAAAGCAAAAGAAAAGCGCCGGTCTTTACGACCGGCGCTGTTTTTGTGTCCTGAAGATCCCGGAAGGATCAGCCCATGGTCACCACCACGTTGTATTCCGTCTGTCCCTTTACATAGGGGATCACGCATCCCTCTACAGCCTGACCGTTCACGGTCATGGAGGAGACACCCTTTTCCACGTTGTTGGGATTCTTCACTTCTATATGATAGGTTCCCTCCCGGAACTGTCTGGTGATCTTGAAGTCACCGAAGCCCTTGGGTACGCAGGGATCTACGGAAAGACCCTGATGAGTGGGATATACCCCCAGGATGTACTGGGAGATATTGACAAAAGTCCATGCCGCCGTACCGGTGAGCCAGGAATTCTTGGCTTCGCCGTGGAACTTTGCGTCCCGTCCGGCTACCATCTGGGCATAGCAATAAGGCTCTGTCCTGTGGATTTCGGAGAACTCTTCACAGTATGCGGGACAGGTCTTCTTGTAGATCTCGAAAGCACGATCCCCTCTGCCCACTACGGTCTCAGCGATGGATACCCAGGGATTGTTGTGGCAGAAGATACCGGCATTCTCCTTGTATCCGGGGGGATAAGAGGAGATCTCGCCCAGTTCCAGATGATATCTGGTGTATGCCGGCTGAAGGATCATGATACCGTAATCCGTATCGAGACGTTCCTTCACGGAATCGAGAGCCTTGATGGCGTGGCCTTCCTTTACGCCGACACCTGCCAGTACACAGAAGCCCTGAGGTTCGATGAAGATCTGGCCTTCTTCGCATTCTTTGGAGCCTACCTTGTTGCCGTAATGGTCGTAGGCACGGACGAACCATTCGCCGTCCCAGCCGGTATCAAGGAGTGCATCGTAGATGGTTTTGATCTCTTTCCGGGCACGATCGGCTTCCGCCTGGTTCCCCCGGAGTTCATTAAGCTGTGCGTATTCTTCGCCGTATTTTACGAACATGCCGCCGATGAACACGGATTCCGCATTGGGACCGTCGGAAGGACCGAAGGTCTGGAAAGATTCACCGGGGTGCTCCGAGAAGCAGTTCAGGTTCAGGCAGTCATTCCAGTCCGCACGTCCGATGAGGGGCAGCTTGTGGGGGCCCTTGTGGTTCACGATGTAGTCAAAGGATCTCTTTAAGTGCTCCATCAGAGGCTGTGCCACGGACTCGT
>JAEEGL012637678.1_pt1 | contig 22039 bp, 35 predicted proteins | sample 9134231 | NCBI WGS metagenome assembly JAEEGL01 (sample SAMN16246548, study PRJNA631951) | gut metagenome | biome: gut microbiome; feature: rumen; material: fiber-attached | host: Bos | place: Iran: Karaj | collected 2018-10 | reverse complement strand
GTTGTTTTGTACATAAAACATTGGTTGCCATGCAAGGTTGTCAAACATTTATAGAAGATATTTTACCTGGTGATATGGTTCTTTCTTATAATGAAGAAAGTAAGAAAAATGAGTATAATGAAGTGTTATCTGTTATGAGCCATCGGGTTATAGAAGAAATTTATACTATTTATATTGAAAATGAAATTATTCAAGCAACTGGTACACACCCATTTTATATTATAAGAAGAAATTCTGCTAAATGGCGTGAAGTTTTTACTCTTAAATCTGGAGATTAGGTTTTATATGCAAACGGGGAAGTTCATGTTATTAATAAAATTGATATTGAAATAAAAGATACTTTAGTTTATAACTTAGAAGTTGCTAATAATCATAATTATTATGTTGGCGTTAATAAAGTTCTTGTTCACAATAAAGGTGGTGGCGGAAGAGGTCGAGCTGCAAGAACAGCAGCCGTTGCAGCTGTTAATCCGCGAAAAGAAAGCACCGGATAGATGAAAGATCTTGAACATAGCCAAAAGAAAACCCAGATAGCAGCTGAGAAACTCTCTAAAACAATAGATAGGGTTTATGGAAAACGTAGAGTTAATATGATGCAAGATCTTATTAAATTACAAGGTAAAGAATTAGATTAGATTAAAGAATTAAATAAATTAAGAGAGAAAGAGTATAAAGATTCTATAGAGCGTTTAAAGAAAGCTAAAGAAATCGAAGTTCAATATACGGAAACAATAGATGAAAATGCAAAAAATATTAAGGAAAGTATTGAGTTTTGGAGCCATTATGGGTTGGAAGATAAAATTAAATATGACGAATAGGGATTTATTGCTAATTTAGGAGAATTAGAACGTTTAGCTGCGGAAAAACATAATGAGATTATAGAAAAATATAATGGAGTAGCAGAAACAGATGAGACAAAAAATATTTTAGCCAGAGAAAATGCTATTTATTCCGCTTTTAAAGATTTAACAGGAGAAACAGAAGAATTCTGGGAAGCTTGGCAAAATGGTCTAACTGAATGGGAAGATAAATTATATGAGATTCACGACTAGTTTGCAGAAATGCTAAAATATAAATTAGAAGTTAGATTAGATCTTATTGAAGGTGATTTAAAAATTATAAATACTAAATTAAAAAGTATAGGAGATAGTATTTATAAAGCAGCTGAAGCATTGACTTTATTATGGGAATCTGATCCAAATAAGAGAAGTTAGTTTGATTCTATTATAGAAGCTGGTCAAACCTATCAAACCCATTGGAAAGAAATAAATGAACATTTTGATCCAGAAAAATGGCAAGAATTAGATTAGCTTACGCAAGAGGCTTATATAGAACAAAGTCAAACAATTAGAGATGGTTTACTTGAACAAGCAGAAGCTTTAATGGACTTGCGCGATGCCTATGAAGATTATTATCAAGATACTCTTTCTAAAGCAACTGCTGAAATAGAAAAGTATACTAAAGCTATGGAGCATAATGCTAATATATTAGACCATTTAAAGAATTTGTTAGATTTAACTGGTAGAGAATTTGATTATGATGCTAAAGATGCTTTAATCAGAGGAAAGATGAGTATTAATAAAGACTAGTATGACGCAGCTGCTGATTGGGCGCAAAGACAAAAAGCGCAAGTAGAGGCAGCGCGGGCAGAATATGAAGAATTGAAAGCTTACGATCCTCTTGGAGCAGAAAATTTCAAACGAGAAGTATTAGATCCATCTGTTGAGTATTTCCATGAAGCTGAAGAAAAGATGTATGCTGCAGCGGAGGAACTTGCTAGCAATATTAATGACCTTTGGGAAAATACTGTTGCTAAAATAAAAGATGAGTTTGAGAAAGCTGTTACTGGCGGAGATGGATTTGATTATCTAACTGAGCGCATGGAACGTGCGAAGGCTATTCAAGAAGAGTATTTAACAACTACTAATAAGTTATATGAAACAAATACTTTAATGCGAAAAGTTCAAAAAGATATTGATAAAACTGATAATAACCTACGCAAAGAAAAATTAGCTAGTTTTAACAAAGAAATTGAGTAGGCTTAGAAGAGTCATCGCTTAGCTTAGTCAGAAATGGAAATTTTAAAAGCTCGTTATGAGATTTTGCAGGCTGAAATGGCTCTTGAAGATGCGAAAGATGCTAAAGCCATAGTCCGTTTATAGCGTGATAGTGAAGGTAATTATGGTTATGTTTATACTGCAGATTAGGATAAAGTAGATGATGCAGAATAGAATTTAGCAGATAAACAAAATGATTTATATAATTTAGTATTAAATTATTAGAATGAATATCAAGAAAAACGCTTATAGGCACAAAGAGAATATGAAGAAGCTAGAGACAAAATTTGGGAAGATTGGTATAATAAGCGCATTAGCGACGAAGAGCGAGATGAACGTCTTGGCGAATTAAGAGCACACTTTTTAGATAAAATGTAGGCTTATGAAATAACTATCAATGAGTCTAATAAATGGTTAAATATTGTTGCAGCAGAAGGCGTAACTGAAGCTTGGACTAATTCTGATAAAGATCGAATTGCTAGCACGGAAGAGTTTCTAGCTCACGATAAAGAGGCAAATTAGAGATATTAGCAAATTGCTCAAGAAACAAATAATATGAGAGCAGAAATTACTGAAGATACTAAGTTAGGTTTAGATGATGTAAAAGGAAAGACGGAAGAATTAACTACCGCAAATGAAGAATTGGCTAATGAATTAAGAAATGATGTAATACCAAAAGTTGATGCAGAGATTTCTAAAGTAAGAGAAGCTACAGCTGCTTTTGAGCATCATGCGACTGCAATTCAAAGAACCATTGATGAATATTTGCAATTATCTGAAGCTATTTAGAAAGTATTAAGGGAATTAGTGGGAGAAATGGATGAACCTGCAGACTATTCAATGCAAATGTTTGATGAAATGGAATTAACTGGTTCAGTTTCTTAGACGACAATGGATAAACGTTCTGCTAAAGTTAAAAATAATAATATGACTAGAGCATAGTATGGTACTAACAATCCAGAAACTGTTCTTGCGGCTGAAGCATGGTATGAAGATAACCGAGGATTAAGTAAATCAGAGTATCTTAAAGCCTATAGGGAAGGCACTTTACCTGCAAGCTCTAAGGATACAGAATTACAAAGAATGGCTGATATGGTTTCTTCAAGATTACCTGGTAAAACAGATAATTCTGGAAATGATGATATTATGGATTTCTTAGAGACAAAAGGCTATCAGTTTGAAGGTATGGGTCGTACTTATGATAATATTACATAGAATACAACTCATAGCACAGGATCAGCAGCTAAAAAAGCCATAGAAGCTGCGAATGAAGCTGCTAAAGCAGTAGGTATATCAGAAACTAATAAATCTTTAAATAATGAAACTGATTATTCTGGGCGTTCTGCTTCATAGGCCGCAAAAGAAGCTGTATATGAAGCAAATTCAGAAGTATATAATAAATTATTTGAATAGGTAAATACGAATTTTAGTAGTTGGGTATAGGGTTTATCTAGTGTTATACAAACTGCTGGAGAAAGTATCTCTTAGGCTGTATCTGCTTTTAAAACAGTTTCCTCTGAACCATTAGAATAGAATGTTCATGTTACTGCCGAATTTCCAAATGTTACAAGTAGCGATTAGATTCTTGAAGCTTTTGGCGAATTACCTAATATGGCAACATAGTATGCAAATAAAACTTAATGCTTGTATAAATAAGGGAAATAAAATTTTTATTTCCCTTATTTATAAAATTTTTGACTTAGTTATTTTTTTATGATAATATAAATAAAGATAGAGAAAAAGGAGGAGTGATATATGGCTGAAACATCAAATAAAATATTAAATTTAGAAGAAACTGTTTTAAAACCAATAGATCTTTTAATATAGAAAAGAATCGAATCAGTTAAATTTGATTAGACTATTACTTGTACTATTGTAGATGATAATAAGGCAAAAGATGGAACCTATATGGTTTCTAATGGTTCTTCTAAATTTAAAGCTTATACAACCGAAACTGGTTATAAAACCGGAGAAGCAGTTTTAGTTCATATTCCTCAAGGAGATTTTAGTAAGCAGAAAACTATAATTGGTAAACAAGTAGATGTTTCAGATACTCCTTTAGCTTACGTATCACCTTTTGAAACTATTGTAGATATGACAAATAATTTAATTCATATTCCAACAGCACTAGCTCTTAATGCGAATTTTTGTAGAACGCAAGAAAGCTAGTAGGTTTTAATTGATTGGAATGAGAATAATCCCACTGATAAGATAAGATCATATTTGTGGGAAATAGATGATAAAGAATTTTCTTTATCTAAAGCTTATAAGGGTTTTCCTGGACATAATAATACTGAGGACCAACCCATATGGGATTCTGGAGATATTTATTACAAGGATATGACTAGAATAGGCATTCGTGCTGATTTTAAAACTTTTTTACATGAATTTAAAACTATTTCTGGAAATTATGGATTAGCATTAGAGATTACCTTTCAATATATAGACGGCGATGTTACATCCTCTACTCCATTAACTTTTAAAAAATTTGTAGAATTGGATAGTAGTTCCTTTTTTGGGGATCCTTATAATTACATTGCTTATTTTTCTAATGAAGATGTTTTTGACATAGAAGAGTATACAGATTTTCCCATTGTTAGATTAAGATTATTTGTTTATTAGCGAGCAAATTTTAAAACTTCTGATGGTGAGTATGTTCCATATAATGATCCTTAGGCTATTGGTTATATTAATCCTAATATTTTAATCCAAGATATTTATGTTTGTTTAGGAACATTGGTTGATGAATTTAAAACGGATAGGATTTCTATAACAAATACTAGTTCCAATACTTATTTTAAAATAGATAGATATATCCAATTAAATACATGGTCTGAATGGAATAGAATTAAAGAAGAAGTTATACTTTCTGGAGATACTACAGATGAACGTTTAGCTAATAGTATGTATGTATTAGATAAAAATGCTGAATTAAAGTATTTTGAAAATAAATCTGGTTCTGCATATACAGCTTATCCAGAAGAGATAACAAATAATCTTTATAAACCTTTGGGAAATGATATATATGGTGATATTAAAGAAGATAAATCTATTCCTTGGGTTAAGATTAATAGAGAAAGATATAATCAAAAAGATTTATATTTAAATTGGATACATAAAGATCCTGAAACAGGAATTGCTAAATTAATGGTTCAAGACGAGGTTCCTGCTGATTATGAAATTAGATGGTATAGACATGAGCTAGGCGCAAAAAGTCCAGATCCATATGCTGGACCACATTGGGTTAGATATTGTGGAGTAAATGAACAATATTTAAATGATAAAGATGGAATTAAACCTTCTTTAAAATTAGAAGATATTTCTGAAGATAATCCAGATACTGCTACTAATTAGATACATATTAATTTTATTCCAGATGTAAATGAATAGGAAGAATAGATAAAAGCTGTTGTTGTCTTTAACGAAGAGTAGGCACAATCCGCAGAATTATTTGCTAGATTAATTGCTCGAAGTGAACCTCTTGTTTTATCTAATGATGATGAGGTGCGGAGCAAGGCTACGGTAATAGATGAAAATGCTTTAGCTATTAAATATAATGATGAATAGCTAGGTAACTATTTTATGTATAATCGAGCTGGTCAACTTACTAATGCAGAAGATAGTAAAGTATTAAGAACTTTAACAGCAGTTTTTGATTTAGATACTTCTTTAGATGTTCAAACACAAAGACCTGATTTAATTTTGGAAGAATGTGAACATGTTGATTGGTATTTTCCAACAAGATAGACAATGATTATTCCAGCAACTTCTGCTGATATAGATGATCCTAATCTTATGCCTGTTGATACAGAACGTGAATCAGGAGATTTTTATGTTTAGAGTGGGACTATTTCTGTTGGATATTTTATTAAAGATACATTAAATTATAATTTTAATAATAATACAATTCTTTTAAAAGTTAGAAAAGATAATTAGGATTATGAAGCTCATGTTACTATGTTATTTGGAACGGCAGGTTCTTCTGGTTCTGATTATACTATTGTAATACATTGGGATGAAGGTCGTAATGTATTAAATGCAAGTGATTTAAAATATCAAGAAGGAAAGACAATTGAATCTATAATATCTGGACGAGTTGCATTATTAGATCCAGAATTTCAATAGACAAAACTACCAGAAAATTCTTCTATTGATGTTAGTTGGCATGCTGTTTTAGAAGATATAGGTTCTCCTGATAAGCCATATAAGACTTATGTAGTAGAAGATAATCCAAATATATTGTATCCAGTTGATATTAATGGGAATAAAATGCCTTAGGTTGCAGATTATGGGAATAACAATGAAGATGAAGAATTTCTTGAAGCTAAAAGGCGTTCACCATGGGTTTCTAAAACCAATGAAAATGACTATTTGTATTATCATTTAAATAAGAAAAAATTTGAAAAAAAGATTCTTGCGGATGATTAGAAAGGTCTTTATGCTAGTTTACCTTATCGAACTTTAAAACCAGGGGATGGGTATAAATATAAATTTAATTTTGTAGAAGTAGATGAAAATAATTTTCATTGGGCACAACAAACATATTTTATAAAAAGAAATATGAATTTTGTAATAGATTTTTATGAAGCTGAAGAAGAAACAGAAGTTTATTATACAACTGAACCTATAAAAGGATATAATTCTCGAGAAGGAGATTTTGTTGAATTAACTCGAGAAGGAGATACTTTAGATAGATTTCAAATTGCGATTAAAAGAGATAACTCTGATAATATACCTAATCTTTAGGGTTTAATGAATTCTATTTATATTTTAAAAGTTACTATTAAAGATTTTGGAGATTATGATTTAGTTGCTTATTTTCCAATTCCTATAAAAAGTGGTGAAAAGGCTATGGCTTTAGCTGGTGAAAATGAGGGAGAATATGCTGAGGAGCAATTGTAGAAAGTTCGCGCAGTTTAGTATATAAATGGAGCTACTTATGTCAGATACGCTTCAAGTGGAGAAGTAGATTATAATACAACTCCTTATACTATTTCATTTGCGTCATTTGCTACTCCAGGAGGAACACTTGACGAACAAGGAAAATTTTTCTATAATAATAATGGAAATATTCCAAATGAATATCAAGAGGTTACTCAAGGACATCTTTATTCTAACTCTAATTTTGTAGATACAGCCATTCCTGCTTTTTTTGATAATGAAAAAAAACCAAAAATTGGAAAATGGTAGTTGTTATATAAAGAAATAGAAGATGATGGTTGGATTAATTTTGGACCGGATTTAAAAGAAACGGCAACAATTTCAACAAAAGATAATGAAGGTAATATTATTTCTATAGCTATAAAACAAGCTGAAGATTCAAATAAAATAGGATATGATCCAAATTATATTGCATATGAAGTTCCTAAATTAAGTCCAACTTCTGTATATATTGAAGACTTATCTATTTATGGAGTTTAGTATAAATTAGGAGACGAAATTCTTTGGACTTAGCCTATCTTAGCATATAAAGATAATTATCCTTCAACAACTTTAAATAAATGGGATGGTAAATCTATTCAAACAGATGGCGATGCCGATGGGAATGGATCTGGGACTATCGTGGCCAATGGCCTTGCGGCAGGTAAAAAAGAAAGTGATAATACTTTTACTGGTGTTGTTTTGGGCGATTGGTCAAGAACAGATAGTGACAGTTTTATGACTGAATAGACTGGTATTTATGGATTTAATCATGGATAGACATCTTATTGTCTTTTAGATGATGGAACCGCATTCTTTGGAAAAGATGGTAAAGGCCGCATTTATATTAACGGCAATAAATCATAGATATATTCAGCAAAATGGAAAGCGAAGAGTTCTTTGCATGAAGGTATGCTTTTAGATATTGATGATGGATATATTAAAATGAACTATACTTATAAAGTACAATCAGAAAATTCAGAAGATGAACCTGAAGAACCAGAGTCTCCATCAGAAGAAGAGTCTGAAATTAATTGGGGTGATTGGGACAGGACAAATGAAGATCCAGATGATCCCAATGAACTTAATGATATATTTAGTATTTTATCATCTGCAACTTCTGATAGCGTTTTTTATGTAGAAGATTAGATTGATAATAAACCACCCTTACAATCAAATGGTTAGCATCATATTACAATAGCATCAAATGCAAATGATTGGCCATTGGCAATAGGAACTACACCATCAGAATCTGGTAGAGAATTTAGAATTAATTGGAATGGTGATGGTCATTTTTCTGGTGTTATTAATGCCTATGCTGGAAAAATTGGCGGATGGAATATTACGGAAAATACATTATATTCAGATAATAGAAATGTTATTTTAAATAGCCTTGCAGGAAGTATTGCTGCTAATAAAGGAAAATTAGGTGGATGGAGATTAGATTCTACTAAATTAACTAGTGATTATACAACAAGTATTTTACTAGATCCTTTTTAGAGCGAAGGTTCAACTACTATGGTTCCATCTATTATTTTAGATGGCGCTTTAGGAAAAATTACTGCTGTATCTGGTTAGATAGGTGGATGGTATATAGATTCTACAAAACTTCAAGATACTTATATTCAAAGAGATGATGAAAGTTTTGATAGCAATGAAATGAGTTCCCATCCAGACAAATATGGAGATCCTACGACTATTTTAAAGGTTGGAGTAAAAAATGAGATTACTACGGCAGCACCAGAAGTTAGTATCTAGACTAATAGTATTAAAATTTAGGGAAAAGTAAGAACTGGACCAATTCTTGAAGGGGAGAGTGTTGAGGACGAATCATCTGGTTCCACCTCTTTAACAGATGTGTCAGGATATATCGGTTGTTTATAGGGGGCTACAGCCTCTGAAAAAACAGCTTTATTGGGTATAAGAGCAAATGGCAATGGTATTGCATTGGAAACATCTGATACTATTAGATTATCGGGTATCGGTTCGGGAAATACTTGTGATGCAATAAATTTACAGGCGAATTAGATATATTTAGGATTATATAATAAATCTAATACTGATGTGGATGCTCCACAAATAAATATAAATAATTAGGAAATAAGTGTTTATATTAAAAGTATAATTGATGCAGATTATATTAAAGGCATAATTGATGCAGATTATATTAAAGGCATAATTGATGCAACATATATTAAAGGCAAGATACAAAATGAATATGCTACAAAAGAATATGTTGACAATTATTTTTCATAATAACAAGATAAAAAGGAGATTTTAATTATGACTATTACAAGAGAACAGCTTGAGCAGTTAGCTCGTATTTATAATACACTTATGAATATTAGCACAAAGGGAGAGGATACATTTGTAATGGCAGATTGTCTTCGTGCTATGGAACAAGTGGTAACTGCGATTGATAAGGCAAATTCAAATAATAATTAGCCTGAACCAATCACTCCTGAAATAGTAGAGGAGTAATTTAATATGAGTAGTGGGATAGCGCAAAAGATGTTTCCTCCAATAATTTCTGGCACTATACCTGCTTTCTATTCAGAAAATGGGGCAGCCATAATGACTGTCCCATTTTCTTTAAGTAGGGCAGTGAACCCGCGTGCTATAGGAGGATTGATTATTAAGATAAAAACTGTGTAGAGTAATACTTTGTTAAGAGAATTACAAATTAATAATTCTGGTTTAGTAGAAAATATGATTAATAGTGGATTAGCAAAATTTGAATGGAATGAGATAAATGATAGTTCAGTAGAAATAGGTCAATATTTAAAAGTACAAATGGCTTTTATGGATAAAAACAATAATATTGGTTATTTTTCTACAGTTGGAGTTACTAAATATACAGATAAACCTGATATTTATATAAAAGACATAGAATAGAATGTTTCTCCTGGCTCTGCTACACCTTTTAAATATACGTACACAGGTATTTATAAAATTAATGAAGATTTAAATGAAAGACCTGATTCGTATTGTTTTTTACTTTACAATGCATATAAAGAATTGGTTGAAAATAGTGGATGGAAAGTACATAATTCATCCGTAAATAATATTTATTAGGAAGCTATCTTGCCAGATGAAACTTCTGATACGTATACCTTTGAAACAGCTTTAGAGCCTGACAAAATTTATTATATTTAGTATGGTGTTAGGACTATAAATAATTTAGAGCTTTTTAGTAATTTATATTCTGTGACAGATGTACGCACTTTAGATACTCAAATTAAAAATACAAATTTAGTAGCTACTAATAATTATGATGATGGATATGTCGAATTAAAATTTAATGTACCATCAAATAAATTAAATAAAACAATTCCAGAAAATAGCGGAGAAGGTGTGTCAATAGCTATTTATAGAGCTTCTAAAATAAATGGTTTTAATGATTGGCGATTAATAAATAAATTTTTTTGTACTAATTATGCTACATTAGCGACATGGTAGTATAAAGATTTTGCGATTGAACAAGGAAATATTTATTAGTACTGTTTTAGATAGTACAATGAGGCATATATGTATTCTAATAGAAAAGTTTCTAATGAAGTTTTAGCAGATTTTGAAGATATGTTTTTATGGGATGGTCATAGGCAATTAAAAATTAAATTTAATCCAAAAATTACTTCCTTTAAAACAACACAAGCAGAATAGAAATTAGAAACTATTGGAGGTAAATTTCCTTTTATCTTTAAGAATAGCAATATTGGATATAAAGAATTTCCTATATCCGGATTAATTAGCTATTGGTCTGATGAAAATTAGTTATTTATAAATTTATATTAGGATTTAGGTGTAACCGCATTAGCAAATTATTCTTACAACTATGCTGCAGGTATGATTAATTTTGAAAATGATATTTATATTAATCAAAGAAGTATTACTCCTTAGAATATTGCAGCAGAACGTAAATTTAAATTATTGGTTTTAGATTGGCTAAATAATGGCGAATATAAGATTTTTAAATCTCCTGCGGAAGGTAATTATATTGTTAGATTAATGAATGTATCATTATCTCCAGAAGATAAACTAGGTCGTATGTTACATAGTTTTACTGCGACCGCATATGAAATGGCTGAATTTACTTATAATAATTTAATTAGTTTAAAATTTGTAAATCCTGCTGAATCAACAGAAACCATTGAGCAATTCTCTTCTTTTAAAATTAAGGATAGAATTAATGAAGCTTGGATAGATAGTAATCATTCGATTAAATTAAATTCTTATTCTGTTTTATCTTATTTATCTATTATTCCTGCAATTAGTTCAAACAATGGAATATTTAATTTAAGAATTGGCGCAGATACGGCTCAAAATATTGTAACTATAACTTCTTCTTTACTTTTGGAAGATGTAGCAGTAGAGGGACTTCCTTCAATTTATATTAATTATAATGATAATAAAGATTTTATTGAAGATACTTCAGAAACTGATTTTAAATAGCAATTAATAGATTTAGTTGGAGATGCAGTTTTAACTTATAATTATTATACTATAGAAGTACCCTATGGAGTTTTATACAATATTAAAAATATTACATTGACTAATAAAATTACTACTTTTATAGGCACATCCGAGCCTAAAACTATCACATTTGGACCAGCAAATGTTTCTGCAACTCAGACATCTGGTTCTTCTACTAGAATATTACAATTTTTAAATTTAGAGTTTTAGTTGAAAACATTATCTTCTACTGTGCTATATTTGGATAATGGAAGATATTATGATTCAGATAATACTTAGATTTCACATTTTGTAGAAAAATATTACTATAAAGTAGTAAGAAAAAGTAATAATGCAATATTAGGTTATTATTGTAGTTATGATACAGAAACTTTAGAAAAATTAGCGGATAATGAATCGGATATAAATACTACGGTTAATTTTTTAAATAGTAATAATACTGTGGTATATTCATTTACAACACCCCCGACAACTATTAATTTTATTGACTATTTTAAACAATATGATACGATTACAAAAATTTAGCTTTATGAAGGTACTTGTTTAGACGCTTCATATTGGGAAAGAAAAGTAACTTATGGATAATGAGGAGCTGTAATAGATATGGCAAAAATTATGGAGTATTCTAAAGAGCGTAGAGATTTAGCTCTTTTAGATAATGATTTTTTAGTTGCATTGCAAACTTAGAAATAGAGAGAAATTTATGCACGAGTTACTTCTCTGAATATAAATGAATTACCAATTGATTCTATAGAAGGTTTAGTAACAGGAGGCAGTATTAATATTGATGGAAGCTCTTCAGTTAGACGTACTTGTAATTTAACAATGGTAGCAGAGTCAATAGATATTAATGATATATACTGGGGTGTAAAAACAAAAGTTCGTATTGAAATTGGATTAAAAAATAATTTAACAAATGAGTATCAAGCGAATAACCAAACATATCCTAGTATTATGTGGTTCCCGCAAGGAATTTACTTTTTAACAAGTTTTAATACATAGATATAGGCAAAAGGTTATACAATAACATTAAATGGTAAAGATAAAATGTGTATTCTTAATGGTGAATTGGGTGGATAGTTATTCGCATCCATTGATTTTGGTAAAGAAGAATATGCTAAAAAGATTTTTAAGCCAGTAGCGGTAGGAGAAGGCAGTTCAGAAGTATTTTTAGGTGGTAAGTATTATTTTAAACCAAATATTAATGATATACCAGATATTATTTCTGACACTGATGAAATGTATTCATTTGCATAGGAGACTGAAGGAGAATACTATCGAGTCAATAATACATATAGAAAATTAAAAAGTATTCCTAATAATTAGCAAAATGCTATAAATAGCAAAGTAAAATATAAAGTTTATCAAAAAGCAATGACGCCTTATTAGATTTTTGAGGAAGTTACTTTAACAGATGATACATATGAAAAAAATAAATATTATTATTTAAAAGATCATAGTAAAGATTATTATATTTTAAATATGACTTCTACAAAAAAAGATCATAATTATAAAGTTATTGAATTATTTGAACCAGATGTAGAATATACAATAAAATCTGTGCCAATTGAAAGAATTATTCGAGAAGCAGTGCACACATATGCAAAAGAACCTTATCACAATATTATAATAAATGATTTAGATAAATACGGTTTAGAATAGTTGACTTATAAAAATGAAAAAGAAAGTTTATATGGTCTTTATGATTCAGATGCTTAGGGATTTATTTAGTTATTTTTTAGAAGAAATTTAGAAAAATGCAGAATTAAATGGCATAATTCAGCAAATGAAGAAGATCCTTGGTAGACGAGTACCATTGGTCAATTGTTAGATAATAGTTCTTTTTAGCCAGTTGTATTAAGTGAAATTAATAATAATAATTAGGATTATACTCATTTACAATTTTTGGATGGTGAAGATAAATTAGGAAAAATTAATGCTGTTAGTGATGAGAATTTTAATCCTGTTTATGGAATTAGAGAATTTAAAACGAATGAAGATATTGGTTATCGTCTTACTGAATTAACTTATACAGGGGATTTAATCAGTAGTATTGGTGAAAGTTTAACTAGTATTTTAGATAAAATTAAAAATATGTTAGGTGAATTTGAATATTTTTATGATGTTGAAGGTCATTTTATTTTTTAGAAGAAAAAAACTTTTGTAAATACTTCTTGGGATCAACTCACAGAATCTAATGAAGATATATTTGTTGATGTTTGTAAGACTAAATTTGTTTTTAATTTTCAAAATAATAATTTAATTACTGCAATTTAGAATTAGCCCGTTTTAACTAATTTAAAAAATGATTTTTCAGTGTGGGGAAAACGGAAAGGAATTAGCGGAGAAGATATTCCTATTCATGCAAGATACGCCATTGATAGAAAACCAAAAGTTTATAAGGCTTTTGATGGTATTTTATATTACACCCAAGACTTTTTAGATGATGATTATAGATTAGATAAAGAAGAAAAAATTAATAATATTTTAGATGGTTGGTCTAAGAATGAAAATATTATTCCTGATGAATTAAAAAATTATGATGAAAATGGTTAGTTAATATACGAAGGTGAGGGGAAAGAGCGTCATTGCTCTGATTGGTACGAATTATCTAATTGGGCTGAAAAGTATAAATTATTAACAGGTGTTTATCCATCTTAGAAATTATTTAATTATGGAACTACTGGTTATAAAGGGACTTTAAATTTTGCAGATGGAACTACAAGAACTTTTACAGGTGTTGGTTAGTTAATTATTGATTATGATAAAACAAAAACACCAATGGTACCAATTCACTCTTAGAGTAGAATTACTATTGTAAATGGACATTCTTATATTACATTTATAAGATGGAGTCCATTCCAACATGGATTCAATGGATGTTTTCATACTTATGAACAATTTTTAGGATATTATCATACTACTAAAAATTTTATAAGTTTTATTTATAAACCTGAATTACCACCAGCAGAAATTATAGCTGCTGATGGTGGTAGTATTCAAACAACAGGCGAAGATGCTAAGTTGGTAGATTGGCGAGAAATAATTTATTAGATGGCTAAAGATTATTTTGCGGGTCAAGGATGTGATAAAACTAGCTTAGATTATCATCCTATTTATAATATAAAAGGTGAATTAGTATTAGATGATGTGGATCATTTTTTAAGCACTGTAGCTAGATTAAATCCTAAATATTATCCGTCGGGTTATACTGGATATGAACAATATTATACTGATATGGAAGGGTTTTGGAGATAGTTATATAACCCTGATTATGTTCCAGTTCCCCAATTTAAATTAGGAGAATATATCACCACTTCTAAAACTGATCCTCAAGATTATTTTACATATAATATAAAAACGTGGAAATCAAATGAACATTATGAAGAAATATAGGGGAATTTAAATAATGCTTGGACTTATTATTTAAAAACAGGGGAAGATAGTTATACAATTTTTAAAGATGACCCATAGAATATTGAAACTAATAATGGCAATGCTTTACGATATTATCATGTTTGGGAAAAAGTATTTAATAATGAAACTAATGTTTATGAAAAGGGAGCAGAATATTATTCTTTGATATTTAATTCAGCCACTCAAATTCAAGAAGCAGAAGAAGGGCAATATTATCATAATTTAAAAAATGATACATATATAAAGTTATATGTCAAAGTTCGTGGCATTGAAGATTATTTAGTTGATTATTATTTTACAGATGATGATTTTTTAGTTAAAAATTAGCGAATTGAATTAACTTCTGATTCAACTGATATAATAGACGCTGATGCAAAAGATAAGTATAATAAATATTATATTCCTTATAATGAAAGTAGTGATTTAAAAAATCGAAAATATTGGAATATAAATGTTTTTGATAATCCAGAGTCTTTAAATTTTTGGATTGAATTTTTAGACGATGGTAATGAATTAGCGCAATTTTCTGTTCCTATGGTTGGAGATAGGTCAAGTTCTATTAATGAAGATAAAGCCTCTGCCATAGTTTTTAAGGATATCCCAGAATTAATAATAAATCCTAGTATGAATGTTGGCATAAATGATAAAGAAAAAACAGGTTGGATTTTTGATACTTCAAAATTTGATGAATATTTAAAAGATCAAACAGGTTACACTTTTGTTTATCTACCTCCTGGATTTGAACAATATTTTTCTATTAGTTATAGATCGTTAAGTGTAAAAAATAAAGTTGATGAAATGCTTTATAAATATGCTTATTGTATTGAAAACATTACATTAACAGCATTACCAATTTATCATTTGGAGCCTAATACTGTTATTTATGTTTAGGATAAGACTACTGGTATTGAAGGAGAATATATTATCAATAAAATAACATTGCCTTTAGATTATAAAGGTACAATGTCAATTCAAGCAGTAAAATCGCCACAAAGATTATATTAATAAGGAGGGGATAGAATGGAACAAAAATTTAAATAGTATGTTTATTGTGGTAAATAGAATAATCATAATTATCCTATTGGATTAGATGGTGAAGATTTAATTACTGGGGCTTTATTTAATAATAGTTCTTATACTTAGATTGGTATTTAGGCTCCTCCTGGAACTAAATTTTATGTAAATGCAAGTACTTCTCCTGCCATTGTTGGTTATAGCGGATTATTTGAAGTTGACTTTTAGAGTGGCGGTTTAATTGGAGAATTGCATTTTGATAGACAAAGTATTGAATATATTGAATAGAACGATAGTGCTATGCTTATTATTGATTTAGCTTATGTTGAAGGAGGTGCAATTTAATTGGGGTTTTATGGTAAAATTTCTAGTTTAAGAAATACTCATTTTTAGTTTGATAGACGTTTTCATAATCGCATGGAAATGGATCTTGCTTGTCTACAAGGAAAAGATAATGTTTTTTCTGGCCGATTTGTATTAGTTTCATATTCTGGCGATGATGATTTTTTTCCTGGTGGGATTATTTTAGGGTTTAAAAATAACAGAGATGATCTTTAGATTTATCCTAATATTGAATGTACAACTGGAACTGAATTTAAATTTACCCAATTTGAAATAGTTACATCTCCAATAAAACAAGATTGGAATAAATATTATATTTCTGATGGATATTTTTATACATAGCTACCTGATGAATCTTATTTTGATAATAGCGGTCAAGTGGTTTATTATAAACCTAAAACAGAAGGGAATAATTTAGTTGGTTCTGGATAGATTGTTCAAATATATAATAATACAACAGGTGAACCTTCTTCAATTTTTTATCAATGTATAAATGAACCTACTGATACTTCTTCTGTTGCACAATGGAAATTAATTAGAACATTAGATGATTTAATTTTAAATGGGGAAGAATATTCTTTTTATTTAAAGAATTATAATTTAGATAAAGCTCATTATAAAGATTCTTTTGATCTAAGAGGATATGATGCAACTATTTGGGAAAAAGTATATGCAAAAGGTTATGCTAAATTTGTATTGGTTGCACGATTAAATAGTGCTTCTTTTCCAGCTTTTGAACTTTAGAATGATCCACCTTCTTTAATGCCAACTGCGCCATATCTTGATACTTGGAAATCTGATTCTTTATATAAGGTTCATGTCCCTACGCATCCGGGATTATAGTTAAAACCCGCAACAGGAAAAAGGGATTTATTAGATAATGGAGACTATGGTGATTGGTATTATCCCACTTCCGATGTAGAACGGATTGAATCTATAATAGAAGATTAGGATGATTATTATCCTGAGATATATTTAAATTTAGGTGGTTCACGTAATTTAAATGCTTAGAAAGAATATCATTTAATTGAATCCCACAAAGAGAAAAATAAATCAATACCATTAAAAAATAATATTGAATTAACTTTAACTGGAGAATCAGGGGCTATATATACTGATAAAAATGGAGCAGTAGGTCCTTAGCCAGATTTATTAGAAGTTGGAATTCATTTACCAATAATTGGAGATATAGTAGATGATTTTTATGATATCGTTTATGGAACAACATCTGAAATAGATTTAACGAGACCAAGAGATATTGAATGGTATGACGGAAATGTTGATGATAATTTAAAGCAGAAAGGTAATGGTGCTTTAAATTATAAACAATATGATTTAAATACCGTTGCAGGAACTTTAAATACTATGCATTCATAGTTAGGTTAGATAATTGTTACTTGGGAAAATTTACCAGACACGTCTAATCCCTATTATTTAAATGCTTTTGATAAAAATAAAATTTATTATTGTAAAAGCGAAGATAAATATTATCGTATTGGAGTTGGTTATAATTATATTGATCCAGCTATCAAACTAGAAGGTAATCCATATTATTATGTAGAGGCCGAAGAAGTAGTTGATGCAGATAGTTATATTACAAATACTTATTACGAAGATAGTCTTGGTAGAGTTATAGCTATGGGTGAATTTGATCCTTCAAAAACATATTATAAGAAATGTTTAGCTCCATTAGCTTATGAAGTAATTCATGCTCCAGATAATAATGATCCTGATTATGTAATAGGTTTACGAAACTTTGAAGCTGGTAAATATTTTTTACATAGTCCTACTGAGTCTAATTATTATAGAGATAATAACGCAGAACCCAGTGAACCAGATAGAACTTATTATTATATGGATGAACCTAATTTATCATCTGGTAATTTAATCACTAATGATATTGAAGCGATTCTGGTTAGTTCTTTTAATAATACATATTCTCCTAATACATTTTATATGATTGATGAAGATGAAAATTATATAAAAGCTTTAGAGGATTTGCCCAATCCAGAAACGGTATATTGTTTGCCTTAGTTTACCCCGTATTAGACACCAACCAATTCAGAAGTTGTATTTTATGAACCTAATTTATTTTATTATAAAGATGATGATGGTATATTTCATTTAAGTGAGTATGAAACTTTTCTTGAAGGAAGAGTAGAATTAGCCAGAAATGGGTGGTTTACTACTAATGATCATGGGCAAAGAGTTTATTTTTATTGGTTACAATTTAGTGAAGAACCCACGTTAGTTTCTACAGTAATAGATGGAAGAGTACATACAGAATTAGCATATACATTAGTAGCAGCACATGGTATAGTTAATGTAGTAGATGAAAATGATAGAACTAATTTATATTATTATGATGATATAACTTAGAATTATATTGCTTATGTAAATATTGCAAAAGTTGGAGATGGGCATAATACGCCTCTTTGGGCTATCCCTAGAGCTTATTGGAAATTAGTAAATAATAATCCAGTAACTGATTTATATATTCCAGGTAAATATTGGATGTTTGATAATAATACTACAAAAAATTATATTACTTGTGATTTAACTTTAAGTGATTTAAGAAGTTCTGGTAGAGAATATGTTTTTAAAATTAAAAAAAGTTGGGAAGTTTCAGAAAAATTTTTTATTAAAGATACTTACTATTATCAAAGCAGTTTAAATCATTATGAAATAGATGGAAATATGACAATGACACCAAACCGTAAATATTATACAAAACTTCGACTATATGTTGATACAGATAGTTCAAAACGTTGTCCACATGGATATGAATGGAATAATTATGCTTTATTTGTTCCAGCTTCAATTGATTTAAAAATGAGAGAAGAATATCCTAAATTATATGAAATATCTAATTTTACAAATGATAATTTTTCAATTAATAATTATTTATTAACTTTATGTAATATGTTACTTGAAGGGGATGAAAATACTAGAGACGTAAAAACTCTTCAAGGAGCTTTAAATCATTATAAAGATTATATGTATAGCATAGGTAGATTATTACCAGATAAATTATTATTTGTAAATAGTTTTGGTTAGATAGCTTCCAGCAATATTGAATATTCTAAATTATTATAGATAGACTGGGATCGTTTATTAACAAATTATCGTAAAACTTAATAAAAATATAATTACTCCTCTTGGACAAAGAGGAGTAATTTTTTTATTTTATTTTTTGTATTTTATAGAACTTAAAACGGAAGGAGAGGAGATTAGAGTGCCAACTACTTTAACAACCAATCCTAATATTCATTATGTTAAGTTTATGAGGGGTTCTACAACTGCTTGGGAAATTTTAAAACAAACTCCAGAAAATATTAGTGAAGATACTTTATATTTTATTTATAAATCAGATACTAATACTAGAGATGGAAAACTATATTTAGGTTAGAAACTAATAAGTGGTTCTAGCTCTGGGGGCGGAGGAGATATTAATATTGGAAATATTGGTCATATTTATATTGATAATGAAACTTTGGCTGATAAGCAAATATTAGTATATAATGAAACTACTGAGCAGTGGGAAAATGCTTCTTTAACAACCATTATAGATACAGCGATTGGAGTTATGAGAGGTGCTACCGGTAATAAAGCAGGTTCATCTGGGCTAGTGCCAACACCGCAAGCCGGTGCGAATAATAAATTTTTGCGTGGCGATGGAGTGTGGGCATCTTTAAATATACCTACTTTTGATACTGAGAATATTTTTACATCAGATAATAATGTTGTTAGTTTAAAAGGATTTAATCTTGCACCTGTTGGTAGTACAATATTAAAAACAGAAGAAGGTATTAAATGGGGAACTGCCGCCACGGGTAGTTTAAATCGTAAAATTACAACTTTAAATGAATTATTAAATTTAGTTAATTCTTTAGATGAAAATTCACCTCCAGATAATACTATTTATATGGTTGCTAATAATTCTGGTAATTCTAAAAATCAATACGATGAATACATGATTATAGAACATCGTTTAGAATAGTTAGGAGTTTTTGGTGAAACAAATTTAGATAATTATATAACAGTTCCTTAGTTTAATACTGCGATATAGTATCTTGATGATATTTTAAATGATACAATAGATGATATAACTGGGGAAACAAGTTTTGGGCTTATTTCTCGTGTTTCTTATCTTGAAACCAATTTTATTAGTAAAGCAGATATTGGTGATTTAAATTCTTTAATTATATCTCCTGAAAATACAAGTGAAACCCTTGTTGAAGAAGTTAATGTAATAAATGAAAGATTAACTTGGCAGGATTTATCTTAAATTATAAGAAAGGAGAATTCTTTAAATGCCAAATTATGAAAATTATATGACTACAAACACTAAAGTCAAATTTTTACAAGGTTTAGAAAGTAATATTTTAAAATATTTACCTGAGTCTGCAAATTCACCTTCACGAGAAAATGCAGAAGAGGGTGCTTTTTATTTAACCACCGATTCCCATAGATTATTTATTGGACAAAAAGCTGAAAATAGTACTGCTATTTATGCAGAAGAAATTAGTCGTGGAGTAACTATTGTAGAAAATGTATCTAGTTTACCTACAGGTGGACCTGGTGGACGAGCTGTCCAAGATGGGGATTTTTATTATATTAAAAAAGACAATATTTTATGTGTATATGAAGGTCCAGAAGTAGATGAAAATGGAACTGTCTTAAGCGCTGGAGCATGGTAGTAGATAAATGCAGTTAAAACTGGTATTACAAATTTTGATACTTCAGTTAATGTCGTAAATAACGCAGCTACGATAACACCTGCTTTTGAAGCTTAGAATAGTGCAGAAAATAAATCAGCACCTTTTAATATTATTGGAGGCCCTAATATTACCATAACTTATGAAGATACTAATTCTTTTAGTATTAGTTCAGTTGGTAATCAAGAGTTATTAGTTGAAAATACAAATAATTCACAGGATACGCCTTTAATTTTAACAAATAGTGTTCCAGAAGATGAAACTAGGGTAAATTTTAAATCAGGTAGCGATTCTGATATTGAAATTAGTAGTTATCAATATGAGCCGATTGTTTTAGGGAAAACGCAGAATGGTGAAGATGAAACAATTGCTGACTATGCTGCTGCTCACCCTAATGAAAAGTTATATATTTATGATGTTTCTAATTCTAGCTATATTCTTACAAATGTAAATTCTATTGCATCAGGAACTACTGTTTATCGGTACAAACCTAGTATTGTTATTGATTCAACAAAGATAACAGGTGGTACTGCTTTACCACGATATAATGAACAAGATAGCACTGTAACTGGATTTTTACTTGGTGTTAATTTAGATGATGATTCATCTAGATTTCCTATTGGCGCAGGAGTTCAAGCGGCTTCTGCAACACCTTATAATAGTCAAACAATTTTAGATCCTGTAATTGGATATGGACTAGATGATAATTCTGGTTCAATTACTGAAACAGCTAAATTTAGAAATGGGCAAGCTAATTTAGATATTTATACTACTGCACAAGTTAATAATAAAATAGCAAATGCAATGCATTCTGTTCAATAGACTGCTGATGCATTAACTTATAAAGGACTTATTTCTAATGATGATATAGATGATATAGCTTTAGGTATATCTACAAAGAAATTTAGTATTGGCGATACCTATAAAGCTAGTCAAACAATATAGAATTTTCCACAGCCGGCCGTAATAAATAATAATGAGATTTCTTACAAAACCGGTGATTTAATTATTGCTAGAACATTAGATGGCGGTCCAGAGGATTCTACTTATACTAGTTATCAACGTGTAACACATGATTATATGAGTGAACATCCTGAT
>JAEEGL016014182.1_pt1 | contig 22041 bp, 12 predicted proteins | sample 9134231 | NCBI WGS metagenome assembly JAEEGL01 (sample SAMN16246548, study PRJNA631951) | gut metagenome | biome: gut microbiome; feature: rumen; material: fiber-attached | host: Bos | place: Iran: Karaj | collected 2018-10 | reverse complement strand
ATTTTATTTTAAATTATTATTATATTATCATATGACAATATTTTATTATTTTAACTCATTTTATTTAATTTAGAAACTATTTACTTATTTATCTTATTAGTTAAAAATATAATTAGTATAAAAAAAATTTATGGGGTGAAATAATTATGTGGAATACTGTAGTGTTTAATTGATAAAACAATAAAAAATTAAATTATGAAGTTCTTTTTCCTCTTTTTTCACTTTATTTCTCTTTCTTATGCAAAAAACACATATAGAAAGAATTTATTAATTAATGTCTAATATTGAAAAGAATTAAAATAATTATTTATTTTTTTAATATGTTATTATTTTTATTTTGTCATAAGAATATAAGTTCTTTTGATATTTATAAAATATTTTTTATAAATCTTAAATAAGAAAAAAAATATTTTTTATATTTTTATTTTTTTTTTTTAAATTGATAACTTGGAATTTTCTGAGCTTTTGAATCATCAACGAATTGTTGGACTGCTAGATAATATCCACCTTTTGATTTATCAATATATTTATTAAATTTTTTTAAATGATTAATATCTCTAATAACAACATCAAAATTTTCTTTAATTTTTTTCTTTATTTTATTATGTAATATATCAGTTTTCCCTTTTTCTTCATTTTTAATTCTATTAATCAAAGGAGCATTTTTTTCAATTCTTAAAGGATATTTATTTTCAGCATGATTAATAGTTAAATAATAAGGATCAATAATTTTAAAATTAAATAATTCAATAGTTTTATTTCTATTAGAAGAAAATCCTGTTTCATTTATGTTTTTAATTGTTTTATTTAAACTTGAACTTAATGAACCTTCATTTCTAACTATTGGAGGAAGAAATTCTTTTTTAGGTTTATTTAATATTATACTTGTATATAAAGTATTTAATCCAAATTTTTTTAAATTAAAATTTCGTGAATTATTTTCTATTGTTTGAGAATAATATTCATTTGAAATTTCTTTTTTATGCTTTTCTTCAGGAATAATTGTAAAATGTCTTATATCAGAAAATATTTTATTATTATAACTTTGATAATTTGAATTATTTTTTATATGTTTAGAAAAATTTTTAACATTATCAATAGAAGAAGAAATTTTTTTAAAAGAATTTTTAGAAGTTTTTTTATTTTCAGAAAATTCATTACTTTGTTCAAGTGCTTTAATACTAAATTCATTTTCAATTTTAGAAAAATAAGAATTATAAATAGAAACTAATCTTTCAATTATTTTTTGTATTTTTTGAATTGCTGCATATTTTAATCCTTCTTGAAGAACAATAACATCATTATATAATTTATTAAATTTTTCATATGAATATAAAAATAATTTAACTTGTTTTGATATTACTGTAGCAGTAAATAAAGAAGGCATTGAAAAATATAATTCATATTCACCATAAAAACCTTTTTCACTTGAAAAAATTAAAAATTTTCTTTTTAAATTTAAAGCATCTTTAACAACATTAAATGAATGAACCATTTTTTCTCTTAAATTAATATCTAAATGAACATATTTTCTTATTTTTAAATATAATTGTAATATAATATTTTTTAAATCAATTATTGAATAATTATTCATTGAAATTTCGATAATTCCTTCTTTAATCATATAAAAATTATTTAATCTATCATTTTCTTTAAATAATTCATCTCCTACAAAAAGATCAATTATTTTAAATTGAGAATATACTTTTTCTTTAAAAAAGTTTTTATTTATATCTCGAAAAAAAAAAGAATTATGAAATTTTTCTAATTCTTTTTCTCTAATATTTTTTTCATTATCATTTATTAAAGTAGAGTAATTTTTTTTGTTAATTGCTAATAATAAAGTTTTTGAACTTTCACATCTTGCAGTTTCATTTCTTATAGGTTTTGTTTCAATAAGTTCAAAATTACCAAAATAATCATATTCTTCTAAATAATGAGTTTGAACATATTTTAATTTTTTTATTAAATTCTTTGTACGAGTCATTTGATTTAAATAAAAAAATTCTTTTTTTTTAAAAAAAGATTTTAAGTTATATCTAAATTGAGAAAAATTACTTTTTCCATCAATTACATCTTGATAATTAAATTTTGAAAAAGGGTAATCATATACATTATATAATTCAACAACATTTTCACCATTATTTTCATTACAATCTTTAGATAACATAATTAAAAAAAGAATATCACGTATTTTATCTAAATCTGAAAATTTTCTGATACTATATATTGATTTATTATCTTCTATTATATTTAAAAGTAAATAATTATCAACAAATTCTTTTTTTTGATTAATATTATTTTCTTCTATGTTTTTATCTTCATTATTTAATTTTTTTATATCATATAAATAAAGCAAATATTGTTCATAAGTCATTTCTTGATATGAAACATCAAGTTTATATAAACCAATATTTCCTCTTAAAATAATATATATTAATTCTGATTTTTCTTCTATTATATAAATATTATCATTTTTTTTAAAAATTTGAACAGAAATAAATTGACTTATTAAATCACATAATTCTTTAACAGAAATATTTGCTTGTAAAATATCAGATCTTAATTGATCATTTATATGAGTACTTACAAAAAAGGTAAATAAATCATGATTTTCTTTATCAGTTCTTTCATAAAATTTTTTAGCTGTAATATTTAATATATTCTTTATTTCTTCATCATTATTTCTTTTTGAACTTGGCATTTCATTTAAATAAATTTGTTTTTCTTTTAATGAAAATCTTCTTGGAATTATTGAATTTTTTCTTATGCTTTTTTTAATAGGACTTTTTAAAAGTTCTTGAGTATTCTTATTATTTGAAGCATTAAGATTATTGTTTTCTATAAGATTTTCTTGTTTATTGTTATTGATTTCTTCTTCCTTTTTTATATTGTCATTAATCAATTCTTCCTTTTTATTTTCTTTCATTTTTGAATTTATTAATTAATATATTCATTTTTTTATTTTTAGTTTAAATAAGTAAAAAAATGAATAACAGTATTTTTTTTTAAATTTTCATATTCTTTTTAAATATTAAAAACTAATTTTATTCTTTCACCTTCAAATTTTTATATTTTTCATCAAATAATTATTTTATTTAATATTTTTGCTCTATGATTATTTTAAATATTTTATTTATTTTAAAAAAAATCAAAGATTATATTAAATCTTTCAATTAATGATTTTAACATTCAATATTGATTAATAACAATTTTTCAGGAGGAGAAGCAATAGTATTATTATTGATTTCAGTAATTTCATTATAATTATATTCTACTTTAGGAGAATTATTTTCATCTTTTTGAGAGAAAACAAAACCGTAATATATTCCAGGACCAAACATTGAAAAACCCGTTAATAAGAAAGAAAGTCCAATTTTAAATACAAAAATCACAATTAAATTAGTTTCAGGAATAATAAGAGCTAGTAAAATTGGGAAAGAAAAAACCAAAAATATCATACTTCTTTTTAATCTTAATGTTGTATTTGTTTTATTTAAATTTATGATTTTATTTTCACAATCAGGGAAATCAATATCAATTTTTTTCTTTAAAAAAATTAATCCTAAATACATTCCTAAAAGAATTAATATTAAAAAACATCCAACTAAATCATTATTAAAATATTTTAAATAAAATTTAACCTTAGGACAAAATTCATTAAAAATTTGATCATATTCCTTATTATCAGTATAATGAGTTTTGTAAAAAAAATAAAAAGGTAAAGGAAAAAAAAGTAAAATTACAAAAACACAAATCATAGTTAGTTTTCCCTCATAAATTTTATTTAAAAATTCCTTAGGTTTAAATTCATAACCGTTAATAATAAAAAACATTAAATAATAAAAACCTAATCCTAATAAACCTCCATAAATAATTTGATCAATAGAATGAACCCCAATATAAATTCTACTAAACATAATATTTAAAATGAAAAAAATTGTAAAAACAAATAATCCAATTTGAAATTTAATATTTTCTTTAAATTTTTTATTCTTAATTAATAAATGATATATTCCTAAATAAGTTGAAATTGAACCCATAGCATGTCCACTTGGATTTCCAAATCCTCCTTCACAAACATCTTTAAATAAATTTTTGTCCTTCCAAAATGGTCTTGGATTATGATATATTATTTTTAATACATTACTAACGTATATTGCTATTAGTAAGGTTGATAATATATATATGAAATAATTTAATGGGTTGAAAAAAAACAATATTATAAAAACTGGAATGTAAAACACTTGAGAACCAAAGTGTGTTATAATTTTAAAATATAATTTAATTATTTGGGAATTAAATTTTTCTTGAAATGAGCGTTGGAAAGATAAACTTAAATCATATAAAGATTTTCTGTAAAATATATTTGTTGTGATACATAGAAGAAAATATATGATTAATAATATTATTTTTTGATATTTTGATAAATTCATCTTTTATATAAATCATTTATGTTTTAAAAATAAACAATTTTTTTAATAAATAGATAATTAATAATTAATAAATTATTACTCTTTCTATACTAAATTTTTACAAATATCTTAAAGTTATTTTTTATTATTAGATTCGCTTTTTTCTTTTTCTTCTTCAGATTCCTCACTTTCACTTTCAGATTCAGATGATTCATTTTCTGATTCTTTTTTTTTAGATTTTTTCTTATTTTTCTTTTTCTTCTTCTTTACTTTTTGTTTTTTATAAGATTCATTTTCTTCGCTTTCTTCACTTTCATATTCAGATGTTTCATTTTCTGATTCTTTATTTTTAGATTTTTTCTTATTTTTCTTTTTCTTTTTCTTTACTTTTTGCTTTTTATGGTATTCACTTTCTTCACTTTCATATTCATTTTCTTTTCTTCTTCTTATTAAAGGATAATCTCTTCTTTTTATATATCTTATATTTTCTTCAGGATAATAATTATAATCCATCATTTGATTTTCCATCATTTGATCCTCCATCATTTGATTTTGAATCATTTGATTTTGCATCATTAATATTTGATTTCTCATCAATTTTTTCTTCATTTTTTTTATCTCATTTTCTTTTTGTAATTCAATAATTCTATCTAATATTTCATTAGTTTTATCTTCATGTTTTAATTTTTGTTGACTTAATCTCAAATCTAATTTTAGTCTTTCATTTAAGAAATTATTATAATTGTTTTTTTTAATATATGGGAGTGATATATTATTTTTTTGTTTAACATCATTTTTATAATCATTAATTAATTCATTTAATATATTTTTAGTTCTATTATCTTGTATATTTTGTTTTTCTTTCATTTTGAAACTTCGATTATATTTATTTAATAAATTCTCTTCTAAATGTCTATTTATTGCATTATCTAATCTCATATTACTTCTTATTTTATCTTCAAAAGAATTTTGTTTTTGTGTTACTAAATTATTTATATAATTTGATAAATCATTATCAACAATACTTTTTTTACTTGAACTTGGTTTTAATTGTTTTTTTAAAAATTCAAAATTCAATTGTTGTTTTAAATCCAGTTCTTCCATTTTTCTATCTAAAGTATATTGAATATTATTATAACTCCTTTTTAAATGGTTTATGTCATCTTCTATTGATCTTTCATTTGAATAGTTGTTTGAATAATGATTATAATTACCCCTCAATGGAGTATCATATCTATTGTTTTTTAAAAGTAATTTATTTTTATATTTTTTCCCATTTCCTAGAAGAGAATAAGATTTTTTTAAATGTTTTCCTTGATTTTCAGGATAATAAAAAGAATTTTCTAAAGGAAGTATATTTTTTTGACTTTTTTGATTTTCATTTTCTTTTCTTATTTTGTCAATTCTATTTTGAATATTATAAACTGGATTTATAAAAGGATATTCTGGTTTTATTATATTACTGCCTGAATTATCTTCTTTATATGGTTTTTGAGGTTGAATATTATATTTTCTTAATATATAAGGTTGATAAGGTATTTCTTTTAATGGAGTAATAAGACTTCTTTGATAAGGCTGCATATTATATTTTTTATCAATTTATTTTTATTCTTTTTTTAAAGTAAATTATTTTTTAATCTCAATTTATTTAAATAATTTTATTCAGTTATATTTAATTTAAGATTAATATCAATAATATAAGATATTAATTCTTCTCCTGGAAAATCAATAGGTAAAATTCCAGTATAATTTTTATTAATATAAGGGATTTCATTAACTTTATATGAAACATATTTTATATCTGTCATTGCTGCTTGACCAACACCAGAACAATGATTAATGATTAATTGATCAGTTTTTTTATATAAATATTCATAAACTAAATCTTTCTTTTTCTTAATTTCAATTTTTTTCATTCCATTTAAATCATAAAAATCTTGAAGAGCAAAGTTTTCTTCATCCCATATTAAATAGTCTTTATATTCAAAATTATCAGTTATTAAATAAATTTTTCCTCTTAAATCACCAACATTAGGTACAATACCAGAATCATAAATAAAATCATCATATTTATTAAAAATTTTAATAACTTTATCTCTTAAACATTGGGAATATAAACCATTACATTTTCTTCTTTCAAATTTAACTCTCATAATTAATCCTTCACTTTGATATTTATTTAAAAAATTTGTGATAATTTCAAAAACTCCACTAAAAGTACTTTTTGTTTTGGCAATTCCATGATAAATATTCCCATCACCGCTAACTCTAATATCTAAATATCTTATTCCAGAAATTAATTGATCATATAAATTCCAACTTTGTGTTTGTCCGAAAAAATAGTATATTGGATTTAAAAAACCTTTATTTTCAAATTCAAAAGTACATGAATCATGAGAACCTGGAATAGCTAATTTTGTAATATTTATTGAATCATCTAATAAATTCATCCAATTTACATTTTTTGGATTTGATTTTGATTTATTAAAAGGTTTATCACTGAACCAAGGACAATTTATATTTTCTAATTCATTTTTTGGTCTCTCTTGTGTTGAAACTATTATAATTAATATTACCTAAAAATTATTTTATATTTTTTAATTCTACACATGATATTATTAGAAAAAATGAATATATTTTTGAAATAATTTTCATTTGTTTTTTTTTAGATATAATTTTTTTTTTTAAAATTTAATATTTTTAATTTTTATTGGTTATTTTAACGTTATTTTAATCTTGTTCAAAATTTTTAATTTTATCTTTCATTTAAATAGATTAAAGAATAAATTTTAATAAATCTGTATTACAATAAATTATCTTACTTCAATTATTTTGTTTAAAACAAATAAATATTTATGAGCATTTTTTCTGATATATAAAAAATATATTACCCATGTGTTAGGATTCATAAAAATGAAAAGCTAATTTGTAAATATGTGTTTATTCAATAAAATAGTGAAGTTAAATAAATTAATATATTTGTTTTACATTCATAAAATCTAAAATTAATTTAAGGGATTATTATTACTCAAAATGAAGATGTTTTCATTTTAAACCAATAGTTATAAAAGATTATATATATATTCTTATGAAGAAAAAATATGTGAATAATATATAAACTTTTAAACTTATAAAAATAACTGATTCTTTTGAATAAAATTCAATGATTTAATCAAAAGGAATAAAATATCATTTAATATTATATCAATAAATCATAAAAGGAATGGATATGATCAACCGGTTATTTAATGTTGATTAAATATTTGATATTACTTTTATTTTTTGAAAGACCAAAAATGTCTAGATTTTTAAATATATTCAATTAATTAAAAATCTTTTTTCTTCATCTAAAAAATTTTTTATTTTCTTATAATTTGTTTTACAGAATAAATGAATTACATATATTTAAATTAATTTTTTAGGGTGCTCTTTCCCTCAGAAACCATTTTGATATATAATCAGGAACTCCAAAAATCCAGTAAATTATATAAAAAAATGAAGAAAATTGAAAATGATTAAATCTCTGAATATTTGTTTGTTTAATATTTATTGTACTATTATGTAAAAACTATCATTATTAATATATGATTCACCCATTGAATGAATTTTTTTTATTAAATGTAAAAAAATTGATGATTATTCATTATAATTTCTAAGAACATATAATTAATATTTAAATTGTTTCTTATTTTATTTTTAGAATTTAAAGCACACATATTATGTATAAAAAAATTAAAATTTAAGATATATTTATTATTAAAATAATCAAATAAAACGAGAATATATTTTATATTTTTATTATATATTCAATCTTTTTTTACAAGTAAAAAGATAGAACAAGTGTAAAGACTTCTATTAATAAAAAGTTTTATCTTCAATGAATTGAGAATTAAAGAAATCAATTCAATTTTAATATTTATATTATCTAAAATTTATTTCAAAAAATATGAAATTTGAATAAAGTATTTTTTAATTTAATAATTTATTGTCAATAAAGTAGATACATTATGTTTTAAAGTTTTATTAATTTGAATTATTTTCAATGAAATAAAAAAATTATATAATCAATATTTTTTATTTAAGATACATTCATAATTATTATTAATTAGAAAAATGAGTTCTTTAAATAATGAAATTAAAGTTGAAAATTTAGAAATAGAGTCAAACAGTTCAACCGTAATATTATATAATAGAATAATCAAAAATAAAAAATTGTTAAAAATTAATTTTGAAAATGAAAATATAAAAATAAAGGTTTCTTCAATTCAAAAAATTTTTTCTTTAAACGAAGAAAATCTCCTTGAAAATATTCTTATTATTTATGATAAAAATAATTTAAATATTGAAAATGAGAATGAAGAAAAATTGTTAACTAATTCAATGAATTTAGAAATACAAAATATACCCTCAAATCAAAAATATGAATGTTTAATTCCTTATATTTATTTAATTATAAGTCTCATATTTTTTATACATTTATTAACTTTTATTTTCAGTCGTTTTTTTATAGTAAATATTTATGTTATGATATGTGTTATTCTTTCAGAAATTTTTTTTAGTTTAAGTTATTTTTATTATGAAAAAATAAATGTACCTGAATGTTTTAACTTACATTTTAAATATGTTAAACCTTTACATATTTATAGTATGGTTTTCATTTTAATGAATATAGTTGTTTTGATTTTTCCTTTTTTTTCTGGGAAGAATTTATCTAGATTCATGAGTGAAAATAAAATTAATTTCATTCTTACCTATTGTTTTGTAATTATTCCTTCATTCATTACTAATTATTTTCAATTATCTTTTTTAAAAGGAGTGAACCATGAAAATGGACTAAAAGAAATTGTAACTAATGAATTAAGTATAATTAATTAATAAATTCAATTTAATATTTACTTTTAATTTTTAATTTTCATCATAAAATTAAAACAATAATTGGAAAAAAAAATACTTCTAAATTATAATAAAAGGTATTTTATTATTTTTCTAAAAACAAATAATATTTTTTTTATATTTATTAGTTTACATTTATTTATTAAAACTAATAAAATAAATCAATTTTATGCCATATCATTTAATATATTTTTATTCCCATTTTTATATTTCCATCCCAATATTTACACAAAGATATATTTAATCCAAAATTTAAATACAATTAATCCAAAATTTTTTAATTATTTAATTAATTAATTATATTTTAAAAAAATTATTAAAAAAAACAATAAAAATAATATATATATGAATTTAAATAAAATATAGATGAGAAATTGAAAATAATTTGGTTTGGATTTAAAAATATCGGGAATTCTGGGTGACTGTATTTTTATGAATAATAAAAGTTTTTATGATATCAAAGTATAGAAATATGAATCATTATAAAAATTATTCTTTGAAGATGAGTTATATAATAAAAAAAACTTAAATTTTTTTTGAGAGGTTTCCTTATTTCTAATGTCTTATGATATTATATAAAATAATTTACATAAATTCCCCAACTTTTAAATTTTAAAAGAATATTTTTCTTCATCAGAATTGATATTCATTTAATTATTATTTTTCTAATAATTAATTCTCATTTAAAATATTTAAAAACCAAATGTAAAAATAAAATAATAATTGATTGTTGCTCAAAAAAAGTAATTTAGATATTATGTCCTGAGATAAATTTATTAATGAATGATTGAAAAATCTTTTATTAATTTAAGATTATTTCAATATAACGGGAAATCAATATTTTAAAATAATTTTTTTGATGATAATTTTTAAAATATCAATATATTTCTTATTCCTTTAATAAAATTACCTTATACATAAATTACTTGTTTCAAAATTATATATTATTTTGCAATTTTAGATTTATATTTGAGAAAATTTGTAATAAAGAGTTATTTTTAAGATTTAAAAAAAGATTTAATAATAATAAATGAATATATTTATAATACTTCTTTATTTTTAATAATGTTTTTTTCAAAATTTATCTTTTAAATGATTTATCTAATTATTAATATATATTTTAATCAAGAAAAATTTGAAAAAAAAAAGGAATTATTTTATTTTTTTATTGAAAACATAAAATGTCAAATACATTTTTAACAAATTTGAAAGAATATAAAAAAAAGAAAAAAATTATAAAAATAATAAATAATGAATCTTTTACGGGACACTTTAAAGGAATGTGCTTAAAACCTAAATCATATATAACAAAGGAAAAAATAGAATTATGGAATAAAAAAAATAATCAAACTCCTATTTTCAAAAATAATTATCCTTTACTAAGTTTAATTTCAAAAAGTAGTGTTTTAAATAAATCTCCTGTTTTATTACCTGATATCTTAGTTGATAATACTAATAAAATTTTAAAATGTGATGATAAAATGATAAAATCTGTTGAAAATAATAAAAATGATTTAGAATGCTTTAAAATGTATAAAAGTCTTCCTTTATTTAAAACAAAAATTAAAAAAAGAGCTATTTCTATTACAAATATTAAAGATCCTTTTCCAAAATATTTTTTAAATGATAATGCTAAAAATTATAAAATCAATAATTATATAAAAAATCATGATTCAAATTTTTTCAATAGGAAATATTTTATCACAAATCCTCTTAATTCTTATGAAGAAAACTCTTATAAAATTAAAAGTATATTTAAAAGAGATGAGTTTATAAATAAAATAAAATTTGATGTTAGTAGTTTAAAATTTAATTCTTCTTTAAAGGCTAATACAGATTATTTTTAATCAATGAAATAATATTAATTCATTTAAATTATTTTATTAATTAATTAATTAATTAATATTTGTTAATATATATGAATAATTATAATGTTCTCTTTAATTTTCATAAATTAATTTTTTTAGAAATAAATATAAGTAAATCATTGATATTTAATAATAAAATGTTATGTTTTAATTTAAAAAAATAAAATTTTAACTTCAATTTTAAAAAATTATTTATTTATAATTAAGTTATTTAAAATATTTATAAAAAATTTTATACTCAAATAAATATATTATTATTCATTTTCTTCGTTTTTATTCTTTTTCTTTAATAACGTCATCATTTGCCATTCTTTTATTTTCTTTCATTAAAATGTAATTGATCTTTAAAAGTAAGCTTAGGAATTTTTCTATTAATAATAACTTTTTCAGGAGCAGAAACAAGTTTATCCCTTGATTTTTGTTTTTCATAACATTTGTTTTTTGTGTCAAATATATTTAATATAATATGATTAAGTTTATTTTGAAATGGATTTTTATCATTTTTTTGTTTAAAAGTTGTTTCTTCAATTTTTGGTAAAAATATTTTATTTTCAGGAGTAGTTAAATATCTAAAATTTTTATTTTTTAATAAATTATTCAATTTATTTTTACTATCAAAATTTTTTCCTTGTTTCCCAAAAGAATAATCCTTTGTAGTATCAGTAGAAATTAATTCTTCATTTTTTAATATATTTTGTTGGTTTTTAATGTTTTTTTCAATAAGTAATTCATTTTCAAATTTTAATTCAATATCATTTATTTCTTTTTCTTTATATGATGATTTTGATATATTATTTGTTTTTTCAATTTTAGAAATTAATTCTAAAAGTTCTTTATCTTCTTCATATTCTTTTTGTAAATCAATGATTATTTTATTCGTAGAATTTTGATGAGTTTTTTGTTGAGTGTTTTTTATTGAAATTAAAGGAAAATTTTCATTTCTTTTATTCAATTTAGTTGAATTTATTATTCTATAATTAAATAAAATATTTACTTTAATTTTGGATATTTACATGTTTCTTTATTAGGGCTTTTATTTCTCATTTTATAAAACATATTTTTTTTCATTCATTTATATTTTGAAAAATATTAATTTTTTTAGTAAAAAATAATTAAAAAATTTAATCCTTTTCCAAAACAAACCAAATTTAGAAATAAAAACGTTTTCTATTAATTCTTTAATAAAAAAAATTAATCATTTTATATCAAAATAATTTAAAATTAATTTTAATATATTTAAAAAAAAATTTTGATAATGAAATATTTAATATCATTCTATTAATGAATTTAAATTCAGAAGTTTTAAATTCTTAAAATAAAAAATCTTTAATATTATAACTATAAGGTCAGATGTTTTAAAATCAGATTCAAAGTTGAATACTTTTATATATTCAATTTTTTTAAAAAATTATAATTTTTATAATTTTTACTTCTTTTTTAAATTAAGCATTTTAATAACAAATGAATAAGGAATGTTAAGAAAATAAATAATGTTTAAAAAAAATATATTCCTTTTATAAATTGATTTGTAATATAAAAATATTATAAAAGATGACAATCATTTTATACTTTTTTATTTGTTTTTTTTTATATTTTTAATTTTCTAAAAAAAATTTTTTCAAAAAATTTTATTTTTACTATTGATCAATTATCTATTAAATTTCAAAAAAATATCAAAATATCCTAATCTATTATTGAGTAAAATATATGTGTTCAATTTTATTTAAATCAATCAAATTATCATGGATGAAAAAAATATTTGAAAAAAATCAAAAAAAAAACGATGAAACTTTATCGATTATATAATTTATTGGTGATAAAATGAATTTCCTCAACATATGAATTAAAAGTAAGTATTTCCTATTTTTCAATATTCTTTAATATTTCTTTGAAAATAATATTTTTTTTATTCAATTTTTTTTTAATATTATTTTTAAATATTTATCTTTAATTAAATTTAGTTAACAGTTGCATTTAGTTATAATTTATGATTTTCACTTATTTTTTAATTATAAATATATTATAGGTTTATTAGCCTAAAAAAATGAAAATAAAAAAAAAATAAAAATTTTAATAATAAAATCTATAAATGCAAACCATTGATAAAGTATTTGGAAATATAGATCATAAATGCAAAAGAATCTATCATAGCCCAGAATTAATTAATAATTTTTTAAGAAAAGAAAAAAAATCGCCAGTAAGAAAAAAGATAAGTTATCATAATATTGAAAATGATTTGAATGTTTCTCGTTATTCAATTGAAAATCCTAAAGAAAAATCAAATAATGAAGATAATTCTTTTTATGCAGAATTTATGAAAAAAATGAAAGAAGATTTAAAAGAAGTAGGAAGTCCAACAAGACTGAACAGAAAAAATAAACATATTCAAATGAAACCTATAAAAAAAGAAAAACCTCAAAAATTTATTGTAGAAAAGAAAAAAGAAATTCCTAATAAAAATAACAGTTTAATGTTTCAAGACGGAGAAAATGAAGAAATGTATTTAACTCCAAAACATAAAACTAAAGTTAATAAAAGGATAAATTTCATTGAACCAAATAATATGAAACAAAGAAACTCAAAAACTTTATTTAATAATAATTATTTGCAATCTCAAAATTTAATAAATTTAATGAATGATAAATCTACTTTTCAAAATACAATTTTTAGTAAAAAACATTTGAGTTCTATAAATGAAAATGAAATTCAAAATTCAGTACAATTGGAAATTTTAAATCATATTAAAAAATTTAATGTTCTACAAGTTGATAATACAACCTCGTTTGTTCAAATCCAAAAAAAAGAAGTTGATTTTTCAAATGTTAAGAAATTGAATCTAAATTTAAATAAAAATAATTCAAATACAGATAATAAAAGCACTTTTAATGTAAATCAAGAATTTATTTATCCTACATCAAAAAACAATTTAATGAAAAAAAAAAAAAATTCTATTTTTTGTTGTTTATAATAATAATATAAATAATTGAATTAAAAATTATTGTTTAATATAAATACAAATGTAAATTACAAATATATATTTTGAAAATAAGTAATTAAAGTGGTATATTTTAAATATATTATAAAAAATAAAAGTAGAATTTTCATTTAAAAATATTGTACTAATTGAATAAAAATTAAAAAGGATAAAAATATAAAAAATACTCTAATACTATTTTAATTTATATTTATAACATTCCTTTTAAGGGGACTTAACTTCCTTTTAGGAATAACTTTAATTTCAGGACCATCTTTTATATTTATATTTGATATTTCTAAAAATGGATAATTTCCATTTTCATAATTTCTATTTTTATGTCCCATATAATTGTAATTATATTTATTTCTATCATATTTATTATATCTTTTATATTTTATAATTGGTTTTAAGTAAGGAGCATAAATTTTATAAAGCTCATCTAAATGATTTTTATTTTTTTTATTATTTAATTTCCTTTGATTATTCTCTATATTTCTTTTAGGATTAATTATATTTAATTGAGGTAATTCATTTGAAAGTTCAATTTGACCTATATTATTATTTTTATTATAATTATAATTATTATTTCCTCTTCTTGATTTAGCAGAATCTTCTCTTATATTTAAATAAATATGACTGATTGAACTATCATTTTCTTTTAAATTTGCATATCTTTGTGATTGTAATTCATTAAGATCTTTTTCTAATCTTTTTTCTCCAATTTTCTCAATTTTACAAGCCTGACTTTTGAGAGGAGGAATTTTAGTTTCTAACTCCTTTCTATTAGTATAACTTCTGTAATTTTTAATATTAATTTTTGAATTAGAATTACCAATATTCTTCACATAATTAGGTTTAGGTAATTTATCAGATAAAAATAATAAATTTTTAGGTATTTTAATAGTTCTCAAAAGAAATTGATCATTATTTTCATCGATAGAATCATTAAAAGAATTAAAATATTCAATTCTTTTTTTAACAATAGTATTTTTTAAAATCCTATCACAACTAGGTCTATTTTCAGAATTAACTTGTAAAAGTAATTTAACAACAGAAAAAAGATCATCAGTAAATCTATCAGGAATTCTCTGAATTTGTCCTTTAATAACTTTATGAAATAAACCTTCCATATTTTCTGCTCTAAAAGGAGGTTTTAAAGTGATCATTTCATATAGAACGCAACCTAAACTCCAAATATCACTTTTATTATCATAAGGTTGATCTTTCCAAACTTCAGGACTTGCATAATATGGAGTTCCAGTTTGTGTATATCCTAATCCTCTTCTTGCTACTTTTGATACATTTAAATCACCTAATTTTACTGTTCCATCACTACATAAAAATACATTTGCACTTTTTAAATCTCTATGTAATATTTTTAAATCATGTAATGATTTTAATCCTTTTACTAATTGAATAAATATATTCCAAATTTCACTTTCTTCAAAAAATTTCGCTGTTTTTTTATGTTCTATTATTCTTTGATATAAATCTCCCTTATCTGCATATTCCATTACTATTCCTAATGTTGAATCTTTTTCATCAAAAAAAGCTTCTTTGTAACTTATTACATTGTTACTCTTTACACTTGCTAATATTCGAACTTCATTTAATGCATTTGATTTTTCTTTGTCTGAAAGATTTAATAATTTTACTTTTTTTAATGCATATATGTTATTGTCTATTAAACGCTTTACTTTATATACTGTGGAATATGCACCTTCTCCTAATTTTTGCAATATTTGAAAATCATTCATTTTTAATTTATTGTTTTTAATTTTTTGTAGTTATTTGTTTTATTTATTTTTTTTTTTTTATTTTTTTAAAATATAAGTACACACAAATTTTATATATTTTAAATAAATGAAGATATATTTTTCTATTTCCTCTTTTAAAGGAAATTGTAGAATTTAAATATTTTCATTTACTTTAAATTGATCACATTATTTAATTATTATTTCTTAATCAAATGAAATAAACGTCCATTATATTCTTAGATTAACTGAACTAATATAAATATAAATTAAAATTTTTGAAAAAAATAAAAATGAATTAATATCCTAATTACTAAATATTTTGTCAGTAATTGAATTTTTAATCATATTAATATCTTCTTTAATTTCTTATTTTTTTTAGAATTTTTTCTTTTCTTCCAAAAACCACTCTAATTTAAAATAATTTAAAGAATAAACAATTTTTTTAAAATATAATAATTCTTAAATTAAATTCAAGTCATTGATTTAAATAAATTAATTGTTTAAATATAAATATGACAACACCTATTAATACAAATGATATTGGAAATGAAAAAGAAAACAAAAATGAATTATCTCAAATAGCAGAAGAGTCAAATCCAAAAAAAGCAAGAAATAAGCATAAAAAATCATCTTCACAATCATCAAGTTCAAACAGTGAAAATTCAAAAGACAAAGAAGATAAGAAGAATCAGTTAATAATGAAAGATTTAATAGCAGAAAATTTTGTAATGTTAACATTAATAGGAAAAGGTGCATTTGGTCAAATATATTTATCATATGATATGAGAGATAATATAGAAGTATCAATAAAAAAAGAGATTAAAAAATCACAAAAAACACCTCAATTAAAAACAGAAGCAAAAATATATCAAACTTTATTAAATATTTCTTCACAAGATTTATCTGGTTCTAAAGCTTTAGCTCAAGATGAAGTTCAAGGTGTACCTCATTTTTATGGAATGGGAGAATTAGTTGATTGTTATTATTTAATTATTGAATTTTTAGGACCTAATTTAATTGAATTATTTAATTTTTGTGGTTGTCATAAATTTACTATAAGTACTGTATGTTTAATTGCTTTACAAATGTTAAATAGAATTGAAAATTTACATAAACATCATTATATTCATAGAGATATTAAACCAGAAAATTATCTTATTGGGACAAAGGATAAATCAAATGTTATTTTTTTAATAGATTTTGGTTTATCTAAAAGATATAAAAATCCTAAAAATCATCAACATATACCATATAGAGAAGGAAGATCGTTAACAGGAACAGCAAGATATGTTTCAATTAATACTCATTTAGGAATTGAACAAAGTAGAAGAGATGATTTAGAAAGTATAGGATATGTTTTAATATTTTTTTTAAAAGGAAGTTTACCTTGGCAAGGTTTAAAAAATGGAGGAGATAAATATCAAAGAATTATGGAAAAAAAATTACAAATTCCAACTGAAATTTTATGTTATGGACTACCTGAAGAAATTATATATTATTTAAATTATACTAAAAGTTTAAGATTTGAAGATAGACCTGATTATGATTATTTAAGAGGATTATTTATTAAATTATTAGGTAATTGTAATACACAATATGGTTTAACTAAAAGTATGCTTAAATTTGATTGGTGCTTTGATGATCCTACAACTTCTATTTGGCAAATTTTTAATAAAAAAGCAAAAGGAAATAATCAAAGTAATATTAATAGAGATTCTTTTTCTAAAGAAAGTCCTATACTTGAAAGTAAAAAAAATTTCGAAAAATTATCTAATATTAATGAAGTTAAAGAAACTTTTGCAAAAAGCAATGAAAATAATCCTGATGCAATTCCTGATGATAATGAAGAAAATTTATCTTCTTCAGAAAGTGAAAAAAGTTTAAAATTCAATGATAAAAATGATAAAAGTGAAAGTATGAGTAGTGTTGCTGAAAGTTTAGAAAAAAAAAGTTCAAAAAATAATAATTCAAATGACAATAATAATAACAATGACAAGAATGATAATAATAATAGTGAAGAAAGTGAAGAAACAATAAAAGAAGATTTTAATAGAGAAAAATTAAATTTAGATGAAATTAATCATATAGAAGAATCTAATAATCAAATAAAAAATATATTCTTAATAGATCACAAAGAAGAAGATATAGACAAATATATTAATAAATTATTACAATCTAAAGGAATAAACAGAAAGAAAATAACAGAAGAAAAAAAAAGTGAAAAATCATTTGAAAAACATTCATCTTTATCAAAATCTAAAAAAACAGAAGAAGAAAAAGAATTAGCTCCAGTAATAGGAACAGGAAAAATAAATTTAAAAGATAGTTTAGACATTCCTAATCCAGACGGCAAAGATAGAAGAAAAAGTCTTTTAAGACAATCACCAGAAGAAATTGAAGAAAAATTAAAAGATATTAATAATTTATTAGGAGTTGAAAAAGATGCTACTATTATTAAAAATACTTATAGAAATTCAAAGATTATTTCTTTGGAAGAATTACAAAAAGTTCAAGATATAAATAATAATGAAAATAATGAAAAAGATGAAAAAAATAATAAAAGTAATTTAAATGATAAAAAAAAGAAAAAAATAAATAGAGGTTCTGTTTCTTTTAAATTAGAAAATACTACTAAAAATGAAGAAGAAGAAAATAAAGAAAATTTAGAGAAAAAAAAGAAAAAAATTTTATCAGAAAATGATTTAAGAACAGAAGATTTAAAGAAAAAAAAGAGTTTTGAAGCTCAAATAAAAAATTCAAATACAACTCATGAAATATTAAAGAAAAATTCTAAATTATCAACAGTATCAAATTTAACAAATAATAATTTAGAAGATCCAGACATAAATGTATCAAAAGAACATTTAGTGAAAATATCAAAAGAGCCTTTATCAAAATATTATTTAATAATAGGAGATTTAGGACATGGTTCATATGGTCAAGTTAAAAAAGTTCGTCATAAACAATTAAATGAAATAAGAGCTTTAAAAATAACAAGTAAAAAAACAGCAACATCAAAAATAGAAATAAATATATTAAGAAAAATATCTCATCCAAATATAACAAATATATTTGAAATATATGAAGATAGTAGAAAATATTATATAATGATGGAATTTTTAGAAGGAGGGGAATTATTTGAAGCTATAACTTCAGCAGGTTCATTTAATGAATTATCAGCAGCAAAAATAATGAGACAATTATTAAATGCTATAAATTATCTTCATTCAAGTCATATTGTTCATAGAGATTTAAAACCAGAAAATATTATGTTAACTGGAGAACCTAAAGATGGTAATTATCAAATTAAATTAATTGATTTTGGAGCTGCAACTATTTTTACTCCTGGAAAAAAAATAAGTAAATTTATTGGTACTTCTTATTATATTGCACCTGAAGTTTTAAAAGAAAATTATGATGAAAAATGTGATGTTTGGTCTTGTGGTGTTATTTTTTATATTTTATTATGTGGTTATCCACCTTTTAATGGTAATACTAATTTAGATATTTATCATAATATTAGAACTAAAAATCCTTCTTTTGGAGGAGATGAATGGGAAGATATATCTAAAGATGCTATTGATTTAATTAAAAATATGTTAAATAAAAACCCAAGTAAAAGATTTTCTTGTGAAATGTGTTTAAATCATAAATGGTTTAAATTATTAGAAGATGCTGAAAAAAATAAATTTAAAAATTTCAAAAATATACAAAAAAATGCTATTACTCATATGGCACAATTTGTTCAAGAAAATAGATTTAAAAAAGCAGTTTTACAATTTATTTCAAATCAATTTGATATTCAAAAAGAAGAAACAGATTTAAAAGAAATATTTAAAAGTTTAGATACTTCAGGAAAAGGACAATTATCAAGAGGAGTATTTACAGATAAATTAATTGAATTATATGGTGAAAATGATGGTAAGGAATATGCAGATAAAATATTTTCAAATTTAGATTTAGATGGTTCTGGTTTAATTTCATATGATGAATTTTTAAGTGCTATGATTTCAAGTAAAAAAATTGTTACTGATGAAAGATTAGAAAAAGCTTTTAAAATGTTTGATAAAGATAATTCTGGAAAATTAAGTGTTCATGAAATTATAAATATATTTGGAGGAGAAGAAGAATCTTGGAAAAAAGTCATTCAAGAAATTGACTTAAATAAAGATGGTGAAGTTGATTTTAATGAATTTAAAATTATGATGACTAATATTGATAAAAATGTAGGAATTAAAAATAATGTTAAAAGTAAAAGAACTGTAACTAAACCTGATGAAATTTATTAAAATTTTTTCAATTTTTATTAATGTCATTTTAATATGCTTAAATATATTTTTTATTATATATTATATTTTATAAACAAATTACTTATCAATTATTATTTATAAATAATTTTTATTTTATGTTTTTTTTTAAAGAATCTATTTCTTCATATAATTCATTAATTTTTGTTTTTAATGTAATAATTTTTTGTTTATATTCAGAAACTTTTCTTTTAAAACGTTCATTTTTTTCAAACAATAATTTATTGGCTTCATTAACATCAATATTTACTTTTTGAAAATTTTGAGCATAAGTTTGTATTTCTTTAACTAATTTTTGATTTTCTATAGTTAAATAATTTATTTTATTATTAAATTCATTTTTATTTATTTCATTTTGATTTTTAATTATAAAATTTTCATTTTGTTTATCATTATTTAATTTATTTATTGTATCTTGGAAATCATAAGATAATTTTTCTATTATTTTATCTTTATTTTCATTTATTAAATTTAAATCTTCTATTTTATTAATTAATATATCATTTTGCTTTTTTAATTCAAAATTTTCATTGATTACATTTTTTATTTTTTTTTCATATTCTGTTATCTTATTTAATAATATTAAATTAGTTTTTGGTTCATTTTCTTTGAGTAAAAATTTTTCATTCGTGGATTTATATAAATCTTTAATTTGCTCATCTAAAAATAAATTATTTTATTAAATTTTTTGAATTGTTCTTCATTTATTTCATTTAAAATTGAAATTTCATTCTCTTTTTCTTTTATAACATTTTTTATTTTTATTTCAAGAGTCTTTTTTTCAAATTTTACTTTAGCATTTTCAATAATTGATTCATCACATATATTTTGAATTTTTTTTAATTCTTCTTTATATATATTTTCTTTTAAAACAGAAGAACTTTCATTTTGAAGTTTTTCTATTATATTATACTTTGAATTAATTGATTCTAGTTTTTTACTTAATTCAATAGTTTGATATTTTAAATTGTTTTTTTCTTTTTCTAATTTTTCATTACATAATTGTAAATTATTTTTTTTATTTTTTAAGTCATCTAAAAATAAATTTAATTTAGAAATTTCATTGTTTAGAATAATTAAGTCTTTTTCTTTTTTAATTAAGTTTAATTTTATTCTTGATTTTCTTTATCCAAATTTTCAGAATAGTTAATTTTTTGGTTTAAAGAAACAATTAATTCTTCGTTTTCATTTTTTAAAGAATTTATAAATTCTTCTTTTGAATCATTACTAATATTTTTACTTAATTCTTGAATTTCATCATCAATAGTTTCTGATTGCTCATTTTTAGTCAAAATTCCATTAATTTCTTCAATTTCAATTGAATTATTATCCATATTAAATTTAAATTTATTTTTTAAATAATAAAAAATTAAAAATAATTACAAATAAGAAAAGAAACGTTAATTTTATATTTAGCAACAGTTTTAATTGTAAATTCAATTCTAAATTAGATGTTTAAAAAAATAAAAGTTTAAAACTCTTTATAAACTAAAAAACTATATCTTACATTTTTTAAGGAAATTTTATTAAAAAATTTACGATTTATTCATGAAATCTAAATAAAAAAAAATAATCATAAAATAAAAAATTACTTTATTTTTACATATTTACATTTACCACAAAACTCCCTTTACTTTTTCTATCAGTAGATAAATCAGAATTTACATTATTTTCATCAATTTCATTTTCGCTATCAATATTTATTACTCTTTTATTTTCTTCATTTATTTTTTTCTCTTTTTTATTATTTTTTTCGAAATAAACAAAAGGATTTAATTTTAAAGAAGATATAATATTAACAATATTTTTTTTATTATTTAAATT
>JAEEGL014280299.1_pt1 | contig 22041 bp, 18 predicted proteins | sample 9134231 | NCBI WGS metagenome assembly JAEEGL01 (sample SAMN16246548, study PRJNA631951) | gut metagenome | biome: gut microbiome; feature: rumen; material: fiber-attached | host: Bos | place: Iran: Karaj | collected 2018-10 | reverse complement strand
TTAAAAAAGTGATTTTTTCATATATAGTCACCAATGCACATTCGGCGTCCTGCCTCAGCGTGCATTTTCAGCCGCCGTCCTGGCGGCTGATGACTATATATGTTAAAAATCACTTTTTATTTCGCTAAGCGCACTTCAATGCGCTGCAATTGCTACTAAGCTAGTTTTGTGGAACTATTTCTTTTAAATATATTTCATGTCCGTTCGGGGACATATATTCCCGATAGAATTGTAAATAGTTGAACGCACACCCGAATATAGAAGAAGCGACACATCGAACTTGGAAAAACATAATTTTATTGCGATGTAATTCCCCCTAGGGGTACGAACCCTGGTGGGCGGGCGTGGGGATTATAATATGGAGCTGCGGGCAATACGATTTTGCCAAAAAAGTGCAGTTCTTGCCGAGAGTATTGTATAGGATTTTGGTTATAGTAAAATTTCTTTGGTATCAAGTGATACTAGGAATAATAAGGGTATAAATAATAATGTTAGAGAGAATGAGGGACAATAATGAGGGTGCTGATACTTAAGGTAAAGATGCTTAGGACCCGGTTTCAGAATTGTCGGTTTCGACACCATATGAAACTGAAGGACACTTTTAAAAGCTGATTTACCTATAAAGGCAGTGGAGAGATTAGGGCTGAGAGACTAGTCTCTCTTTTTTTGTTGTTTTTTTCGTCACAGAAAAGGCGCTTTTTTGTGATACAGTATTGTATCTAAAAGAAAACAGGGAAAGGTAATTTAATTAACATATAATAAAGAAATTTGTGTTATAGTATCCTTTGTGAAAAAATAAACGAAATATTTTCTCAATAAGACTATGGATATAAATGCAAAGAATTTGCTTGAAAAACTTAATAACAATCATGCATTGTCTATAGACGAATACGACTACCTACTTAAGCATATGGATATTGATCTGATGAACGTTGCGTCAGAGTTCGCCAGGATTAAACAAAGGCAGCACTACGGCAACAAGATTTTTGTCAGGGGCTTAATAGAGTTTACCAACTTTTGTCGTAACAATTGCTATTACTGCGGTATCAGACGTGATAATAGTGATTGCGAGCGCTATAGACTTTCTAAAGTGCAAATTTTGGAGTGCGCTAATGTTGGTTACGATCTTGGATTTAGGACAGTTGTTTTGCAAGGCGGAGAAGATTTCGCATATACGGATGAAGACATCTGTGAAATCATACGAGCAATTAAGTCATCGCATCCAGATATGGTCATCACCTTATCTATTGGTGAGAGAAGTCGTGCAAGCTACGAGGCATATTTTAATGCAGGTGCTAGGCGATATTTACTTAGGCATGAGACTGCAAATCCAGAGCTTTATGCAAAGCTTCATCCCCAAGAGATGTCGTGGCAGAATCGCATGGACTGTCTACAGACATTAAGAGAAATCGGTTATCAGGTTGGGGCAGGCTTCATGGTCGAATCACCTGGTCAGACAACCTACGATTTGGCGATGGATCTTAAATTTATCCAAGATTTCAAGCCAGACATGTGCGGTATAGGACCGTACATCAGTCATAAAGAAACACCATTTGCGAAAGAGACAAGCGGAGGCGCAGATACAACCTTATTTTGCTTGTCACTTATCAGAATGATATATCCACAAATACTTTTACCGGCGACAACAGCCCTTGGCACCGTCGACGAACATGGGCGTGAAAAAGGTATCTTGGCAGGAGCCAATGTACTCATGCCAAATCTGTCTCCAACAAGCGTGCGTAGCAAGTACACCTTGTACGACAACAAAATCTGCACAGGCGAAGAGGCGGCCGAATGTGTCACCTGTTTACGTAATCGCGTCACAGCTATTGGCTACGAGATAGTTGAAGACCCAGGTAACCGTAGCGGGTTTAATACAAATTAATAATATAATCATATTTTTCATTATGTTTATGGCAAGTCATACTCATAGATTAAAAATAGTCTGTAGCTATCAAGCTTTATGTTATGTCGGAAAGCTACGTGTTAGTGACCGGAGACAATACATAAAGCTTGAGAGCGTAATAGACGTAAGAAAGGCAATAATATGTACAATGTCAATTCTTTGAAGGCTGAGGAGTTTATCGATAATCAAGAAATCCTTGATACAATCGAATACGCTGAAGCAAATAAAAACAATTTTAAACTCATCGACGAGCTGCTTGAAAAGGCTAGACCAGTCAAATCCGGTGATGGCTGTGTCTGCAAGGGACTTACGCATCGCGAGGCGGCAGTTCTTTTGGCATGCGATGATAAGACATATATAGAAAAGATGTTTAAGGTGGCTGAGGAAATCAAAGAAGCCTTTTACGGAAATCGAATCGTGCTTTTTGCACCCCTTTATTTATCAAACTACTGTGTAAACGGCTGTGTTTACTGTCCTTATCACATGAAGAACAAGCACATCGCCAGAAAGAAGCTTACGCAGGAAGAGGTCAAGGCTGAGGTTATTGCACTTCAGGATATGGGACACAAGCGACTTGCCATCGAAGCAGGTGAGGATCCAGTCAATAACCCTATTGAGTACATCCTTGATTGCATCAATACAATCTACAGCATTCACCATAAAAACGGAGATATCAGACGTGTTAACGTCAACATCGCCGCTACAACAGTTGAAAATTATCGCAAGCTAAAGGATGCAGGAATAGGCACATACATCCTCTTCCAAGAGACATACAATAAAAAGAGTTACGAGGAGCTTCATCCTACAGGACCAAAGCATGACTATGCATATCACACCGAGGCCATGGATAGGGCCATGGAGGGCGGCATAGACGATGTGGGACTTGGAGTACTCTTTGGACTTGAAAGCTACAAGTATGAGTTCATCGGTTTGCTTATGCATGCCGAGCATCTCGAGGCGGTTCATGGGGTTGGACCACACACAATTTCAGTTCCACGTGTTAAGCATGCAGATGATATCGATCCAGATTTGTTTGACAATTCAATCCCTGATGATATGTTCACCAAGATTGCTGCTTGCATCAGAATTGCTGTTCCATATACAGGAATGATTATCTCTACTCGCGAATCGGAAGATGTTCGTAGAGAAATGCTTAAGGTGGGAATTTCCCAGGTATCTGGCGCGAGCCGTACATCGGTCGGCGGATACACCGTAGAAGAAAGACCACATGATACCGAGCAGTTTGACGTTTCAGATCAGCGTACCTTGGATGAGGTAGTTCATTGGCTGATGGATACAGGTCACATTCCATCCTTCTGTACAGCTTGTTATCGTGCAGGTCGTACTGGAGACCGCTTTATGTCACTTTGCAAGAGCGGACAGATTATCAACTGCTGTCACCCAAATGCACTTATGACACTCACCGAGTATTTGGTTGACTATGCTTCTGAGGAAACGAAGGAAGCTGGCTTTAAGATGATAGAAGAAGAGCTTAAGAAGATTCCAAAGGAAACAGTTAGAAAGACAGCCGAAGAAAATATAGAGGCTATCAAAAATTCTAACCGTCGAGACTTCCGTTTCTAATATAATAGTAAAGCTTCCCGTTTCGGGAAAGCGCACTGATGAGGAAAGATATGAATTTAAATTCCACTTCAAGTGGGCAGCGAATCCACATAGGTTTCTTCGGCATCAGAAACGCAGGTAAATCAAGTATCGTCAACAAGCTTACCAATCAGCCTGTTTCGCTGGTATCAGCCCACAAGGGTACCACTACTGACCCAGTGAAAAAGGCCATGGAAATTTTGCCACTTGGTCCAGTTGTCATCATCGACACAGCTGGATTTGACGACGAGGGCGAGCTTGGAGAGCTTAGAAAGGGGCGCACATATCGCATTTTAGATGAAATCGATATTGTAGTGCTGGTTCTAGATGCCAGAAACACCGTTCTTTCAGAAGAAGAAAAAGATTTTTTGAAAAATGTAAAGAAACGAAGGCTGCCTTATGTTATAATTGAAAATCACGCGGACGAAGTTGCGCCACATGCCTTTTCAGAGATACCTGAAGAAAGCATTATTTATCTTGATGCAACAAAGGACGATATGTCTCAGGTGAAGGATGCTTTAATAAAGCTTCTACCTGAAATAAAAGAGCCTGCCCTTGTGGCTGATTTAGTTCAGGAAAAGGACACGGTTATCCTTGTAATCCCTATCGATGAATCGGCGCCAAAGGATAGGATAATTCTGCCGCAGCAAATGGTTCTTAGAGATTTGCTGGACAAGGGCTGCAAGGTCATCTGTCTACAACCATCAGAGCTGGCGGAAGCATTGCGTGAAAATGGCAAAATATCACTTGTCATCACCGATTCACAGGCTTTTCAGCAGGTTGCTGAAATAGTGCCTGACAACATTCGATTAACCTCGTTTAGTATTCTTATGGCTCGCTATCGCGGAAGCCTAGAGACCCAGCTTCAAGGAGTGGCTGCTCTCAAAAATCTAAATGATGGTGATATAATTTTGATTGCTGAGGCTTGCACTCATCACAGGCAGTGCAACGATATCGGCACGGTTAAAATTCCTAACTGGATAAAAGAATATACTGGCAAAGAAGTTAGGTTTGACTTCACGTCTGGCAATGATTTCCCTGAAGATTTATCAAAATACAAACTCGTGGTTCACTGCGGTGGATGTATGGTTAACGCCAAGGAGATGCAAAATCGTACTAAGCGATGCCGCATGCAGCAGGTTCCAATTGTCAATTACGGTATGGCAATTGCAGAATTCAATGGGATTTTAGACAGAAGTCTAGAAGTTTTAAATTAAACTGGCAAATATAAATGTAAAAGGAGATAAATATGGTTACTTCAGATCAAAGTATTGTACGTTTGAAGCACAGCATTATGGAAGAAGTTTGCAAGCTTGCTTGGAATGGTGAGCTTGATGCAGAACACAAGGAGCAGGTGGTTTATGAAATCATCCCTGGTCCAAGACCAACATATCGTTGCTGCGTATATAAGGAAAGAGAAATTGTTAGACAGCGTGTCATTCTTTCTTGCGCAGAGAACCTTCCAACAAACCCAGATTCTAAGAATGTGGTTCAGGTTATCCAACCAGCTTGCGATGACTGTTCAATCGCATCTTATTCAGTTACAGATAACTGCCGTTTCTGTCTTGGAAAGGCATGTCTCAACTCTTGTAAGTTTGGAGCAATCGCACCAGGTGAGAGAAGAATGCATATCGACCCTACAAAGTGTAAGGAATGTGGTATGTGTGCCAGAGAATGTCCTTATCAGGCAATCGTTCACCTTGAGAGACCTTGTAAGAAGGCTTGTCCCGTTGGAGCAATTTCATACGATGAGTACGGTCATTGCGTAATCGACGATGAGAAGTGTATCTCTTGTGGTCACTGTATCCACAGCTGTCCATTCGGTGCTATTGGTTCAAAGACATCTCTTGTACATATCATCAAGGCTATCCTTGAAGGCAAGAAGGTTATCGCTATGTGTGCACCTGCTACAGAGGGACAGTTCGGCGAGGATATTTCAATGGCAGCAGTTAAGGAAGCCTGCAAGAAGCTTGGCTTCACAGATATGATAGAGGTTGGTCTCGGCGGCGATATGACAGCAGCCTACGAGTCTGCAGAGTGGAGCGAGGCTAAGAAGGAAGGTCACCAGATGACAACATCTTGCTGTCCTGCATTCATCAATATGCTTAGAAAGCACTTCCCAGAGCAGTTCGAGAACAACATGTCTTCAACTATATCTCCAATGTGCGCTATCTCACGTTATGTTAAGGCAACAATGGGCGAGGACACTGTTACAGTTTTCGTTGGCCCATGTATCGCTAAAAAGTCTGAGGCAGCTGACGAGACAGTACCAGGCAATGCAGATTATGTAATCACATACGGTGAGCTTAGAGCTATGATGCGTTCTAAGGGTGTAGAGTTTGAGCCAGTTGAAAGCGAATATCAGGAATCGTCTACATTTGGCAAGAACTTTGCTTCATCAGGCGGTGTTGCAAAGGCTGTTATCGAGTGCATGCAGGAGCGTGGCGAGAATACAGACGATATCAAGCTTATGGCATGTCACGGTGGCTCAGAGTGTAAAAAGGCTCTTATGCTCCTCAAGAATGGCAAGCTTGATGCTGATTTCATCGAAGGTATGATTTGCGAAGGCGGTTGCGTAGGTGGACCTTCTAAGCACAAGGCTGAAAGAGAAATTCTTAAGGCTAGAACAGGTCTCATTGGCAAGGCCGATGGACGCAAGATTCTTGCAAATATCGAAAATTATCCTATGGACAAATTCTCAATGTTCAGAGACGGACATATGTAAGAAGGTTTTTTTTCGACGCTGACACGTTTGAGTTATTTTTAATCTTCTAGCATATTCTTGAGATAATTGCGCGAATTGGAATGAAATTTGAGCGCAATTATCTCAAGAATATGCTAGAAGATTCATAACATAATTAGCGTGTGTCAGTGTCGAAAAAAGTTGCCGCGTTACATTATTCGAGTGAAGGACGTGTCAGCGTAAACAAATCTGCAAAAGACCTTGTATTTATGGTATAGTAATAGTGTACGGGCAAATTTATGGGGACCAATATTCCTCGTTAAGAGGTTTATATATAGATATAATGTAAAAGGAGGGTAAATCAGTGGAAGCGTTAGTGACAGCATTGATTTGTTTACCATTTCTATGGGCGATTTTTCCTGCAGTGATACACAATTCAAAATGCAGAGCATTTTTCGTCTATCTCGGTTGTGGAATCATAATGGTTCTATCAATTTACACTGCGGTGCAGTGGTACTTATCAGGGGGACAGCCTCTGAACTTTAGTTTACCTTATCAAGAGACATTTGATCATGTTTACTTGGCAGGGGACATCTTTTTGATGTGTCTAATCATATATCTTTCCTTCAAGTACAAAAAATACATAATATCAGTACTTGCTGTAGTTGGCACTTTGGTACCTGCATTCTTAGAAGTTTGGGGACCAGAGATAAAAGAAGTTCCAACTATGCGATTTGATTGGCTTACATTTGTGATGGTTATTATTATAGGTGTAGTAGGTACTCTTATCGGTATTTACGCTGTGGGTTATATGCATGGCTATCATATCCATCACCATAAGGAATTAAAGGATAGACGTAGCTTCTTCCTTGCAATGGTATTTGTTTTCTATGGAGCTATGTTTGGTTTGGTAAGCTCAGCAAGTCTTACAAGTATGTATTTCTTCTGGGAAATTACATCAGTTACCTCATTCCTTTTGATTGGCTACACCAGAACTCAAGAGGCAATCGACAATTCATTCAGAGCATTATGGATGAACCTTCTGGGTGGTTGTGGAATCGCAACAGCAATTACAGTAGGTTATTTGTGGTTCGATACTGTAAATCTTTTTGAGTTCCTTAGATTGGTTAAGATATCGCCAGATAGTGTGAAATGCCTTCTACCTATCATCGTGCTTGCCTTTGCAGCACTCACCAAGTCAGCACAATTCCCATTCTCGGGCTGGTTGCTTGGTGCCATGGTTGCGCCAACACCTTCATCTGCGTTGCTGCACAGTGCAACAATGGTAAAAGCGGGGGTTTATCTTCTTATCAGATTATCTCCTGCTATGGCAGATAACTATGTGGGAAACATGGTGGCTCTTATCGGTGGATTCACATTTCTCGTTTCATCTTGCCTAGCAATATCCGCATCGGACGGCAAAAAGGTTTTGGCTTATTCAACAATATCCAACCTTGGTTTGATAGTTGCTTGTACGGGATGTGGTTACGAAGAAACGCTTTGGGCTGCATTGTTCTTAGTTATATTCCATGCAGTATCAAAGTCTATGCTATTCCAGTGTGTCGGCGCAATTGAAAATACAACTGGTAGCCGTGATATCGAGGACATGCAGGGATTGATGACAATCTTCCCTAAGCTTGCATTTATTTTGCTAGTGGGTATCGCTGGCATGTTTCTTGCACCATTTGGTATGTTGATTTCTAAGTGGGCTGCTTTAAAGGCATTTATCGATACACATTCGGCTTACGTTTCAACTTTGATGATTGTATTTATATGCTTTGGTTCGGCTACGACAATGTTTTATTGGACCAAGTGGATGTCAAAGATTATCGGTGTATCACCTCGTGAGCAGTCTAGAGATTTAACCAAAAGGAACGAGTATATTTCAATGTTCTTCCATGCAATCATGATGGTAGCACTTATACTTGGATTCCCATGGCTTTCAAAGACAATATTAAAGCCTCTTTCAAAAGAGATGTTTGGGGCAGTTGAACAGGTAATTTCATATGAGAACATTATCATCATGATAGTTCTTCTTGTGGGTGTATTTGTTGTTCCTATTGTAAACTTCATCGGCACCAAAAATAAAAAAGCAAGAACCGTACTTACCTATATGGGCGGCGCTAATGCTGGTGACAATATGAGCTTTATTTCATCAACGGGTGAACCAAAAGAGATGCACATTGCAAATTTCTATATGCAGGATGTGATGGGCGAAAAGTCACTCTTCAAACCGGCAATAGTGGTTTCTAGTTTTATAATTATTGTTTATCTGATAATCGTAATAGGAGGTGCGTTCTAATGACAGTTCAGACAAAAGTTATTTTGGCTGTTTGCTATATTATACTTGCACCTGTAGTGATAGGTCTTTTAGATGGTTTTGATCGTAAGATTTCTGCTAGGATGCAGGGGCGAAAAGGACCATCTGTGCTTCAGCCTTTTTATGATTTGAAAAAGCTTTTTGAAAAGGAAGCGTTGTGTGCCAATAGAGCCCAATTATTTTTGATTCGCTCTTATTTGATGTTCATAATGCTTTCAGGAGTTTTATTCTTCGCAGGCTACGATTTACTTTTAGTTGTGTTTGCTTTATCAACTTCTGCGGTATTTTTGATACTTGCTGCGACATCGACCCACTCACCTTTTAGTTCACAGGGAACACATCGTGAGTTGGCACAAATCATGGCATGTGAACCAATGGAGTTGTTGGTAGCTGTAGGCTTTTATCTTGCAACCGTACCACGTACATTTAACGTTGAGTTTATTAGTAAAAGCTTCAGTCCAAATATCATTTATTTGCCAGGTTTCTTTATTGGATTTGTATTTATTTTGACTATAAAATTCAGAAAGTCACCATTTGATATTTCTACGTCGCATCATGCACACCAAGAGGTTGTAAAAGGTGTGACAGCCGAGATGGTTGGTAGAGAATACGCGTTAGTGACTCTGGCTGAGTGGTATGAAAGTGCAGTTTTATATGGAATAGTTGGATTATTCTTTATGAGTAGAAATCCTTTTTCTATCGTATATGCGATAATTGCAATTTTGGTAGTTTGGTTCTTAGAAATAGTCATTGACAATACTTCTGCACGTGTCAAGTGGCAGCTAATGCTTAAGCTTGCTTGGGGTGTGACAATAATAGCAGCTGGTATGAATCTATTCTTGTTAGAGATTATCAGATCAAATATTAGGTAATTGGAGGGTAAAAACATGAGTACAATTCATAAATCCCCATGGCTGCTTCACTATGACGGAAGTAGTTGCAATGGATGTGATATAGAAGTTTTGGCATGTACAACACCAGTCTATGATGTGGAGCGATTTGGAGTAATCAATACTGGTAATCCTATGCATGCAGATATATTCCTTGTTACAGGTGGAGTTAATTCTCAGAATGCATCTGTAGTAAAACAGATTTACGAGCAGATGCCAGAGCCAAAGGTTGTTATAGCTGTCGGCACTTGCGCTTGTACAGGCGGAATATTCAAAGAGTGCTATAACATCAAGGGTGGTGCTGACACGGTGATCCCAGTTGACATTTATGTTCCAGGATGTGCAGCTAGACCTGAATCAATCATCGATGGCGTTGTTAAGGGAGTGGCTCTTTTTAAAGAAAAAGCCGCTAAGCTTGCAGCATCAGAGAAGGCAAATTAGTAGGAGGGGTATCATGCAAGAATTAAAAAAGGATTTATATTTAATTGATAAGGCAGAGCTCCTACAGGTCATCATGGAAAAGAAAAACGCTCTATGGAGACTTTGCCAAATTTGCTGTAGCTTCCCAAAGGCAGAGAATCACTATGAGGTTACATATTCATTTGCCAATGGATATGAGTTTTCTAATTATAGATTGATTGTTGAAAAGAATGAAGAGATTCCATCAATCTCTCGTGTATACAAATCAGCAATTTTCTATGAAAATGAGATGCACGAGCTTTGGGGACTTAATGTAGAAAATATTAAGGTTGATTTACATGACAAGCTATATCGTATAGACGTAGAAACACCATTTATAGAAAAGGAGGAGCAGAAAGATGGGGAATAGAAGTATAGTGCCTTATGGCCCACAACATCCTGTTCTTCCAGAGCCAATCCATCTTGATTTAGTTTTGGAGGATGAAAAAGTTTTGGCTGCAATTCCATCTATTGGTTTTATCCATAGAGGACTTGAGAGTCTTACAAGCAAAAAGGATTTCAACGAGATGGCATATGTTGCGGAACGTATATGCGGTATCTGTTCATTCATGCACGGCATGGGATATTGCATGGCACTTGAGGATATTATGAATGTAGAAGTGCCTCGCCGCGCCGAATATCTCAGAACAATCTGGTGTGAGATGAGCCGTTTGCACAGCCATCTACTGTGGCTTGGATTGCTTGCTGATGGTTTCGGATTTGAATCACTTTTCATGCATTCATGGAGACTTCGCGAGAAGATTCTTGATATGTTTGAAGCATCAACTGGTGGTCGAGTTATCTTTTCGGTTAACACTATTGGCGGCGTCCTAAAGGATATGCCAAAGGATATGTTGGAGGATTTTGTACGCCAACTCAATGACATGGAAACGGAAATTCGTCAGACTACTGAAATCTTCTTGAGCGATTACACAGTAAAGAGTCGTCTTGTAGATGTTGGTATTCTCTCAGGCGAGGATGCAATCCGTCGTGGCGCTGTTGGCCCTATGATGCGTGCATCTGGAATCAACGTTGATATGCGTAAAAACGGATACGCCGCATACAATGATTTGGATTTTGAGGTTATTACAAGTAATAAGTGTGATTCTTACGCAAGATGTGAGGTTCGAATTGGAGAAATTTTCCAGTCTATAGAGCTTATCCGCCAATGCGTTGCAAAGATACCGGATACAGAAATCAACACCAAGGTTACTGGCATGCCAAACGGAGAATCTATCATCCGTGTTGAGCAACCTAGAGGTGAGGCGTTCTATCATGTTAGAGCAAACGGAACCAAGTTCCTTGATCGTTTCAGAGTCCGCACACCGACCTTTGCAAACATCCCAGCACTAACTCAAACTTTACAGGGATGTCAGTATGGTGATGTTCCACTATTAGTTCTAACAATTGATCCATGTATCAGTTGTACGGAGAGATAATTTGCAAACTATGATTGGAAATTATCTGCGACGCAGTTTAACCCGATGTGGGTTTAGTACTGTGTCTTCTCACTTATTAGAACTATAAAAGATGTATGGAAGGAGTTTGATTTATATGGGACAGTTTTTACCATTTTATAAACAAGTATTTAAGAACCTCTTTTCTAAACCGGCGACAACTCAGTATCCTTTTAAACCAAAGGAGTATCCTGAGAGGACAAGAGGGCATATAGAGATTAACAAGGATCAATGTATTCTTTGCGGTATGTGTATGCGCAGCTGCCCACCTGGGGCAATCAATGTTGACCGTGCTGGCAAAACATGGACAATCAATCGCTTTGATTGTATTCAGTGTGGCTATTGTGCAGAGAAGTGCCCAAAGAAATGTTTGTCTATAATACCTGGCTATCAAGAGCCAGGCGCAGAGAAGTTTGCTGAGACAGTTGAGGTGCCTTACGAGCCACCAAAACCTGCAGCAAAGCCTGCGGCACCAGCAGCAGGTGCAGCCGCAAAACCTGCAGCCGCTAATGCTAATACTGCAACTACAGCAGCACCAGCAAATGCAGCTGAAAAAGCAGATGAGGCTAAGGCAGAGGAAAAGCCTGCAGAAAATGCAGAGGCTTAGGAAGAAGAGAGGTCTGTAGAAAATGCAGAGGCTTAATCTGGAGAAAAGTCTGCAGAATAGGCTGAAGTTAAGGCGGAAGAGAAGTCTGCAGAATAGGCTGAGGCAAGAAAGATAAAATAGTTTCAGAATTAATCTAGAATTAAGTAGAAACTAAAATAAAGTCATGATGGTAAGAGAAAACCTGACATCTTAGGATGTCAGGTTTTTTTACCTTATAGGAAAATGCTTTGCAATCTCCTATAAGGTAAAAAACACACTTCGTGTGAAAGATGTGCCTCGGTGGCAGAAATTGGGACCTGCCATTAATAATCAGCTTCGGTGATGGAACTTTAGTAGGAAAGTACTTTGACAAATTCTTTCTTGGTGAAAATATACAAAAATTTGGAGAGTTATTATGCATAACGCTAAAGATGTGAATGGACAGTAAAAAAATGTTGAGGAACAGGTTCGAATGAGAGATAATATCATTTGTGTGCAAATTGTGAATTCTACACACGATTAAGGATTTGTATTGCTCTTTGCAAGGGGATAATAAAGAGAAATACGATATGAAATTAGGAGGATAATCATGAAAAAGAAAAGAATTGGTTTATTAATTGCTGCAGCAGTAGGAGCATTAGTTGCTTTCACAGGTTGCGGCGCAGAGAAGGTTGATCTGAACGATTATGTGAAGGTAGAATTTGATGGCTATGATGGATATGGCAAAGCAAACGCCCATATGGAATGGAGTAAGCTTGAAAAGGATATTGTAGCTATAGTCCCAGATGAAAACATAATTACAATAGCTGCAAACATTGAAACTGAAGTGCAAGGTGATTTGGATAAGACTGAGTCAATTTCCAACGGTGATTCTGTCAAATATAAGTGGGATGTCAGTGAAGATTATTTAAAGAATTTCAAGAAGAAGTATGGAATCAAGTTGTTATGTGATGACAAGGATATAAAGGTCAAAGGTCTAAAAGATCCATCAAAATTTGATGTAGGTGACATGTTACAAATTGATACAAATGGAGTTGCACCTTGTGGAACTTTATATGTAATAGTGGATGGTTATTCTGGATTTAAAGCAGAAGCAGATAAAAAGGAAAACCTGAATAACGGCGACGAGGTTACTATAACCATTAAACCTAGCGACGCAAGCAAGTCATTAGAGGAAGTATGTAAGGAAAACAATATTCCAAAATTCAACCCAGAATATAAGTATAAAGTGAAGGGGCTAGCAAATTATGTTAAGACTCCTGACGAAATTCCAGAGTCCACATTAGAAAAAATGAAGACCCGTGGCGATGAAAGAGTAAGCGCTGTTCAGGGTGAAGATGGTAATGGTAAAAATTCATATTCATGCTATATGAATTATGAGTATAAGTGTAGTGGAATTGCTGTGTGCCCATTGGAAAGTGGTGAAAATAAAGTATTTCTTATTTACACATTAACCTATCCACAAACTGGTGCTACAACCTATTGCCGTGTTCGTTTTGAAAATATAACTGATAAGGAAATTGAGGAAGATTCTATTAATGGCGAGCGTATGTACGGCACTACACAAGTTGGCGGTGTATATTACTTTGGAGATGATAGCACTGAAGTTGATAATTTAAAAGCGGGAATATTTGGTGGTGAGGCTGGTTTGTTTGAAAGTAACCCAACAGGTACAGCATCTTATAAAGAACTATAGATTATCATAAGCATGGTTGTGCGAGCTGCGAAATAGTAGATGACATGCAAATTTCAGATGGAAATATAAAGAAAAGGGGCTATCGTAGCCCCTTTGTCTAAACTCTGAACTGGAGTCCACAGACTCCAGTTCCTCCTTATAAAAAAGAAAAGGTCGCGGCGGAAGCCGCGACACTTTGTCTACACTCTGAAACCACCGGCTAAGCCGGTGGTTTTGATTTGTACAAAAACTATTTCAGATCAGCAGCGATATCAATATTCTCGCCTGTGATTCCAACCCAAGCTCCATCCTTAGCTTCGCTTGCATCTGCATGAGCCAAGAGCCATTTGTTTGTAGCTGTTAAAAGCTTGTCCTCTTGGTTGCCAGCTGTGAACTGTGGCATGCCCACGTTTGTGCCCTGTGGAAGACCAACAAGTACCTGGAAACCAGAATCTTTGCTAGCTTGGCAAGGTGCGTAGTGAAGTGCTGTTGCGTATACTTCAACCATAACTCCCTTAGGAACAAGGAATGCTTTTACTTTGCTAGAGTCAAGCTTGTAATCAACGATTTCTTCTCTCTTTGCCAGAAGAAGGATGAAATCAGTTGCACCAAGGTTAATCTCGCTTGAGCGATGATACTCTAGGCAGTTGAGCTTTGTGTTGTGGCCGTTGCACCATCCAAACTGCATTGGTGACCCACCAAATAAAGAATTAGAAATTTTTGAAGATGCAGATAAATCTTGAAGAGCCTTTTCCTCGGCCACATAATCTACGCCTTCAGGAATAGGTGTCTTCGCTTCTAATGTTTCCATTATCTGTTTTTTCTCTTCTTCATAACCTTCGATTATTCTACCGTAGTTTGTAAATTCAGCATCAGTAACACTTAAAATTTTCATAGAGACCTCCTAATACATAAAGTAAATATTGACTGTTGCTAGCGAAAATGAATTCTGTGTAATTGCATAGTAAGAATCACTGTTGCTAGTGAAAATGAATTCTATGTAATTGCATAGTAAGATTCACTGTTGCTAGTGAAAATAAATTCTATGTAATTGCATAGTAAGAATCACTGTTGCTAGTGAAAATAAATTCTATGTAATTGCATAGTAAGATTCGCTGTTGATAGTGAAAATGATTTTCATATCATCGCATAGCAACATTCATTGTTGATAGTATAACTGTTGAAGGAAATAATCGCTTATCAATAATCAACTAAATAAAGTAAAATTCTTGTCCTACCTCGAGGACTACATTTTCATGCAAAGTATTACTATTATTAAAAAAGTATGGTCAGTAATACTTATAGTGTGTAAAAACAGCTAATATTGGCGAATTATGAAGAGAAAAAGTATTAGTCAGATGTGATTTTGAGGATAGTAATACTTGATTTTCACATTTCAAAGAAAATATGTCCAAAAAAGTATTAGTCTGTTGAGGTTTAAGGAAAAGTAATACTTGGCGTGTAAGAAAACACCTGGTATCAAAGAATTATGAAGAGGAAAAGGATAATGCCCATATAATGGTGTAAATTCAATAATTAAATAAAGAGATCCAAGTGCGCATAGCATTTGAAAAACTTATAAATCCAAATAATAAGTTGGAGTTTGATATTCGCTAGATTAATATAGTTTTTTTGAGTAAAATAAAAAGCATGATTAGAAAATATACTATCAAAGGGTTAGTTCAAGGAATTGGATATCGTCCCTTTGTTGCAGGGATGGCTGACGAATTAAATATTAAAGGTTGGGTTAGAAACACGGGAGGAATTGTGACCGTTTTAGCTTGTGGTAATGAGGCTGATTTAGAAGCTTTTTATCGCAGGCTTTCTTCAGATGTTCCGACGGGCGGATTTGTGACTTCTATAGATGTAGAGACTATAAGTTCTATAGAAGATATCAAGAACAAATTTATAGAAAAAATAGGCACAGTAGACGAAGAAAAAGTTTATCTAGCCAACCATAATTCCACTGAATACGAAATAAATACATACAAGGATTTTAGCATTATTGAATCAGATCAGGATTCGTCGAATCATCTTCCGCTGATTCCGGCTGATATCGCCACATGTGATAGATGCAAGCTAGAACTTTTAGATCCAAACAATCGTCGATTTAGGCATCCATTTATAAGCTGCACGATTTGCGGCCCTAGGTATTCCATAATCGAAAAGCTGCCATATGATAGAGACACAATTACAATGGCAGATTTTGACATGTGCCCGGAATGTCGAGAAGAATATACCAAAAAATTAGATGTGAGACGTCATGCCCAGACTATTGCTTGCGGGAAATGCGGCCCAAAACTGCATTTTATGGATATAAATTCGGCTAAAAACGATGAATTTGCAAGAAATCTTGCAAAAGGGATAATTCACGGAAAGTTCACAGGTGAATTTTCCGACAAATCAAACGGGGCTGAAAATGACAATTTTGCACCAGAAAATGCAAATGATACAGCAATATCTTATGCAAAGGACTTATTAAAAAAAGGTGGAATAGTTGCAATAAAGGATATCGGAGGATATCACTTGGCATGTAATCCTTTTGATGAGCAAGCAGTTGCTAATCTTAGACTGCTAAAGCATCGAGAAGCCAAGGCATTTGCTGTAATGTTTCAAGATGTATCGCAGGCCAAAGATTATTGCTACGTCAATGAGACAGAGGCTGAGTTATTAGAATCTCCTGCAAGACCTATAGTGCTTGTAAAAAGAAGAAAAGATGTAGAAAATATGGCGTCAAATGTTTGCCTATCTAGTCCAGACATAGGGGCAATGCTGCCTTGTAATCCGTTGCAGATTCTTCTTGTAAATGAGTTTGGACCGTTGATTATGACTAGCGGAAATGCCAGTGGAGATGTGCTAGAGATTGATGATGATAGAATGCGCACTTGGCTTGAAGAACGGGCGGCATCAGCTGAAATGAGTGAGGTAAGATTGGGACAGCTTTGGCATGACAGAAGAATACTTCGTCCGATGGATGATTCTGTGATGAAGGTTGTTCGCGGGCGCAGTCAGTTTATCCGCCGCGGTCGTGGTCACGTTCCAAATCCAATTTCAGTAGATATTTCAGGCGAGATATTTGCTGCAGGAGGCGATTTGAAATCCAGCCTTTGCTATGTGAAAAATGGACTGGCATATGTGAGTCAATATCTTGGAGATTTAGAGTCTGTTAGCTGCCAAAAGTTTTACAAAAATGAAATGGGAGCCATGGCAAAGATTTTTGGATTCAAGCCAGAAGCTGCGGTGGCAGATTTACATCCATCATATTTTAGTAGAAAAGCTGCCAAAGAAAAGTTTGTTGAAAAAAAACAAGAAGCTTGTGCATCTGCAAATGTCAATTTAGTTTTTGTACAACATCACAAAGCTCATGTGGCAGCTGTGATAGCAGAGCATCATCTGTCAGGACCTGTGCTTGGCTTTGCCTTTGACGGCACAGGCTATGGCGAAGATGGTTGCATCTGGGGAAGTGAAGTATTTGTATGGGCCGATTCATCTATGACAAGGGTCGCTCATTTAAAGCCGATGAAGTTGATTGGTGGAGATGAGGGAGCTAAAAATTGCGATACAATCTTGGCGGCAATGCTGTATGATAATGGGATTTCTTTACCTGAATCTAAGGAAGTCAATGGAAGTAATGAAGCAGATATTAAAGAAATATTTGTTAATCAAAATTCATTAATTAAGGCGGCCTTAGACAATAATATTAACATTGTAGAATCCACATCAATGGGACGATTGTTTGATGCTGTTTCAGCCTTGCTTGATGTGTGCCATTATAACACCTATGAGGGGCAGGCACCTATAGAATTAGAGAATCTTGCAGCTACAACTGATGAAGTGTATCAGCTCAGTATAGATGCAAGTGGGGATGTCAAAGGTTTACTTGAAAATATCGTATATGCGATATCAAATAAGGTTAATAAAGCACAGATTGCCCGTGGCTTCATCTATGCCGTGGCAGATTATATTGTGGCAATTGCAGATGAAAACAACATAAGACAAGTGGTGTTATCAGGGGGAACTTTCTTGAATAGAATTCTTCTTGAAAGAACAATAGACTTGTTGGAAGAGAAGGAATATATCGTATATACGGCAGAACAACTCCCACCTGGAGATGGGGGAATCTGTTTGGGACAGGCGTATTTACTCGAGCATGAAAACAGTAGATAGCTTATTCAGCTTCGATGTTTTTAACTATAAAATCCGTGCATCGCTGGAGGCGTAAATTCTGGCTGCCACACTTAGGGCAGCTATCTTTGAATTCATGACGTGTAAAGGTGGCACCACAGTCCTTGCAAACCACAGTAGACTCTTTGACTGTGGCATCGACTTTGACGCCTTCAAGAGGTGTGCCCTCGCTCATGACCTGTAGATATTCTTCTATTATTTCAGGCACGTAATCACACTGATCACCAATCTCTAAATGGATTTTGCTGACCTTATCAACCTTGTGCTCCTTAGCCTGTTTTGATACTAGATTAAAAACGTATTCTGTGACCGCAAGTTCGTGCATTGCACCCTCCTGTTTTACAAATATATAATCCTTAAAAACTTTATAACATATCATAGATTTGAGTTCAAATAATTAGATTTTAGTATGTTATTGACAAACAACCTGTGTTGAATAAAAATGAAAGAAAACATATATAATGTAAGGGAGGAAAATATTATGTCAAACAATTTTATTAGAGGGTTTATAGTGCTTGTAATAGGCCTATTGTTAGCGGTCTTTCCATCAAAGATAGCAGACAAGAAAGGCTACAGTGGCACGCTTTTTTATTTCTATGGTCTTTTCTCCTTTCTGATAGCATTGATTCATGCTGCGTCACTTCCAGATATGCTTGATACCAGTAAAAGAAAGTACAAAGGTAAAACACTTGGATTAGCTGTAGCAGCCTCACTAGTATTTTTGTATTCATTGTTTATTTCGTGTGTGTTTAACATTTTTGATGTAGATGCGTTGTTTGTGATGGAGGCTATACTGTTATTCTTGCTTATATTTGTAGCGGTATTTGCACGAAAGTACATTTTTACAATCATTATTTTTGGGGCGCACGTATTATATATGGTATATAATCTCGTTAGGTATATTATTCTTGTTGCCCAAAACATTGCTATGGATAATTATGCAGGGTCAGCTATAACGATTAGTTCTTTTGTTTTATATCGTTTAATTGTTAGTGCTGCATATGTTTATTTTGCAGTAGTGATATACAAGCACGGAGTTAAAAAAGAAAAAGTACCAGCAAATAATGTTATGTTATTTACACTTCCAAGTGTGTTGCTGGTGGTTGCCGAAATAGTTAGATCTGGAATAGTAAATTTTTCATTTATGGGAGACTTTTACTCTGCGACATTTTATATTTCGCTTTTTATGGAAATCATAGGAATTTTACTACTAGGATTTTTTTACAAAGAAGATTTTGCTTATAGAGATGCTGAGCTTTCAGAGCAAGCAGCTGATTCTTAAATTAATGAGAGGTAATAAAGGTTATGTGTGTTGCGATTCCTGGATTAGTTAAGAAATTAAAGGATGGCAAGGTGACTGTAGATTTCAACGGCAACGAGGTTGAAGCCTATGCAGGACTTGTTGATGTAAAGGAAGGAGATTATGCGCTAGTTCATGCTGGCTGTGTAATCCAAACCTTGAAGAAGGATGAGGCAGAAGAAATCATAGAGCTTATGAGTGGATTAGAATAGGATGCTAGCCAAATCCTAGAACTCACGAGGTGATAAGAGGTTGAGTAAATCATTGAAATCATAAGAGGACTGGGAGCTTAACTAAATCATTGAAATCATAAGAGGACTAGGAGCTTAACTAAATCATTGAAATCATAAGAGGGCTAGAAGCTTAACTAAATCATAGAAGGATTAGAACTTTAAATGGAAATAGAGCAACTTGTTGATTATTTAAAAAATTATAGTGGACCAAAGATTCGTCTGATGGAAGTGTGTGGTAGTCATACACATGCTATAGCAAAGCATGGCATCAGAGGAATTTTGTCGCCGCAGATAGAGTTACTGTCGGGACCAGGTTGCCCAGTGTGCGTAACACCTACAGCATACATAGACAGATTGATAGAACTCTGTTTGCAGGACAACACGACCGTTGTTACATTTGGTGATTTATTGAGAGTGCCGGGTTCAAAGGAAAGCTTAAGCGAAGCGAAGGGCAGAGGCGGCTCCGTGGAAATGGTATATTCGCCTATGGATGTACTTGGTTTGGCTGGCAATCATCCCGATAGTCAGTATGTATTTGCAGCAGTTGGCTTTGAGACAACGGCGCCAGTTTATACGCTGCTTTTGGATAATATAATTCAAAACGATATACAAAATATCAAGCTTCTAACAGCCCTTAAAACAATGCCAGGGGCTATTTCTTATCTGTGCGACAACGGCGCTCTTATTGACGGATTTATTGCACCAGGACATGTGAGCGCTGTGACTGGCTCAGATTATTTTAATAACTTGGCGGCTAAATATCACATTCCATTTGCGGTGTCAGGATTTGGCGCAAAAGAGCTTGTAATTGCAATCTATGGCTTGATTAAAATGATTGAAGCCAAGGAGGCTACCGTTAAAAATTTCTACACCTCAGTTGTTGAAAGTCAAAAGAATGACAAAATCGAGTCTCAGCTAAACAAGTATTTTGAACAAGCGGATGTGGTATGGCGTGGTATGGGGGCTATCCCAAACTCAGGGCTATTACTTAAGAAGGATTATGCAAGATATGACGCCGGAAGCACAGGGCTAGATGATGATAACAAGAAAAACAAGGCTTGTCGTTGCGGAGAAATCCTTATGGGCAAAGCAAAGCCTAGTGATTGTCCATTGTTTGGAAAGGTTTGTACACCTATGTCACCTGAGGGGGCTTGCATGGTTTCCGAGGAGGGCTCTTGCTTTAATGCATATCTCGTGAAAAGCTAATGGTGATTTGCTATATTAATTGCGGGATTCGGAGGCTATATCTTAAAAAAATTTTTGGAAAATGGAAAAATTTTCGAGATTTTATTGATATATAACTAGAGCAGTTGTTATATTAAATTTTATTTACTTAAATTCAAACTGCAGAAAGAATAAGCGATATGAAAATATAATACATAAGGGAATCACATGTAAATTTGAATTTCCAAAGTTTATATTTGGAATAAATTTTTTTGCGTAAATTTTTTAAGAATAAAATTGCGAAGAATAAAATTGATAAAAAGATTAAAGGAAAGAATAAAAGGAAAAATTTTTGGAGTATAACTATGGAAAAGATAATTATGGAGCACGGCTCAGGCGGTCGTGCAACAAACGAATTAATAAGAGAAATTTTTGAGGCACAGTTTGATAATGATGTGCTTTCGCAGATGGAAGATGCAGCAGTTGTGCCGGGCGATGCCACAATCGCCATGACAACAGATAGCTTTGTAGTCACACCGATAGAGTTCCCTGGCGGTGATATCGGAAGACTTTCAATCTGTGGAACAGTAAACGATCTTTGCATGCGCGGAGCGGTTCCAAAGTACATCACCTGCGGCTTCATCCTTGAAGAAGGTGTTGAGATTGAGATTCTAAAGCGCATAGTAAAATCTATGGCTGACACTGCGAAGGAAGCTGGCGTGCAGATTGTAGCTGGTGACACCAAGGTAATCCAAGGCAATGGAGGAATCATTATCAACACATCAGGTGTAGGCTTTGTGCCAAAGCATGTGGACATCAAGGCTGCCAACGCCGAGGATGGAGACGTGATTATCGTTTCAGGAAATCTTGGCGACCATCACGCAACTATCCTTAGCCAACGCATGAATATTACTAACTCTATCAAGAGTGATAATGCACCTTTACAGGAGATGGTTTCAAAGCTTATCGAGGCAAAGATTCCTGTACACGTTTTAAGAGATGTTACACGTGGTGGATTGGCCACAGTTTTAAAAGAGCTTGCCGTAGCAAGTGGACTTAAATTCGATATACTTCACGAGAATCTTCCAGTGGATCCTCAGGTAGAAGCCTTTTGCGGCTTACTCGGCCTAGATCCACTCTACATGGGCAACGAAGGAAAGCTCGTCGCCGTAGTCCCAAAAGACTACGCCGTTCAAGCCATCGAAATAATTCGCGGCTGCCCTTACGGAGAAAACGCCGACATGATAGGAACCGTCACCACCCCTGACGATGACAACGAAATCGGCTCCCTCATCATGAAGACAGATATCGGAGGTCACCGTTTCCTAGACATTCTCCAGGGCGAAGGCTTACCACGTATTTGTTAAAGTTACATCTAAAGCGTATGTAACCCGCCCCCCGCCCTCCCAGGCTCAGCCCACCTAGGGGCTTGGTTACGTCGCATAAGATTATGATTTTCTAAATGCCAAGTGTCGCTTCTTCTATATTCGGGTGTTCGGGCAACTATTTACAATTCTAACGGAAAAGTTTGTCCCTGAACGGACATGAAATACACTTAAAAGAAATAGTTCCACAAAACTA
>JAEEGL013042516.1_pt1 | contig 22041 bp, 15 predicted proteins | sample 9134231 | NCBI WGS metagenome assembly JAEEGL01 (sample SAMN16246548, study PRJNA631951) | gut metagenome | biome: gut microbiome; feature: rumen; material: fiber-attached | host: Bos | place: Iran: Karaj | collected 2018-10 | reverse complement strand
TGACAAAAAGTCGGTTGCCGCTCAAAAAACCGTATTATTTTTTACCTAATTAAATGTGAACAATGACAGGGAAAATTGACAAAAAAATCAATAACGTTTTGTTATTATCACCGAAAATTTTAAAATTCGTATATTTTTTCGGTCCATTTCTTAAGAAAGTGTTGATTTTTTTTGAAATGTCATGTATAATATACTTGTATAGATATTCGCATTGAAAGCTCTGCAGCGGGATTTTTCTTGGAATCTCGCTGAATTTAGGCGGAGTGCGACTGCGAGCTGTGAAAATCGGCTGCCCGCTGCCGTAAAAGCGGAAACTGCGTTTTCGCAGTGGTGGGGAGAGAATTATGGACATAACACTTGTAACGTCTTCATTCGACAAGGTCGTTCACGGAACCGAGAATGAGAAGAAAACAGGCTGCGGCATAAACCTCATGAAGCCTGAGAACGTAACTCGTTTCCACAGAACGTCACGGATGACAGACCTGAAAGAGATAACCTGTGAGAAATGTAAGGCGAGTCTCGCAAAAAAGCTTATCAAGGCTGATAAGAAGGAAATGGCGCTCCTTCTCAAGGAAGAGAAAAAGCGCGAGAAGATGGGTATGAACGACGCGGGTATAGTTCCGCTCGGAAATACTACGGCAAGGATCACAAGGGATCCCAATGCCAAGGCTAAAGAGGAAGAAGCAAGAAGAAGAGCTGCCGAGGAGCAGAGAAAACAGGCAGAAGAAGCAAGAAGGGCTGCCGAGGAGGAAGCACGCAAAGCAGAGGCTGAACAGTACGCTCAGTACAATGCAGCTCCGCAGTATAATGCGGCTCCTCAGAACAATGTTCCCAATACAGGCGTTCCTATGGATGACAGTCTTGCTCAGTTTGCGATAAATCCGCATGAGAACCAGACTCCCGCAGAGGACGACTTCCTTGCTCAGTTCGCTATCAACAAGCCCGACCAGACAGGTGCGGACGCAGGTATGAATGCTTATTCAGCTCCTGCGGCTCCCGTTCATCACGGTGCTGTTGCTCAGGACGACTTCCTTGCCCAGTTTGCTATACCGAATCCTCAGAATGCTGCCGAGCAGCCTGCCGTACCTCAGTACGGTCAGCCTGCTGTACCTCAGTACGGCCAGCCTGCTGCACCTCAGTACGGTCAGCCTCAGAATGCAGGCGGCTATGCAAGCCAGGGCGGATACACGGATATGGGCGGATACGATGACGCTTACCAGCAGCCCGCAGTTCCCGAGATGTCGCATTCTGACGAGGATATAATGAATCTGTTCTCGGTCAACAGCGAGCCCGTACAGGGAAATGCCTACGAGCAGCCTGTATACGGTCAGCCTGTGTACGACGGGGCGGTATACGGTCAGCCTGTGTATGACGAGACGGTATACGGTCAGCCTCAGTACGGCGAGATCGTTTACGACGAGGCAGCGCTGGGCGACATCACTATATATGACGGCTCTCAGCCGCTCTATGATGCAAACGGCAATCTTATAGAGGGTCCTGTGGTGGTAACTCCGGCAGACGGCTATGAGCCCGTTCCTCAGGAAAACAACTGGGATTACCTTGCAGATCAGCTTTTCGGTATCAATGAGGAGCCAAACGGTGCGGCGGCTCCCGACGCTTATCAGGCATACAGCGATGAAATGGCTGACTTCACGGAGGAGCAGGACGGCTACGTTGATCCCATAAACAATAACCTTTACCTCGGAAACGGTGTTCTTTCAGCTACATACGGCAGTGAACAGCCCGAGGCGTTCGTTCCTCACGCAGAGCCTATCGCTGCTCCGGCAGTTGACGATCTTCCGTCGGCTGAGAGCGTTGCGGCGGCAGCTCTTGACGGCGCCCCCAAGGTAGATGATATAGTTGCTCCAGAGTTCGACTCGCTCCCGTCGGCAGAAAGCCTTGCGGCAGCAGCTCTTGAGGGCGTTCCCACTGTTGAGGATATTGCAGCTCCTGAGTTTGGTACACTTCCTCCCGTTGAGGACAATTCAACACCCGAGCTGGAAGATATCCCCGAAGTTCCCGACATATCAGCACCTGCACTTGAAGGTATCTCAAAGGCGAGAGATAACGAAGCAGCTGTGCTTGATGATATTTATGATGAAACATTAAATCAGCCTGTTATGGCAGAAGAGGAGTATAATTATATGAGCGATTTCAATAACGGAGCACCAAACGGTGCAGAGATAAACGGCGGAGAGCAGAAGCAGGCACAGCAGCCTCAGATCGTGAAGGTTCCACAGTTTGCAGGTTACGATGCAAACAACCAGCCTGTATATAAGTACGTACAGATGAGACTCGCAGGCTACGATCAGAACGGCAAGCCCGTATTCGTTCCCCTCAATGCACAGCCCAGACCCGCAGCTCCTGCTCAGCAGACAGCAGCTCAGGCTCAGAGAGCGGCAGCAGCTCCTGTTCAGCCCCAGCAGCAGGCTCCTGTTAAGTCTATCGTTCCGAGAAAGCCCGTTGAGACAAGCGGCACACCTACTGCAAATATTTCCAAGATCGCAGTAAATCCTCACAGCAAGTCAACTTCACAGGCTTTCATCAACGCTATCGCAAGCTCGAGAGAGTACGCTGACAAGAACCTCATCGAGACACAGGGCCTTAAGGCTAACAGCCCTGTTCTTACTTCCGTTGAGGACGTTCTTTCAACTATGGGCGACGATTCCGCAAAGAGAAGACAGGCTGTACAGGCTCAGCAGAATGTTCCCGTATTCGACGAGTACAAGGCTCCTGCCAAGCAGAGCTTCAGAGGCAATTCAGCTCCCAGACCCATGCAGCCCCAGCCTATGGACGCACGCTACATGACAAAGGCAGAGCTCAAGAACAAGAAGAAGCAGGACAAGATCGACGCTAAGTTCAGAAAGGAAATGTCCAAGAGAGGCTTCTGAGCATAAAAAGACTTCCGATGAAATGAGGAAATATTATAATGGCAGAAAACAAGATCCTTGCGGAGCTCAGGTCAAAGCTGACGGGCTCCGCCGAGGACGATAATAAATTCCTTCGTGCAGAAGCCGAGCGCTTTGCGCACGAAAAGAACCTTGAGGGCGTGGACGCTGCTACTCAGCTCCTTATCGAAATAATGCCCGAGGAACAGAAAGCAGAGATCGACAGACTTACTCACCTCGACGGTATGCGCCTTGATGAGATGCACGACAAGATAATGAAGCTCATAAAGGAAAAGAATATGACCGAGGCCAAGTCGCTTGCCGAGCGTCTTTACAAGAAGATACTTCTTGACTATAAGGACACTGACAATGCAAAGTTCGTCTCACTCAGGAACCCCTATGAGGACAATCTCTATCAGCTCAGGTACAAGAGCGATAAGACCCTCAACCGCACACCCTTTGATTTCTGTACGTTTATAACCACATACGGATATCTGCTGGTGGAAACGGGTTCGCCCCTCGACGCTATCCCGGTTCTCGAAAAGGCTATGGAGTATAATCCGCTCGACTGCGGTCCGAGATTCGAGCTTGCGGAGGTATATAAGCTCCTCAAGAACAAGAGAATGATACTCGAGACCACGAGAGAGACGCTGAAATGCGCTTCGTCGCCTGTTGCAATAGCAAGATGCTACGCTAATGTGGGCTATGCGCTTACGGAAATGGGCGAGTACGATGACGCTTTCTCTTTCCTTACTGCAAGCGTTCTGTTCGCTCCGCACCCTGCCATTCCATACGAAATGAGAGACCTCGTTGCACGTAAGGGTTCGCCTATTGAGCAGCCTACACGCGAGCAGATGGTGGAGGTCATGAGAAAATACAACTTTGACTTCGGTCCCAATGAGGACGTTATATCGGTTGCTGCCCAGCTTTCGGCAAATTACCTCATTGACGAGGATATACCGAATGCTCTCAAGGCGCTGAAAATGACATACAACCTCACACGCGACGAGAAGATAAAGGATATTATCCTTAAGTACGAGCCTGACGCCAAAACAATGGCGGAGGAGTACAATAGCCGGAACAGCGGTTCAAAAATAACTCAGACAGTCAATAACTCGCCTGAGGAATGATATTCGGTGCGCTTTCACTATGAAAGCGCATTTTTTGTGCATAATCGTCCTTTTTCTGCGGATAATATCTTCGGGAGATGATACTTTATGAGCAGAAACAAGAAGAATATCCCTGTTCCCGACCCGGAAAAGGAGGAGCTGGAGTGCCCTTCTGCCTCATGGGGCGATACGACGGGACTTATCCATTTTGCCGCCGAGGATAAAAAAGACAGGAGCTCCTGCGGCGAAAAGACCAAAGATGAAATCTGAAAAAGTCACTTTAACCATGGAATGGATTCCAAAGGGTCACACCCCTTGTGTGGAGTGGGGCAAAGCCACACACATACCCTCAAAGCACTCTATAATGAAGAGTAGACGCCCTGCAAGTGAGGGCGTCTCATTAATTAATATAGTTTTTTGACAGCACAAAGCTTTCAAATAGGGGAGTTTTTGTCAATGTGTAAATATTTCTTCATAGCCTAAACATACGACCTTATACTGATAGTGACCTGTTTTTCCGATATTTTTTCCGCATTTGGAGCATTTAATGTGTTCATCGCGTTTATAAACATAAGAGTATACGGGTAAACGGCTCATCGAAACCGGGTAGCTATGGTCATATTTCCAGTCATTATCATAGCCTGAGTATCTTTGTCCTTGATGTTTGCAGTAAGCATCATAGTTTATCTGACCGCAGCGGTTGCAGTAGGGTGTTCCGTCTCGCCATGTTACGTTATCTGTGCGGTGATACTGGCAAAGTACCTGACCTGCAGCTGTGAAGCCTGGTTTGGTAATAGCTGCTCCTGTACCGAGGATAGCAAAAAACATAGTTACTGCTGCGAGTTTCCTGAGCGTTTTTTTCATTCTTATCAAGTCCTTTACATAAAATTTAAGGCATATATTTTTACCTTGTGTGCTATATTATACATATATACTCGAAAATTGTCAATAGTAAATGTGGCAAAAATCAACTATGATGTGGAAACTCAGAAGCTGATTTGGAATTGGGAAGTATTAAATGATATGCAGAATCAGCCGTTTAAGAAGCCCTTATCTATACTTTGCTGCCGCCGATTTATCATTATGCACAAGCAGAGCCTGAAGAAATTGACGAAAGTGCTGAAATTTATATAAAAATCATAGAAAATGCTTTATTTACTACTTAAAGCATGGTATAATAGTTGTTGTTAATTTAATTCGTTTGAAACGGAAAAAAGTACAAAACGGCTTCGGAAACAATTAACTCAAGCTTAAAAACAAGGGGGAGCATATGAAAAACGGTGTAAAAATGCTCGATATTGCCACAAAGCTCGGTGTGAGCGTGGTAACAGTTTCAAATGCCCTTGCAGGACGTGACGGTGTAAGCGAACAGATGAGGAAAAAAATCTGCGAAACTGCCGAAAAAATGGGATACAAGCCTTCAAACACAAAAAGTGAGAAGAAACGCCATGCACTGCCCAAAATAGGGAAAAACGTAGGTATACTCACCTCTGAGCGCTTCGTGGGCGCAAGGGGGACATTCTACTGGGAGCTGACTGCAAGTATTTCCAATCAGCTTTCGCAGATCAACGTCTGCACGGTCTATGAGTGCGTGACATCAGATAATGAGAAGGAGGGCACTCTGCCGAATATGGTCATCGACGGAAAGGTAGACGGCGTCATAGTTATCGGTCAGGTGCACAGAAAGTACATAGAGTGTCTTAGCAAGCTCACTATGCCTGTTATGTTCGTGGATTTCTACGATAACAGGTACAAGATAGACTCAGTGCTTTCGGATAATTTCAACGGCGGCTATATGCTCACGGATTATCTTGTGGAAAAGGGACACAGACATATCGGCTTTTTCGGTACGCTCAACGCTACGAGCAGTATCAATGACCGCTATCTCGGATATCTGAAGTGTATCATGGAGAACGATCTTGAGTTCCGCAGAGAATGGATAATCGGCGACAGAAACAAGCAGGGCGTGCTGTTTGACGATATAGTCTTCCCCGAAGAGATGCCTACGGCTTTCGTATGTAACTGCGACGAAACTGCTTTCAGGGTTATTTCTGCTCTTAAGACCAAGGGAGTTCGCGTTCCTGAGGATATCAGCGTTGTAGGATATGACAATTATACGGTGTCAAGTATATGCATTCCGACGATAACTACTGTAGAGGTGGACCTTGCAAAAATGGCGGAGGTGGCTGTGGGCATAATGGCGAAAAAGCTCACTGATCCGGGCTATTCGGAGGGCAGACGCATTATCAGCGGTAAGCTCATCGAAAAGGAAAGCGTTCTCGATATAAGCGGCAGCTACACAGAGGAGCGGTTGAATGCTTTGTGATAACTTCATCGGCCATCTGAAAACTGTCATGCAGCACAGGCATCAGGTCTTTATCCACTGCGTCAAGGCGGGTATACCTCTGAGAGGTCTGCTGCACGATCTTTCCAAGTTCTCGCCTACGGAGTTTATACCGGGAGTTCGTTATTATCAGGGAAACAGGAGCCCAAATGAGCGTGAACGGGAAGTGGACGGCTACTCAAAGGCGTGGATGCACCATAAGGGCAGGAACCGTCACCACTTCGAGTACTGGACGGACTACAACATGAAGACCAAGCAGCTCGAACCTGTGGAAATGCCCGATATATTTGTATTTGAGATGTTCTGCGACCGCGTTGCGGCTTCAAAGATATATAACAAGGAAAAGTATAACGATTCAATGCCGCTGGAGTACTACAACCGCGTAAAGCACCGCCGCTTCATTGAGAAGAAAACGGCGAAAAAACTGGAATTCCTGCTGACTATGCTCCGGGATAAGGGAGAGGAATATACTTTCCGCTATATACGGAGACAGGTGCGCAGAGCAAAGTGATCTGCAGGGAATGCCGCCCCTGGCGTTCCGTTGACAGTGGCGGATATTATCCGCCCGGAAACAGAAAAACATTTCGGGCGCACTCTGTGCGCCTTGTTGTTTGAGCAAACAACTGCGGAAAGGAGAATGAAGATGAACCCGAGACTGCCGTATCTGCGTGAAAAGACCGCGAAACTGACTGCTTCGCCGGGTGTGTACATCATGCGAAAAAAGGACAGTTCGATAATCTATATCGGCAAGGCGAAAAATCTTCACAACCGCGTGAGCAGCTACTTCCGCGAGAACCCGGATCATACGCCCAAGGTTGCGGCTATGGTCTCAAATGTGTACGACTATGACTTCATTGTCACCGACAGCGAATACGAGGCTCTGCTCCTCGAATGCAGTCTTATCAAGCAGCATAAGCCAAAGTACAATATACTCCTCAAGGACGACAAAGGATACCACTATATCCGTATTTCCGACGAGGAGTATCCGCGGATAACCACCGAAAAAAACACAAAACAGAGCGGAAAATATCTCGGTCCCTATACCAGCGGCTTTATCACGAAGGAGGCTGTGAATGAGGCAAACCGCGTCTTCATGCTCCCTACCTGCAAGCGGAGATTTCCGCAGGATATAGGCAAAAGCCGTCCATGTCTCAACTACCATATCAAGCAGTGCATGGGGGTCTGCCGAGGTAAGATATCTGCCGAAGACTACAGGAGCGCTGTCGGACAGGCTGTTGAATTCATCAAGAGCGGAAGCGCTCAGTCGGTTGAGCGCATGGAGGCAGAAATGGAGCAGGCCGCAGAGAATCTCGACTTCGAGAGGGCTGCAATGCTGAGAGACCGCATCGCAGCAGTGAAAAAGGCTTCCGAAAAGCAGAAGATAATCAACAGTGGAGTAGAGTCGGCGGACGTTATCGGCAGTGCGGAATTCTATGACGGACTGTATATTTCTGTGCTCATGTATCGTGAGGACAGACTCTATGACAAGGCTGTATTTGAGCTGCCATTACCGGATCAGGACGAGGATATACTCGGGCAGTTCATGATGCAGTTTTACTATAAAAAGCCCGATATACCGAGGAATATCATAGTCGATCATATGCCTTCGGAAAGCGGGCTTTTAGTGGAAATGCTGGAGGCTCAGGCAGAACGTAAAATAAAGCTCCATGTGCCGCTGAAAGGAAGACAGCTTGAGCTGCTCAGACTGGCAAAAAATAACAGTGCGGAATATGCGGCGCTGAAAAATTCACGGACGGGAAAAGAGGTCATCGCCCTGGAACAGCTGGGGCAGAGCCTCGGTCTTCCGAAGCCGCCGAGATATATCGAAGCCTACGATATTTCCAACCTTTCCTCAGAGTCCATGGTGGCAGGAATGGTGGTCTTCGAGGACGGAAGACCGCTGAAAAAGGCGTACAAACGCTTTACCGTGAAAGAGCAGGAGTTTCAGAACGATTACGGCAGTATGAGAGAGGTTCTGAAAAGACGTCTTATGCACATCGTCAGCGGGGAGGGGGACGAGTACTTCACAAGGACTCCCGACCTTATACTCCTTGACGGCGGAAAAGGTCACGTAAACGCAGTAGCGCCCCTGCTTAGGGAGCTCGGTCTCGACATACCGCTCTTCGGCATGGTCAAGGATGACAAGCACCGCACGAGGGCTATCGCAACAGGTGGCAGGGAAATACAGATAAACAGCCTGAGAGCTGTGTTTGACCTCGTTACGAGGATACAGGACGAGGTGCACCGGTATTCGGTGAACTTCATGCATTCGCGGCACAAGAAAAAGACCTACAGCTCGGAACTTCTCAAGGTCCGCGGTATAGGTGAGAAAAAGGCAGCAAAACTGTTTATGAGATACAAGACGATTTCCAATCTGAAAAAAGCAACTCCCGAGGAGCTTGCGGCTGCTGCGGGAGTGGATACTGAGACAGCTGAGGAGCTATGGAACGCTATACGCGAAATGTAAGAATATGTGCATACTGTCGTTAAAAAGTCTATATTATAATAGTATACGCAGGTGCTGGTCTCAAAGCGGTGCAGGTATTATTGTTAAAAAAATGAACATGTCCACAGATTTCGTTCCGTTTTTGCCCTTTCAGGATTATGATTTTAGTGCAAGAACGTACAAAATGCCTAAATTAGAATATACCAAATTGCCGCAGTTCACAATTCTGTAAAAATACGAAAAAAAAAGGTGTTTTATGTTGCATTTTAAAAGCGAGTGTGATATAATTATTGTGGAAGTTTAACAATGTTTGGTACAGGTGTGCTGATACCTGATATTGTGCTGTCTTCATGCGTTTTGTTTTGTACGTTAAATAGCCGTTTATTCAATCTGATATTACTGAGGGTATATTACTTAGTTAATATTGATAAAAAACGGTGGATTATTTATGTCAAAAAAGCGATTGAAAAGTAACACTTAAAATGTTATAATTGTTATTATTAAGGCAGTGAGAAAACGTTCATCACAAGTAATTAATTTTATGGAGGTGGTTTCATGAGGAGTTTTTCTTACGTTGCTCAGGATGCAAGAGGTGCTCAGAAAAAGGGCATCATGACCGCTGAGAATGAGCAGGAATTCTTACAGAAGGCCAAGGAAAAAGGTCTTTACGTTAAGGATTATAGGGAAAGCGATTCAAGTGAAGCAAAATCAATCTACAAGTTCAAAACCAAGGAGCTGGCGTTCAACTGCAGACAGCTTGCGGCGATGCTGACTTCGGGTCTCACACTTGTAAAAGCCATCGATATTCTGACAAAAGAGCAGGAAGGCGAAAAGGCGCGAGCAATCTGGCAGGATGTCTACGAGAACGTTCAGAAGGGTGAATCCTTCTCGTCAACTCTGGAAATGCACGCGGGTTCATTCCCTCCTTTCCTCATCTCAATGGTCGGCGCAGGCGAGAGCAGCGGTTCGCTGGATATCGTTATGCAGAGAATGTCAGATCACTATGCGAAGGAAAACAAACTCAAGAACACCATCAAGAGCGCTATGATCTACCCGATCATACTTCTGGTACTTTGTGTTGCCATTACCATCCTTCTTTTCACATTTATCATGCCTACATTCATTGCGATGTTTGAAAGCAAGGAAGACATGCCGTTCCTCACAAGAGTTCTTGCGGCTATCAGTAACTTCCTCAAGAAGAAATGGTTCATACTCATCGCTATAATCGCTGCATTGGTTGCAGGATTCATTTATGCGATGAAGGTACCTAAATTCCGACTTAAATTTGACCGGATGCTTATCAAGGGACCGGGCTTCGGTCCCCTTATCACAAAGATCTATACAGGTCGATTCGCACGTACACTTTCTTCACTGTACTCCAGCGGTCTTCCCATGGTGGAATGCCTCCAGAAGTCGTCCGCTATCCTTGGCAACAGCTACGTTGACATGAAGTTCGAGGAAGTTATCGATGAGGTTAAACAGGGCGAACCTCTTTCATCAGCTATCACGCGTACGGAAATATTCGAGCCTATGTTCTGCTCGGTTATCTACGTTGGTGAGGAGGCGGGTGCTCTTGACTCGATCCTCGAAAAGTCATCGGATTACTACGAAGAGGAATCCGATTCGGCAGTACAGCGTCTCGTTGATCTGATACAGCCTGTTCTCATTATCTTTATGGGCGTAATCATCGGACTGGTAGTTTGCGGTATCTATCCTGCACTTTACGGTTCGATCGGAACTATCGAAAACGAATAAGAAAGGTGGAAATAAATAAATGCTTTCATTTGATATTACCGATAGAAATATACGAGTTGTTAAGGGCGTTGAGAGCAACGGAAAGATCAAGATCAGCTCCGCTGCTACAGTAAGCGTCGAGGAGGGACTCATCGTCAACGGACATGTAAGAGATGTTCCCGCCGTTGCAACTCTCATCAACAACGTGCTCAAGATGCACAGAATGCCTGATAAGGATGCTATCGTTTCGATCTCATCCAACCTCACGATCTTCAAGGAAATGACGGTTGCAAAGAGCAACAGGGGTCAGGATCTTCAGAAAGTCGTAAAGCTTCAGATGCAGGCTGAGCTCAATCTTGATGATTCCTACAGCGTATCATACATCATAGTCGGAGACGCAGACAGCAGCGAAGTAAGCGAGCCTTCATACAAGATCCTCGCTACAGCTTGTCCTTACGAGATCGTAAACAGCTACAGAGAGATGTTCAAGCTTCTTACTATCTCACTGAGATCGGTTATGATCGGATGCAACTGTATCACAAAGGTTCTTCTTGCTGATACAAAGATCAGATCAAAGATGCCTCTTCTTGCAGTTCAGATCGACAACAACTTCATCTCGCTCAACCTCTATGAGCAGGGACAGCTTTCATTCTCACGTTTTGCTTCTATCGATGCAGCTGACTACGGTTATTCGGATGACTACGTATTCGAGGCTGTAAACGAGAACATCTTCCGTATGCTTCAGTTCCACAGAAGCCGCAATACGGGAGAGGCTATAGAGAACGTAATCTTCTACGGAGATACTCATGAGTATGTAAGACTTACCGACGAACTTGAAAAGCTCGACCTTAAGACAAGCCTCATCAATGTTCCTCCGCAGATCCACGGTCACGAAAATCTTGAATTCTCACTGTACGCAAATGCTATCGGTGCTATGTTCAAGAGAAACAGAGAGATTGAAAAGATCAACCTCCTTGAGACCGATTTCAGCACAGCTGTAAAGAACAAGATGAGAAGCGACAGCTCAGGAAATATCGCTATCATTGCTTCAGCCCTCGGCTCTCTCGTGCTTGTGGGCGCTGTATGGGGTACACTGTTCTTCATGAACAAGAGTGTTGAGAACGATATTCAGGAGTGCCAGGACTTCATCGACAGCCCTGAAACAAAGGCAAAGCAGGCTCAGCGCTTAAGACTTATAGGTCTCAGAGACACTGTAAATACATATTACACTCAGATGAACAACGCTCGTGACGCTTTCCTGTCGCAGCCTGTATTTACAGGAGCTGTATATGAGGAGATCGAAAAGGTCCTCAAGGAGACCTGCGAAAAGGAGCAGATCGAAGAATATAAGATATCAACTCCTCAGTATTCTGCAGGAACGATAAATTTCTCAGTTACTTGTGATGCTAACAAGGAAAAGCAGGCACAGACGATACCGTCTGACTTTGCTAAGAACCTTGAAGAGAACAAGATGTTTGAAGGCGCTACCTATGGCGGTTATGCAGTGACAACTGTTCAGAAGCAGGGCGAGGAACCGAAGGATATTATCAATTTCCAGACAACTGTAAAGCTCGTTCCGAATGAAAGTGCTTATCATCCGGATCCAAGCACAAAGGAGGAGAATAAGTAATGATAAAACTTACATACAGAGATAAGATAATAGCTGCTATTATCCTGGCTATCGCAATTCTTTTGCTGGGCTTCTTTGCACTGGCAAAGCCGAAGTACAACGAGAAAAAGGAAAATGAAGCAAAGCTCGTAACAGTACAGCAGCAGAAGGAACAGATTGAGAAGGAGATCGCAGAGATCCCCGGCTTGCAGGAGGATATCAAGACAACATACAAGAAGACAAACGATATCACAAAGACCTTCGTTCCTGTAGATGACGTCAAGAACCCTGTAGTTATCGATAAGTACATGCAGGAGCTTGCTGAAAAGAACAAGGTAAAGATCCAGACACTTAATGTTGCTTCTGCTTCTTTAAGTGAAGTTCCTTATTACTATAATGATGTTCCGGATAGCTTTGCTGCTGCAAGAGTCGGTGCTGATCTTAACGGAAAGATCCAGAAGGAGGTCAACGAAGAAAGAGCGGAAGCTACTGCACTTTCGGGCAGAGCTAAGGGCAGAGTGCTCCAGACAAACTATTCACTGACAGTCAAGGGCACAAAGAAGGCCATCTGGAATTATCTTGAGGATATCAAGAACTTTGACAAGGCTATCAATGCAAGAACAGTAACTCTTACCGATTACACATTTGGCAGAGATGCTGCAAAGGCAGCAGGCATGGATTGGTCCGACGACGACAGCGATGAAGAACGTGAAGTTGAAGTTGGCGGAACCAAGATCACAAATACGACCACAGCTCAGTTCATGATAACACTTTATTCAGTATATGAAATGGATCAGCCTAATGTTGATTGATCTTAAGGCTGAACCAATGGCAAAAGCACCTAATTTCAAACGCTGAGTTATTAGAATTATAACTTGAAAGGCGGTTAGGAAAATGAAAACAGAGAAGAAAAAACTACAGGGATCTGCACTGTTTACTGTAGTATCTGTTATGGCGATCCTTATACTCTTCCTGACGGGTACGCTTGCTCTGGCGACAGCTTCTAACAACAGAGCGCATAAGTCGTATGCGATTTCTCAGGCGGAATATACAGCAAGGGCTGCTATCAGAACATTCAAGGCAGCGGTTGCGGATACCTCAACAAACGGTGAAAATCTACGTGCGGCAATGAGTGCACTTGCTGCATCGCCCAATGCCGATCTGGTATTCAGACCGACAATCACAATGGATGATACGACAATGGGTAATGTGGGTTACTGGGATCCTGATTCGGATCCTGCCAATCCTGAATGGATATCCAATGCAATAACATTGTCCCACGTTCCCAACCAGTTTGAGTATGTTTATAACGATGTAACAGGCGAGTGGCAGGCATGGCCTGTTATAATACTTACAGCAACATGCCATGTAGGCCGTGAAGAGGAAACAGTAAAAACCTTTATCAGCATAGAGCCTGGTTATGATACCGAAGTAATAAATCCAGTTGAGAAAAAAACTCCAGGAAAATGGGTAAAGGCAGGCGGTGGAAGTGAAGTTAAAGGTCTTCAGGAAGCAGGTTCTGCTTCTTTTGCAAACGGCGGTAATATCTACGGCGGTCTCGGTGTAAATCTTGCAGCTGGCAGCAGCGGTGACCTTATTGTGCTCGATAACAGATTTACAACAAATTCTCCGCTCAACTTTATAAACGGAAATGCATATCTGAAAACACATGGATTTAATATCAATGTAGATGATAATGCAGGTGCAAATCCTCCGAGTGCTACTGTTATTACAGGCAGTTTCATCGCAAAGAATAATTCATGGATACATGTAAATTATACGATGAATGGAGATTATACCAACAAGGATATACCCTACTTTTATGTAGGTGGTGTTCTGTCTTCCCCAACAGGTACGCAGTTCCCGCTGGTAGACGGAAACGGAAGTCCATTCAACGTATACTGCGGAACACTTTACTGTCCCGAGCTGCTTACGGCAAATGCTGATTTCTATCTTATGGATAAGCCTTCGAGCAATACATATGATGAGATCGATACAGGTGACTGGTGTGTATTGCCTGCTGTACAGTACGGACACAATGTTCTCGGCCGTAACGGCGGCGGAAGCGGTATTCATCTTTACAGTTGGGCAGCCGACACTGTAAACAGAAGAAATGATGATTACGGTCTCGGCGGAAGTATTTACTGCAATGGCGATCTTGAGCTATGGAATGCAACTATTGACGGCGATGTCAGAGTTAAGGGTAAGCTCTCAATCAACGGCAATACAAGGATCAAGGGCGATATAGTAGTTGAAAATGCTTATGAAAACGAAGGAAAGATAGGTAATGCAAGAACATCTGGACTTACTTTCGGCAATAATGCAACACAGACAAGTATAAGACAGGGCTACAGTGCTGCTGAAATAGGACATATCTATTCCATAAAGGACGGAGCAGCTCAGGTCATAACACAAATGAAGGAAGGATATAGGGAAGCTGACGGTCTTTACCCAAAATGTGCAAAGGTTCAGAACCTCAAGCTTGAAAATATCCCGATAAATGACGCTTTGGTTGAGGAAGGCAAGTATATGTACGGCGGTAAGGAATATAGCTCACAGCCTTACTTGCTCGTTGAACCTACCAAGGCAGAATATGCAGAGGGCGAAACAGCTACGGCAGCTGAACCTCCTGTAGTAGTAACAGATCAGTTCTCGTACTTCCAGCTTGAAAAAGACGGTTCTCTCTTGATTGTGGATGAAAAGCCTGTAGTAACGTACAGCGAGTTTACGTTCTATGATGAAGAGGGAAATGAGACTGATGAAGAGTCAGTAACAGGAAAGCACTATATTGATCCCGAAGGAAACAGAGTGACAAGATACTCCGATGCTTTCGATATAGTGTTTGATCCTAACAATCCCGATACATATGATGTAGCTTCATATCCCTATGAGGTATATCCGGACGAAATGACCCGTGAAAAGATATACGGTTCGGGTGAGAAAAATGCAAGCAATAGAACAAAGCTGATAACGACTCTTACCGATGTAAGAAATGGACTTAATATGGATGTTAAATCGGGTTACTTTGATGATAAGATCTATACACGTATAAATCCCTATGATGCGCTGATTGCAGCTGAAACTGACCCTGATCAGAAGGCAATATTGCAGCAGAAGAAGATTGACCATACATTATCAGGTACATTAAGCGGTGAGAAGGTAATCACACGCCCCAAGGACGGTGCAGAGTGGTATATCATTGATAAATATACGATTAATAATGGCGGTGCGCTTCTTATTGCAGACAATACAGAAGACGGAGCAAAAACAAGTGAAAATGCTAAGTATACAGGTGGAATCATAAGATTTTACATTAAGGATACACTTAGAGTAGATACTCGATCAAGGATTGCGCTTCAGAATATGCCTACAACAATCTCCTATAAGGATAATTTTGGCATAGAGTATTATTCGGGCGGATATGTCTATGATACGGAATCTAATCCTCTTAATATGACGGATATAAATCCTACACCGGGTAGCAACATTGAGATTATTGACGGATCAATGATAGTTGGTTCGGTTAAAGCTCCGTACTTAAAGATGAGGACAACAAACTCTGAGGGTAAGAGTAACTGGAGTTTTACATATGAATCCGAAAAAGGAACAATTGCAAACTTCAGTCCTACATTGATAGGCAACGCTCTTGTTGAAAAGCTTACAGAGGCGCAGAACGGTTTCAATCTCCTCTTTACAAAGTCGGGAAGCGGCAGCAGCGGCTCTGATGGTGAAGACGGCAAGGTATGGGTAGAAGGAACGACCACAATCACGTATGAAACACAAACTGTTCATACACCCGGCGGTGACTTCAGATTTACATATGGCTCATGATAAAGGAGGTATGTTCTTATGAAAAAGGCTAAGAAAAAAGTCAAGGGCATGACTCTTATTGAAATGATCATTACTATAATGATATTCTCTCTCATGTGCGGAATTCTTGTAATGATCGGTACGCATATCGATTCAGTGACAAGATCGACAAATACCATAAAGGATAAGATGGTAAAGCAGTCACCATATGCTGCAAACGGTAATACTTCGTATATCGGTACAGATGGTATTTCTCATGACTTCCCCACAAGTGATATGGATATCACTCTTAGCTGGGACGGTTCATGGAGTGACGGAAGTTCGCCGGCTCCCGGTTTCGACATTGAGTTTGAGGCAAAGAGATTTATGACGCAGGATGTCGTTCTTGACGGCAGGACCGAAAAGTCAAAGGAATATATCACGAGCGGTCCCAATGCAGGAATCAATCTTGATTTCATAAGCAAAATAACGAACAAGGCCAGCGGTGAAGAAGTCGACGAAAAGGCTCACGTAGAGGACGCACAGGCAGCAGCTGCTGCAGCGGTTACTTCTACTACAGCTGCTCCGATAGTAACAACAGTAACTACTACTGCTGTTACTACATAAGTGGAGGTGAAACCGTGAAAAAGTTGACTAAAAAGGGTTTCACCCTTACGGAGCTTATTGTAGCTATGGCGATATTCTCGATACTTATGGTCTTTGTACTTTCAATCGCGGATCCTGTATCAAAGATATTCAAGAATGCAGCCGTAGCTGAAAAGACATATTCTTACGCAAATAACATACAGCTTTATTTGCAGACACATCTTGAGTATGCTGAAGATGTGGTTGTTGCCACAGGCGATCGTATAGATACCCTCGGCAATAAGAACGGCAGTGTTGATTCAAGCGAGATATATGATCTTGTTGAGAAATTCCGTCAGAACCATTTCCAGTATACGGTAATGCGTGCGGATGATGTTGACGAAACACGCTGGCTCAGCGGTCAGATACATACATTAAGATTATGCAATACAGGAACTGACAGAGGTCAGATAATGCATAGTATATATCGCTTTGATTCAAACCAGCCTATAGATGTAGCAGCTGATCTGGTACAGGCGGAGACTGCGGAACTTAACCCTGCATTCTTCAATGCAAGGGATTCAAGGTATAACTTCAGTTATGCACTGGGCTCAAACAAGTTTGTGAATGTTCCCGTTCCAGCGGGCGGAGATTCAAAGGAAGCCTACAAGGCACTCCAGCTTGACAGAGACGGCGGAGCTCCCAATATATCTTCATCAAGCTTTGCTGTATCAATAGTTATCGATAAGGGTGGCAAGAACAATACGGGTTCCGTTGATGTTACGCAGAATGTGCTTGACGGAGATGGAAACGTTATCGGTACTCAGAATTACAGAGCTTTCAAGGTACCTGCAACTGTTCAGGTAGCTCCGATAAACTTTACAACAATTAATATGAGAGGAACTCCATGGGGCTATGCGAGACCGTTCAAAAAGGACGGAACAGAAAATATAACCATGCAGCACAATCATGAAAGCTATCTTGGCTGGGGTTTCGCTACAAGTGATTATTCTTCAGTTAATAATCAGGCCATGGGCTTGAGCCTCATATCCGCTGATATCAATTTTGACAGCGATATCTACTTCATTTATGCACTGTCAGACGAGATGACTCCCGCAGATGCAAGTAACATTGTACCTCCGGAGACATGATGACAACTGAATAACAAAAAAACAGGCAGCAGTTAAATGCTGCTGCCTGTACTTATTTTTCACTTTTTTCATTCGGTAGCCAGTAAACTGAGATACCACTGAGCGATCTGGTTTCCGCAAAGCGAGCCGACGGCGATTCCGATAGAAAGGAAAGGTCCGAAAGCGAACTTTGAATCCTTTGTAACATGCTTAACTATCAGGCCGCCGATGGAAGCGGCTACGATACCTATAAATGTTGAAGCGATAACAGCTTGTGTTCCAAGAAAAGCTCCTGCGGCGAACATCAGATATGTGTCACCCAGTTCGATAGCACGGAAGTCCTCACCGAATTTCTTTCTTATGACCGGTCTGCTGACTTCTCCTATTATAAAGAAGGGGACGCTGATGATAAAAGCACCGATAATGCGGCTTTTCAGTGTAACATCTCCATACTCGCGGGAGTAGAAAAGATGAAGCGGGATAGCAAGGATAAGAATAACAGCCAGCATGCTGATGTATATATCCTTTGTGTCCCAGTCGATGAATCCTATGCAGATCAGCAGGGACATCAGAACGCAGGTTATTATGGATTTAACATTTATATCCAGAACCATAAACGTCAGAACATAGAGAAGACCGTTAAGGCTTTCCACTATAGGGTAACGCGGCGATATTCTTGAGCCGCAGCTGTGGCATTTTCCCCTCAGCATTATCCAGCTGAAAACGGGTATCAGATCAACAGGTCTGATCTTAGCCCCGCAGGTCATGCAGTGAGATGCCTTTTCCTTTTCTTCCTTTGTACGTCCTATTCCGAGTATCGATGGGCTGTTTGGATCAGGTAGTCTGTAAATGACTACGTTCAGGAAACTTCCTATGCAGATACCAAATAGAAATACAATGACGTAAAACATGATCTTGAATGGCAGCTCGGTAAATTCATTGTGGAGCATATTTTCAAATTCAAACATGATTTACCCCTCCTTCATATTAAAATGTACATAATATTATTATAACATAAATTATGGAAAATTCAAGTACAATTTTAGAATGCAGGGTGTATGACGGTACATCAGGTATTCAGAAAATAAGCGGAGGTTTTTTATGAGAAACGAGAGAATTGGTGACTACTTAGTCAATCAAGGGCTGATCACAAGTGAACAGCTTCAGCAGGTTCTTGACGCACAGAGAAATTCCAACGGCTCCAAGAAATTCGGTGACGTTGTAGTTGAGCTGGGCTTCATGTCTGAAGTTAATTTCGCAAAGGCTCTTGCAGGAAATCTGAGAGTACAGTACGTTGACCTTGACAACATCGAGATCAATTCCGACGCTGTACAGATGGTACCTGAGGCACTTGCAAGAAAGCATACTGTAATTGCTATCAACGTGCAAGGTAAACGTCTCACGGTTGCAACGAATGATCCTGTAAACTTTATTGTCCTCGAAGACATCAAGGTTTCCACAGGTATGGACACCGTTCCTGTTCTTGCAACAACATCTGCTATCAACAAGGCTATCGGTAAGTGCTACTCAATGCAGAACGTTGACAGCGTTCTTGAGAACGTTAACTCAATGGGCGGCGACCTCGGTGAAATGAGCGAGGCTGACCTCGAGTCCAAGGACAGAGTTGAAAGCGCTCCTATCGTTAAGCTGGCAACAACTATCGTTGAGAACTCCTACAGAGCAGACGCTACCGATATCCATATCGAGCCCTTTGACAAGTATACAAGAATCCGTATCCGTGTAAACGGCGACCTCGTAGAGCTCATGAATATTTCCAGTGCTGTACACAGCGCTCTTACTACACGTTTCAAGCTCATAAGCGGTATGAACATCGCTGAAAAGAGAATCCCTCAGGACGGCCGTTTCACACAGGTCGTTGACGGAACCACTCTTGACGTCCGTGTATCCTCACTTCCTATGGTACACGGTGAAAAGATCGTTATCCGTATCCTTTCAACAGGACAGATCGCACTCCGTAAGATCACAGACCTTGGTATGTCTGATTACAACTATACACTGTTCGAGTCAATGCTGAGAGTTCCTCACGGCGTTATCCTCGTTACAGGACCTACAGGTTCAGGTAAAACAACTACTCTTTATGCGGCTCTCGGTGAGATCGCTAAGCCGAACGTAAATGTAGTTACCGTTGAGGACCCTGTCGAAAAGGCTATCGACGGTATCAACCAGTGTCAGGTTAACGTAAAGGCAGGCATGACATTTGCCGCTGCTCTTCGTTCTATCCTCCGTCAGGACCCTGACGTAGTAATGATCGGTGAGATGCGTGATACCGAAACTGCCGATATCGGTATCCGTGCCGCTATCACAGGACACCTTGTTCTGTCCACCCTCCATACCAACGACGCTGCTTCGACAGTTGTACGTCTTGTTGATATGGGCGTAGCTCCTTACATGGTTGCTACATCGATCATCGGCGTTATCGCACAGCGACTCCTCAAGGTTCTGTGCCCCGAGTGTAAAAAGCCGAGAATGTCAACTCCCGAAGAAAATGAGCTTATGGGTATAGATCATTCTATTCAGATATTTGAACCGGGTGGATGCCCTGTATGCAACAACACAGGATACAGAGGAAGAACTGCTATCCATGAGATCATTCACTGTACTGCAAAGGTTTCATCGATCATTGCAGCAAACGGCAGCAAGGAAGAGATCGAAAAGGCAGCTAAGGAACAGGGAACCAAGCTTCTCCGTGACAACGCTTCCGAGCTTGTACAGGCAGGCGAAACTTCGATCGACGAGCTCGTAAGAACAACATTTACAGTATAATGGGTTGCAGGGAGGATAATTAATATGGCAATTGAAATTCATAGAATACTTGACGAGGTAAGACTCCTCGGCTGTTCTGACCTTCATTTTACAGACAGGATCGCTCCTGTTGTACGTCTCAACGGTACACTCAGAACCATGCGTTCACAGTACCCCGAAATGGATGAGGAAGAAATACTCAATATCATCCATCAGATGACAAACGACGCTCAGCAGACAAGCATCAACAATCACCACGATACCGACTTCTCGTTCACAACAAGAAGCGGCTACCGTCACCGTGTAAACGTTTACTTCCAGAAGGGTAAGCCGGCTATCGCTATCCGTCTTCTGAGAAATGATATCCCTACTCTCGAGGATCTCGGACTTCCTCCGATACTTGCAGACTTCGCAATGCGTCCCCGTGGACTTGTTCTTGTAACAGGCCCTACAGGTTCTGGTAAGTCAACTACTCTTGCGGCTATGATCGACTTCGTTAACCTTAACAGAAGCGCTCATGTAATCACCGTAGAGGATCCTATCGAGTATGTTCACGATCATAAGAGATGTATGGTAAACCAGAGAGAGATCGGCGACGACGTACCGTCATTCGCTCTTTCACTGAGAGCTGCTCTCCGTGAGGACCCCGATGTTATCCTCGTAGGAGAAATGCGTGACTTCGAGACCATTCAGGCTGCCGTAACCGCTGCCGAAACAGGACATCTCGTTATGTCAACACTTCATACCACATCAGCAGCTGATACTATCAACCGTATCATCGACGTTTACCCCGAGCATCAGCAGCAGCAGATCAGAACACAGCTTGCTAACAACCTCGTAGCTGTTATTTCTCAGACACTTATTCCCAAGAAGGACGGTTCAGGACGTATCGCTTGTATGGAGATCCTTAACTGTACAGACGCTATTTCGGCTATGATCCGTGATAATAAGATCCACCTTGTTCAGTCTGCTATCCAGACCGGTAAGCAGCAGGGCATGATGTCACTGGATATGGAGCTTGCAAGACTCGTTTCCAGAAATGTTATCAACGAGGTAGACGCTCTCGAGAAGTGTCTCGACAAGACAGAATTCTATCGTTTCCTTGCTCAGATGGGCGGTGCAGGCAGAGGTCCTGTAGCACCCGCACAGGTATAAGGTTACTTAAATTATTGATACCGTCGGCTTCAACCGACGGTATATTTTTTTTGTGATATTACAAAAACGTAAATAATTTTCATTCATAACAGGGCTTGATAATTAAAGGCAAACATCGATTTTACCTTAAAAGTACGGTTTACAAAGTGTATAAATAAGTGTGAATATAACTAATACTAAATTAATGTTTTAATTTATTCATAAAACCTTGTGCAACTCGACGAAAACGACAAAATAAATGTGCCGATTTACCGTTCCAATGTAAAAAGTGCCTTTATATATGGATTTTTTTCTTGGAATCTGTTGACATAATGTGAATAAGATGATATACTATAATCACAGGGAAGGGAAAGGGAGAAAGATCCCCGAACCTAAATTTTGAGTGAAAGTTAAGCTTTCGCAAATTAATTTTTAAGGAGGGTTTTCTTATGAAAACAACAAAGAAAGGTTTTACACTTATTGAGCTCATCGTTGTTATCGCTATCATCG
>JAEEGL015436423.1_pt1 | contig 22042 bp, 13 predicted proteins | sample 9134231 | NCBI WGS metagenome assembly JAEEGL01 (sample SAMN16246548, study PRJNA631951) | gut metagenome | biome: gut microbiome; feature: rumen; material: fiber-attached | host: Bos | place: Iran: Karaj | collected 2018-10 | reverse complement strand
TAGTTTTCAATAATACCATTGTGAACAACAGCGATTGTCTCTTCTTCATTGAGATGAGGATGCGCATTTGTCTCACTTGGCTCTCCGTGTGTAGCCCAACGTGTGTGACCAATACCAATAGTACCCTGCATAGTGGCGCCATCATGTGTCTTCTCGCTAAGGAGCTTTAAACGACCCTTAGCCTTCTGATACTCAATCTTTTCACCATCATATACAGCCATACCAGCTGAATCATAACCTCTGTACTCCAACTTGCTAAGTCCATCAAGCAAAATAGGTGCTGCCTGTGACTTTCCTACATATCCAACTATTCCACACATATTTAATTCCTCTTATATTTCTATTGATTAGTTACCTGAACCATCTATAGCTTGATTTATTTCAGCGCTTGATTCAGTAAATCCTGTCTCTGACTGAATGTGGTCGCTGATAGCATCAACATCTTCAGTAGGATCATAATCCTCCTGCTCAAACAGGAACTTATGAAGCTGAACAACATTTGATGTAAGTGTACAAGGTACAACAACACTACCTGTCTTCGAGCTAACTGTCTTTGTATTAAGTGCAAATGGGAAACCTGAAGACTCTGCCATATTGTACTTGCTAACATCTGCAGCCATACCTACACACTGTGTAAGTGAAAGGCTTGTAGAAATCTTAGGGAATACGTCATCAGCAATCTTATTAAGCTGACTAACGTTTGCCTTCTTAGCTTTTTCTACGATAAGCTTGATAACTTTACGCTGATTTTCTGCACGTCCGTAGTCGTTGTTAACAGCGTATCTGTTACGGCAATATCCAACTACCTGTGCACCATTAAGGTGATACATTCCTGGACTATCAAAGTAACAATCAGAATACTTCCAATATTCCTTCTCATCAGGATAGTATTTTAATACATTCTCAACCTCTGCAATATATCCTGCAAGAGCATTCTGACCTGTCTTTTCATTGTTTGTAGTAATCATACGTTGTGTAATCTCAAGATCAAGACCACCAAGGTCATCAACAATCTTTGCAAGTGCATAGAAATCAACTGATACATATCCATCAATCTTAATATCGAGGTTTGTATTGAGCATCTCAAGAGCACTCTCTACACCACCATGATTGTATGCGTAATTACACTTGCGGTACAAATCCTTCTCAACCTGAAGGTAAGTATCACGCTGTACTGAAAGCATCTTAACATCCTTTGTATCATTATTAATAGAAACAATAATGATAGCATCAGAGTTACCAGTATCAAGATTTCCGTTTGAACGGTTATCTACACCGAATAATGCGAAGGTCTTGTAATTGCTAAGGACCTCTTCTGTGGCTGCATCAAGGTTGTTAGTCTTAACCTCATCCATCTGGATGTTGTCCCAGTTAACCTTGCCAAATTTGCTCCATAAGAAAATAACAATTGCAAGGATTAATAAGATAACTATTTCGACTACAATAATTGTTCTTCTTTTCTTTTTCTTCTGTGCAGCCTTGCTATTCTTTCTTCCAGCTGGACGGCTGTTTGATGGGCGACTGCTGCGTCTGTCAGCTGTTGCTCTTGAAGATGCCCGTCCGCCATCTGGACGTGTCACTGAAGGACGGCCATTTCCTGAACGCGAACCGGCTGAGCGACTGCCTGATGGGCGGCTGCCTTCTGGACGTCTCTGCTGTGGACGACTTCCATCTGGGCGACGTCTTGGAGCGCCCTGACGTGGCTGGCTGCTTCTTGAAGCTGCAGGACGTGAACCTGCTGGACGACGAGCGCCTGATGGGCGGCTTCCCTCTGGACGTCTGCGTCTAACATCTGGATCATAATCGTACATATCTAATTCATCATCGAGATTAATTCCACGCTGGGAATTGAAATCCCTGTCCAAGTCAAAATCGTAATCATCAAAATTACTCATCTTACTTTATGTTCTCCATTCTTATTTTCACCAAAATTTTATGCTGCCATTTTTACATGACAGCATTATGGTTTAGTCTACTCTAATGGTTTGTAGGTTGTCAAGAATTCTATCCCTTTTAGACAAATCTTAATAATTCTTAAGAATTGTGGCAATATTTATTCTGAAGCGCCTGGAAGAACATAATTTTCCACCCCAAGAGGCAGATTTTTATTGTAAAATCTATCCCCTTTTCCAATGTAATCACCATGTTTTTCCATAAGTCTTTCATGGCTTTCCTGCGTAGACTCGTTATTTTTCTCCTTATATCTGGCGATGACTCTTGGCACCACCACTGTTCTGTATCCCCTGGCTTTTGCTCTCAAGCAGAAATCAAGCATGGCATCACGTCCGGATAAATTCTTATCGAAACCATGAAGCATTCTGTACACCTTTGCATCAATGAGGCAACAGCCACCATCTACCATCGCCACATCTCTTGGCATACTCCCAAGCCCTTCATATGTATCTTTGAAGATTCGCTGACCATGAAATGCAGGGTACTCAGTTCCGTCTTCTCCTATTATATAACCCGCATTATCGTAGGTGAATCCTTTGCCTAAAAATCGCACACCTACCACAGCCACATCCGGCTGACAAAGATATCCATACATCTTCTTAACATTATTTCTTGTAAAGAGACGTACATTCTCCTCACGTAAAAACATGTAGTCCTTACCGAATCTTCTAAAGTTCGTATCATCATAATCGATATGCCACTTCTTCAAAGACTGGTCCACTCGACCATCACATATCACACCATTATTACGTAAATACGATAATGCTAAAGCCAAATGCTCCTTTGCAGAATATTCAGCTTCCTTTCTCTCTTCCCTACTCATTCCCTTCGTAGATGTTCTCTTATGATAAAGAAGAGATGGTACGTGAGCGATTTCATATTTCTTGAATGCCGCTCTTAAAATATATTCATATATATAGGAATACTTCGCCTTCTCATTGAACTCGCCAATTTGTCTCACAAGTCCCTTTGATATACACAAAAAATCTCCTATATAATTTGTCTGCAAAAACAGTTCCTTATTAAAATCACTCTTAAAGTGTGGATTCATTCTGTCCAGTCCCACCAGCTCATCATGATCACTGTATATAATGTAGGCATCGCTCTCCATGGTCTGTATTTTTTCATTAAAAGAACTCAGGGTATTACCGCTCAGTCGATCATGCTGTCCAAGAAAAACCAGATGCGAGCCTTCAGCGAAATGAATTCCTATATTATAGGAATATGCTCCACCATTCTTCTTTTTCAGACGGCGATAATGAACCTTATCAACGATATCTGGGAAAAACTCCTTGATAGTCACTTCCAGCTCGTTGCTTGGGTTATTATCCAAGATATACAATTCGAATTCACGATAATCCTGTTGGTCGATGGACTCCAACATATCCTTAAACTGATCCATGTCAGTATCGTTAGTCCATACAACCAGAGAAAAATAAGCGTCGCTCATTATTTCGACCCCTTTCCTCCAAGTACAACAGCAACAGTTTTAAGCAATATCTTCAAATCCAGCATCAGCGACCAGTTGGAAATGTACTGGGTATCCAGCGCCACCACATCCTCAAAATCAGTTATGTCACTTCGTCCGCTGACCTGCCACATTCCTGTGAGCCCCGGCTTAATTGAAAGTCGTGCTTTATGATGAAGTGCATAATTTTCATACTCATCTTCAAGAGGTGGACGGGTTCCAACAATTGCCATGTCCCCTTTCAAAACATTCCAGAACTGAGGCAGCTCATCGATTGAATACTTTCTCATAAATTTTCCAATAGGTATAATTCGAGGATCGTTTTCCATCTTAAACATGTTTCCGCTGATTTCATTCTGTTCCATCAGCTCCTTCTTGCGCTCCTCAGCGTCTATATACATTGTCCTGAATTTATAAAATTTGAACTTTCGTCCGTTCTTACCAATTCGAGTCTGGCTGAAAAATACTGGCCCCTTCGACTGAAATTTTATAATAGGAGCAAAAATGATGAAAGCAATTGCCACGAAAACCAGTCCAATTAGCGAACCTAAAATATCGCCAAGTCTCTTACAAAATGCCTGTCGATTGTTTGCGATATGCATGCTGGTTGTGAGCACAACATAATGCCCGTAGGTCTCCATTATTCTGTTTGGCATAAGATTGTCTGTGTGAATAAGGGATACATGAACTGTCAGTCCCTGCTCAACCAAACGTCCTGCTAAAGTCTCCTCGCTGGCTCTTGTATTGCCATCAAGGAAAACCTCGTCCACAACGTTGGTTCTAAGATATTCAAATAAAGTGTCTGCAGATGCCACAACAGGAATTCCCTGAATCTCCTGGCCTGTCATATCCTTATCAACCACAGCCACACCATTTACCTTAAATTCGTAATATGGACTGTGGGCAAGATCCTCCAGACAGGCATCCACAGTGGTAGATTCAGCCACCACAATAAGGGATGTCTTATTGACATCCTGAAGCATTCTTCGGCGGATAACACGCTTCCATCCGCATCTAAATATATAGGAAATAATTACCATTGATACGCCTGCTACAGCAAGAGCATATCTTGAGTAGAAGAATGTGGTCTGCATTGCCTGCATGTATAACAAAATCCCAAGTATATTTACAAGGCAATGACCAATGGTAGAAATAGCTTCCTGATATTTTGTTCGTCGTAAAATACCCGTGTAAGTCTCTGTAAAAAGAACTCCTGCCAAATCTATAAATGGCAACAGCATGGCCATATCTTCATATAAAGGATAATGGTCAAATCTGCTGACAAAAATAATTGCACCTTCGAATTTAACAAAAACACCCACGAACAGTGCGATTTCTGCGGCCAACATGTCTAGCAGAATAAAGTCAAGATGCTTTACCCACGAGCGCTTCTTTTTCTTGTACAAGGCAATTCTCCCAATACATTTATAGTAAAACCCGATTACTTCCCCAAGTAAGTTATTATCTTATATTATAAATGTTATTGACCTCATTATCTACTCAAATGAGTAGTCAAATTTTGTAAGTGAAAGATTTGGATTGTAGTATGGATCTCCCTTCTCATACACATCCTTCCACTTTGACATGAAATACTCTGTCTCCTTGTCCATGCGAGCCTTCTTAGCAGAATCCTCGTGGTCTAAGCCGCGGCTTATAGACTCCAAATGATACCACTCTGCAAATGGTGTATAGACGCAAAGCAAATCCTTTGCTCTAAGCTTCAGACAGTAATCCACATCATTAAATGCCACTGCCAATGTCTCATCAAATCCGCCGACACTTTCAAAATCAGCCTTGCTTGTAAGGAGGCATGCTCCTGTAACGGCAGATAAATCCTGCACGCATGTGCTTCTATAGAAATATCCTACCTGCTCTCTTCCACTTCCATGGAACTGAGAGTTAGCCACTCCGCCAAGACCTAAAATCAATCCGGCATGCTGAACAGTGTTGTTGCCATAATATAGTCTGGCGCCAACCGCACCAACATCATTTCTTCTGACAAATCCCATCATCTCTGAAATGGCATTTTCATTTATCATACGAGTGTCGTTATTGAGAAGGAGAATGTACTCTCCATCTGAATGGCTGACACCATAATTTACAAGCTTCGAGAAGTTGAAATCTCCCTTTGTCTCAGGATAATCCTTTGTGAAATCAACCACCTTGGCATTGATATCTGTTCTGATTTCAAGCTCCTTATAATAATCAAAAAGCTCTGGCTCATCAGAATTATTTTCAACGATTACAAACTGAATATTCTTGTAATCTGTATACTCAGTAATGCTGTCGATACACTGTTGCAAATCTCTACAGTGATTCATATTAGGAATTACGATAGATAAAAGTGGTGTGTCTGGCCACTCATAGATTGTGCGGTAATAACCCAAATGAGTATCAAGCTCCACACGAGCTGGCACGCCAATTCTCTTGTAGTGCTCCTCCACTGCACGACGACCATTCTCATAGGCATACATCTTTGCCTCTGGGTGATCCGCTGTAGAAAGTGGGTGAGTTCTCCAGTGATAAAGCACTCTTGGAATATGGTAAATATTCTTGCACTGCTCAAGAATTCTTAAATCAAAATCGTGGTCCTGTGCCCCATCGAACTCTGACTTGATGCCGCCACTAGCCTTTACCAAGTCAGCTCTTGCAACGAAAAGATGAGTGATGTAATTATGTGAGCACAAAAGGTCAAGATTGAAATCTGACTTAAAGTGAGGTAGGAAATATTCCTTGCCCTCCATGTCGATTTTGTCCTCGTCCGAATAGATAGCCTCAATAGTGCTATCCTCATTAAGAGCCTTTGCAATATAAAACATTGCATCAGGTGTGATGAGATCATCATGGTCTGTAAAGCCGATAAAGGAACCTGTAGCAAGCTCCAGGGCTGCGTTTGTATTGCCGGCGATACCTGTGTTACCCTCCAGCTTCTTGTACACAATTCTGTCATCCCACTGTCCACCGGTAGCTTTTAAAATGATATCCTTCAATCCATCCTTTGGGCTTCCATCACCAAGGCAAAGCTGCCAGTTTGGGTAGGTCTGAGCAGTGAATGACTGAATCAACTCTGTCAGGAATTTTTCCGGTGTATTGTAAAGAGGAATGACGATACTGATGACAGGATTATACGTAAATACGGTATGACGCTGCTTATCAAGCTCCTCTTCAGTAACAGGATGAGCCTTCAAAAACTTGCGATAGCTATAGTGCTCCTGATCATGGCCAATAGCCTTTAAGAAGGTCTTAGTAACAGTTCTACGAACACCGTAGTGCTGAAGATACATCAGTCCCTTTTCAATTTTATTTGTTGGTTCTTTGTACTCTTTTATCTTGTTCATAATTATCCCTAATTAATGATTCTTTTAATTTTGTAATTTTATCATATACTTATACTTCTTACAATTTGTATGTACTCTGGGTATATGATAAAATGACTCCGTTAAAATGAATATAATAAGGAACTAATTGATGAATAATAAATGTACGTTAGATTCCCTATCTCTGGGAACTGATAACAATTTGAATCTGGTGAGATTGGTTGCTGCTATGCTGGTTATGTACATGCATTCCTTTGCACTTTGTCAGGCTAATCTGGAGTCAGATTTGATGTACACCCTCACTTTCCACAAGGCGCTTTCAGGCCAGGTGGGAGTGGATATATTCTTTGTTATCAGCGGATTTTTGATTTATAGAAGCTATGACCGTAGCAATAAAATTGGTAAATATTTAAAGGCTCGTTTTCTTAGAATATGGCCACTTTTGGCACTGTTTGTTCTTTCTACGGCCTTTATTTTTGGCCCTATGTTTACCACCCTTTCAAAAAAGGAATACTATGCTGGAGATATAAAAGGGTATTTGATGAATCTGGTATTTATATCATCTCAGACAAGACTTCCAGGGGTGTTTGCAAACCACATTAATCAAAGTTCAAACGGAAGTATCTGGACTCTGCAGTATGAAGTGATTTGTTATCTGCTGGTCCTTTTGATGGTGCCACTTTTAAGGAAATTTAAAAAGCTGATTTTTGTGATAATCGGCGTGTCAGCGGCAATATATTTATTCTTTAGCTACGGCTGTACTACCGATACTTTTCTTGGTATTTCAAAGACTCCATTTATAAACTTTGGACGTCTTACAATGCAGTTTGAAGTAGGCGTGCTTTACTATGTTTACAGAGACAAGATTATTATGTCGCTGAAATGGTTTTTGCTGGCTGTGGCAGGTCTCGTGGCAGGTTCATATTTCTTTGATTATGAAATCGTATTTGCGATATTTGGAGCTTATATAGTTTTATATTTAGGCTTCAATTATTACAGCATTTCGAAGCTCTACAATAAGGTTGGAGACATCAGCTACGGTGTCTATATCATGTCGTTCTTCATTCAGCAGCGTGTTATAGAGTGGCTGGGAGAAATACCTTATGGCTACCGCGCTTATTACATGGATACCTACACTAACTTTTGGGTGTCTGTATTGATTGTTGTACCACTGGCGCTGATTAGCTGGCATTGTTTTGAAAAACAACTTTTAAAATTAAAATAATAATTATTTCAATAGAGAGGATATGTTATGTTTGTTTTAGATGAATATAAAAGTAAAAAAATCCAAGTTTTAAGAGGATTAGCAATTTTAGCTGTCATATGCATTCACAGTAGCCCTGATGGTTTTGCTGCTATTTATATAAGACCTTTTTTTAATTTTGCTGTTGGTCTTTTCCTATTTCTTAGTGGATTACTATCAAGTGCCGATAGATGGCATCCTATGAAGAGAATCAAAAAAGTTATTATTCCTTACGCGATATGGACTTTTGTGTATGTTGCCATGAAGTGCGATAGTATTTACGTTTTCCCTGCGAGATACATTAAAAATTTCATTACGACAAACTCTGCGCCAATAATGTATTACATTTTTATATATTGCGAGTTTACTCTGTTAATCCCACTTATTGATAAACTCTCAAAATCAAAACTTAAATGGGTGGGTTTTCTCATCACACCTATTGAGCTAATTTTTATCAGATTAATACCGTTAGCTTTTGGTATAAACTTACCTAGTCTTTTGATAAACATTAGACATATCTCTTGCCTTGCATGGTTTATATATTTCTACCTCGGATATTTAATTGGGCATGACAGACTAGATATAAAAGCATCTAACAAAACACTCATTATTTGTATGTGTATAGCCGCATTGCTTCAGGTATTCGAAGGATACTGGTATTACTCTATTGGAGCTACTAATATAGGTACTCAATCAAAAATAACATCAGTTCTTACCGGCATATTTTTCGTAATACTGTCTTATAGATACCTTATTTCCAAAGATGCACCTACAAATAAAGTTTTAGCGTTATATGGTGACAAATCTTTCGGAATATATTTTTCTCACATTTTAATCATGAATTTACTAGCTATGATTCCATTGTATAGTGTAATAGCTATCTTTCCAGTAAAAGCAGTATGCACTGCTGTGATTAGTCTTGTTGTTGTAATAGTATTTGGAAAATTGTTAGGAAAGTTTGCGAAATACTTAGCATTTTAAAGAGGATTATATAAATGAAACAGTCCAAAAACAACGCAATTCAGGGACTCAGATTTTGGGCAATCACCCTCATCATCCTTTCCCATTGCGGCTTTTTGTCTCAGGGCGGACTAGGAAATAACATTTTCTTTGCCATGAGCGGATTTTTTGTTTGTCAGCCTTTTACAAAGGATGATTATGAATTCAGATATTTCGCTCCAAAGGAATTCGGCCGTTACTATATCAAGCGCCTGGTTCGCATCATTCCAGCCTGCTGGCTATGTATGTTTTTCGCCACTTGGGGATTAGCATTTTTCGATTTCAGAGATTTCCGTTCAGACAACAGTCTGCTACTAAATATGTTTTTCATTAAGAGTAAAAACCACCTTTGGTTCCTCCAGCAGGAAGTATTTTTCTATCTGGTTGCACCATTTGTGATTTTGATTATCGCAGTATTCAAAAAGCTTCTTGGCAAGCTCCAGCTAAATGCACTTCAGATGAATGTGGCAGTTTTTGTATTACTTAATCTGCTTGTATTCGTAAGCTACCAGCTTTTACCTATGGCACCAGCCCTGTTCCTTTCTGGAAATGGATATCCATCTCCACTGAGGCTCTGGCTCTTTATTGTAGGTATGGCTTTCGCTTACCTGCTTAGGATTGTGAAGCTGATTGCACCAACAGTTTCAGATGGCGCATCACACACTCTTGAATGGGTTGGCTCCATCTATGTAGTTATCTGCCTGGCACTTACTATTATTAGCTCAGACCAGTTTTTGTCCCTTCTGGATTCTAAATTCACAGGCTTCCACGTTGGCTGGGAGTATCCTGTACTCATCACATATATGGCAGGGGGTGCCATTATGATTTTGTGCCTTCTTTCAGAGGACAATATCCTGCGCCGATTTTTGGGCAACAGGCTTTTCACTCTTATCGGAAATGTAAGCTTCTCTATGTACCTGCTTCATTTCATGCTGATGCTTCATTTCACACAGCTTTCAGCTTACAGAGTTTTCCTTGTGGTTTATCTGCTTTCACTAGCCATGTCCATGGCAATCTACACATACGTGGAACAGCCACTTATTAACAAGACAAAGGAGTTCCTGAATTGATTTCTCGAATGAAAGATAAAGACTTTAGAAGAAGTTTTTTTACCATAATAAAATTTGTATTGGCCACGGTCCTCTCTTTCATGACCTACTCCACTACCCACATTATCACTTACTGCATTGTTGGGTTGGCTGAGCTGACACTGATTTTCTTTATTTACAATCTAATAATCGACAAAAATAAATGGTACCGCGCCATTGCATGCATTTTGTTCTTCATCTATGTAGGACAGATGACAGTGCTCTATTTTGGTAACAGCTACGTTACACTGACCATGCTTAAAAATGTTAAGTTCCTGCAGGATTTAGGCGGTCGCGCAGTTGCTTACATCTTAGGAACAGTTTTGGCACTTGCCATCATTTTCCTTCCAGGAAAATCTGTAGTAAAGCTTAATAAGAGAATAATCCTTTACATAATCACCGCTCTTCTTATTGCAGAAGTTGCAGTCAATATCGAGTACAAGAGATTCAGTCCTGTTCAGAGCTTTGCTACTATTTTTGTTGACCAAATTCGCTACCAGCATGTAAAACGAGCTGCCTCAGATCCTAAGGTTGCACTTAATACGTTCCACAAAGACTCTCTCGAGGACGGCGTTAACAAACCAGAGCGTTTACCAGGAAAACCGAACATTATCATAATATTCACAGAAGGCCTCAGTTCAAACATCATTGAAGATGACAGGAATATCATGCCAAGTGTGAAGGAATTCGAAAAATCCTGCATTTCATTCAAGAACTATTACAACCACACCTTCCCTACACTCCGCGGTGTTCAGGGACAACTGTACAGTGGTTATAAGCTTGATGATGACAACAAAGCAAACAATCTCATATCCCTTCAAAGTGTTTTAAAGGAGCAGGGATATAAAACCAAATTCGTAAATACGGAACCATTTAACGAAGAGTTTACTCTTTACTTGAACAATCTTGGCTTTGATGAAATTATCGAAGATAAAGATAATGTTACCGGACTTGCAGAAGGAATGACAGACGGCGAAGCCTACAGACTTCTCATGCAGACAGCTCACGAGCTGGAAGATAGTGACGAGCCTTTCTTACTTGGAATTTACACATTTGGTACCCACGTTTCCTTCAACTCAAAGGAGTATCAGTATGGCGACGGCGCTAACGGATTTTTAAATAAGTTTTACAACTGCGACCAGATGTTTAACTACTTCTTGGAGGATTTTAAATCTTCTAAGCTAGCAGATAACACCATTCTTATTTTTACAACAGATCATTCCACTTATGCGGACCAGTCCTACACAGATTTGTTCCCAGACCACAAGCGCGAATGCACTGATTTGGATGAGATGCCGCTATTCATTTACCACAAGGATATCAAGCCTCAGGAGATAGACGTAAATGGACGTAACTCCCTTTGCTTTGCTCCTACTGTTTTAGATTATCTCGACATCAACACGGAAAACTATTTCCTTGGCACCAGTCTTTTCGACAAGAATGCCAGCAGTTCATTTGACAGAATGTTTTACGATGCATCTTATCTCATCAGCACTGAGGACGGAGAAATCAGGTACTTAGAAGAACTTGAAAAAGAAGAATTCCTAAGCCAGGTACTGGCATACTTCAGCGCATTAGAAGCGGAACGATAAACATAAAAAAGAAGAACCTGCAATCCGCAAGTTCTTCTTTTTTTGTTTTCTATATTAAGCGCTCTGCTTCTCGTTGAAGTAAGACATTTCTCTCTCAAGAATCTTAGAGATATCGTTGAGGTTGTTTGCCTTCTCAGAAAGCTTGCCTACTGTCTCTGCAAGCTCAAGCATTGAAGCACGAGTTTCCTCTGTGCTAGCTGCGTTCTCCTGTGAGATAGCCGAAAGTGAATTGATTGTATCAGCAAATACCTTTGTAGCCTTATCAGACTGGTCTACGCTTTCAACAATCTTCTTTGTTACAACAAGTGACTCGTCGATGTTTCCAATCATAGTATTTACAACATCGATTGTTCTGTTAAGAACCTCACCCTGCTTCTCAACTGATACCTGTACCTGACCAGCATTTGTCATAGTCGCCTGTGAATCAGCAGAAAGAACACCCATGATTTCCTCAATATTCTTTGCAGCTGTAGCTGACTGCTCAGCAAGATCACGAATTTCGTTGGCAACTACTGCAAAACCTCTACCAGCATCACCAGCTCTTGCTGCCTCGATACTAGCATTAAGTGAAAGAAGGTTTGTCTGAGCTGCGATAGAGTCAATAATTGCAACAGCCTCTACTACAGACTCAACAGCCTTATTTGTCTTGTCAATCTTAGTTACGATATCCTCGATTGCGTTGATTGTCTCCTCAGTAGACGCCTGAAGCTCCTGTAAAGCAGCTGAGCTTGTCTGAGAATTATCCTGCATGTAACCTGCAATCTTGTTCATGTGATTTGTGTTATCAGTGATGTTCTGGATAGCATCATTGATTTCTTCAACACTTGCAACTGCATCCTGTAATGATTCAGCCTGATTTGAAGCACCATAAGCAACATTATCTACTGCACTAGTTACATTATCAGCTGTTAATGAGATTGTTTCAGCTGTAGCAGAAAGATACTCTGCTGACATATCAAGCTCTGAAGATGAATTCTTAGCACTACCAATTACATCTCCAAGCTTATCTGCAAGAGAAATAATAGCTCTTGCTGTCTGTCCAAGCTCATCACGTCTACGTACAATCTTCTCATTAATTCTTACTGATAAATCACCTGTAGAAAGCTGATTAATAGCCTCAACATTTGCCTTAATAGCATTTGAAAGCTTAACTGCTGCATAAATAGCTATTGAAATAACAATTGCCATTGCAACAAGACCTGTTATTAATGTCTTTAACATCATGCTATTGATGTATGAAAGAAGTGTAGTCTTTGGCATACCTACAAAAGCCATTCCATAACATACATCGTTATAAATAAGTGGCTGGTAAACTACCATGTAATCTACGCCATTAATCTCAGTATTTGCATCAGTATATGTCTGATAGTTACTTAAAACTGCATCGGCGATTTCACCTTCAATGACGCCGCCTTCCCCACCTTCTATTGTTGTACGCTCAACCTTGTTTCCAAGAAAGAATGTGTACTCATATCCGGTAGAGTCATGTAACTCCTTTTCAAGAGTAGAGTTATCTACGTTTGCATTGTGCTCTGTAATATTAAGCACCTGCTTATATGTAAGAGATGCAGCCTTGAGTCCCTGCATAGTCTGGTACTCAAGACCATTACTCAAATTCTGTCCACCAAAAAACAAATTGATTAATTCAAGAGTACCAAGTGTGAATATTACCATACCAATTAGTACTACTTTAACCGATTTTACTGAAACTTTCTTCATGATATTACCTTTCAAGTTTTGTCTAAATTACTAGTTAATACACAACAGAAGGTACTATACACAGATTCTTCACAATATACTATAGTAAAAATAAACAAAAAGTTATAGATTGCGCGCAATTTTATTATCACTGCTCAATCTATAACTTTTCACTCTTAGCATATATTTAATTTTTCACCTCAAGGAGAAGCTTTATTCTTCCTTTAATCTGAACCATCCGTCAAGTATTGAAAGGTTTGGATTGTAGTAAGGGTCACCCTTTTCAAGGATATCTGGCCACCTCTTCTCAAGCTTCTCAACCTCAGAATTAAATCTGGCAACCTTCTCTCCTGTGTCCTCATATCCACGTGACTTTGACTCATAGTGGTAAAGCTCTGCATGTGGATTGTAAACAACAAGATATCCCTTATCGCGAACCTTCATACAAAAGTCCACATCATTAAAGGCAACGGCCAAGTCTTCTGTAAGACCGCCAACCTCATCAAATACTTCTTTGCGAACCATCAGGCAGGCAGCTGTAACAGCTGAAAGATCCTGAGTGGTAACTGCACGGAACATGTAACCTGGCTCGCTTCTCTCAAGTCCTACAAAGGTATGTCCTGCGATTCCGCCGATTCCCATTACAACGCCGGCATGCTGCACTGTGTTGTCAGGATAGTAAAGGAGTGCTCCGCAGATACCTACGTCTGGACGAAGACAAACATCTACCATTTCTCTGATACAGCCCTCATTGATAATCTCTGTATCATTATTTAATAGAAGATACATCTCACCGCTAGCTGCCTTTGCTCCGCAGTTGTTGATTGCAGAGAAATTGAAGCCTGGTGTCTCGTAGCGAACAATCTTAACATCTGGGCGACCTTCGATTGACTTGTAGTACTCGAAAGTCTCTGGCTCAGTAGAATTATTCTCTACAATAATGTATTCAATATTCTTATAGTTGCTCTTTGCATCGATTGACTTGATACACTTATCCAAATCATCTGTGTGATCCTTGTTAGGAATGATGATTGAAACAAGTGGCTCCTTATCCCACTGATAGATTGTGCGATAACATCCGTAGAATGTATCCTGCTCAACCTTAGCTGGGATGCCAAGTCTGTCATAGTGTGCCTGAACTGCACGTACACCTGCATCAAAAGCGTAAAGCTTGCTCTCTGCCGACATGGCAGTTGATGCTGCATGACTTCTCCAATGATAAAGTGCCTTTGGAACGTGATAAACATTTCCAGCAGCCTCGCAGCAACGGAGAATGAAATCGTGATCCTGAGCACCGTCGTACTCTTTATTAAATGCTCCCACCTTCTCGTAGATATCACGTCTGAAAATGAAAAGATGGCAAATATAATTTACTGAGCAAAGTAAATCTAAGTTGTAATCTGGCTTGAACACAGGCTCAAAATATTCCTTTGAATCCATGGAAATCTTGTCCTCGTCAGTGTAGATTACGTCGATGCTGCGGTCCTTATTGATTGCAGCCACGCACTCGTACATTGCGTTTGGAGCAAGCGTATCATCATGATCTGAAAGGACGATATAATCACCTGCAGCAAGAGCAATAGCAGCGTTTGTATTATCTGAAATACCAAGGTTTGCCTCAAGGTGTGTGTATTTGATACGGCTGTCGTCACCGTACTTCTTTTCAATAAATTTGCCGATGCTGTCATCAGGGCTTCCGTCTGCAAGACAAAGCTCCCAGTTAGCGTAAGTCTGGGAAACGATAGAATCCACAAGCTCCACAAGGAACTTCTCTGGAGTCTGATACATTGGAACCACAATACTCATAAGTGGATTGTAATCAAACTTCTCATCACGCTGACGCTGAAGCTCAACCTCTGTAGGGCCGAAGCTTGTAAGGAAATCCATATATGTGTACTTTGGCGCATCAGCATTCTTGAATTTATCAATTGCATGCTTGATAGTAGCGCTAAGTCCATTGTCCTGACGGTAAAGCTCGATACGCTCCCACAAAGTCTTCTTTGGGAGAAGATTTCCACCTGTAAGTACGTGAGCTGTATCTACCTTGCAATCGTAAACCTGCCCATTTGCAGTGATTGTAAGGCGAAGCTTCTTATAATTACCTTTATCAAAAACGATTTCAAGACCTGAATCGCACTTTTCTGTAAGCTCAGGGTAAACACCGTAAACATCCTTGCGGAACATACGCTTTACAGAAATTGGAATCTCTGTATTGCCATCATAAAGATGGAACTCCTCAGGTACATTTCCGATGGCCCAGCCAAGAATCTGAATCTTGTCATCAGTGACTGCTGCACGCTCAAGATTGTATTCGTACTCTTTTTTAAGCTTTTCAAGATCGCGACCTGTAGCCTTGTAAACAACACTTCTTGTATCACCAAGAACACAAATGAGCTGTAAAGACTTCACGTCCTTTAAATTATCAGGAAGCGCAATCTCACCCACATATTCCTTTGAAACACTCTTGTGTGCTGCAATATAACGGCGGCGTACCTCATTACCTTCGTTGATAGTAATGTCCATCTTGTAAGGCTTTCCGTTCATCTGGGCCACAAGGTCATAGCCCTTAGGGTTGTCGAAAGGGTAAAAGCCCTGGAACAATAATGTATTTTTCTTTGTTAGATGGTATCTGATAAATACCACATTAAATGTATCTCTCATTAATCAACCTTCCATGTACCGGTTTCTACATCAAATCTCTGCACTCCACCACGTGAGTAGCCATCCTCCACAGTGAGGCATTCTGCTATCTCAGGTGTCAATGTGCCAGCTGCAATTATATCATAGAATAAATCTTCTACAAGTGCCGAGTCGGAAGCCTGCTCATCAGCCAGGTTCTTTGTGCTCACAGCATACTGGGTCACGTAATCCAAAATACCCTTCTGGAGCTGCTTAACATCCTCACTTACGAAGTCGTCTCCCTTGAAGCTAGGCTTTGGTTTGCCATTTTCCATGGTGAAATTAATAAGCTGTCCAAATGGCGCAGATAAAGCATTCTCAAGGAACAGTTGGTATCTCATCAGCTTACTCTCATCAATAAGACGCTTATCCTTGATTTCAAAGATTGCATCTGCCTTACCGCCGATTCGCTCTGGCTTGTTGGAATGGAGAGCCAGGTAGTGGCCTCTGATGTCACGTCCTGTGAGCTTCATCAGGAAGTACTGGATTGTTCCGGAAAATCCCACGTCCACAACAGCAATCTCCTTTGATGTCAAAAGAAAATCCTCAGCATAATTCATGTATGCAATCTTTTCCTTTTTAGCTCTGTCGAAATTCTCGTCCTTATAAAGCTCTAAGGCTGCCATCAGCTCTTCAAGCTTTGTCTCATAATCAAACTCACGGTCAGCATCATCAGCATGAAGCTTAAGACCGAAGCGCTCTACGAGAAGATTGCTGAAGCTTCCCTGATATTTCTGAGAAATAAGCTCTCTTATATCCTCATCATTTTCAAGAGCAGGCACAGCACAGGCTCTACGGGATGTAAGGAAATAGTGAATATCTGGAACCTCTATGCCCTTTCCCTGACAATAGCCGCGGATAAGCTGTTCAAGCATATAGCCCTCGCGAGCCAATAGAAGCAATCTCTCGCCGCTCTTTTTATTTTCATCGACTATCCACTCCACGAAGCGAGCCATAAGCGGTCCCATAGTGGTATAGCCCATGTCATACATGTTCTTGAAGTGAAGCTGTCCCTGAGTATCAAAAGCAAATGGAGAATTGAAAACACCTCCGTTTACCGCCTGTCCCACAACAACAGAATCAGCTAGGCTTCTCTTTGCAAGCTTATCAAAGTAAGCAAAATCAGAAAGTGCCAGTAAATCTCTAGGATTCAGCACAATGTGAGTAGCCACATGTCTGTCCATAAGAATCTGTGAATCTGAGCGGAAATTGTCTCCCACATGGATAAATGAATCTGCTGGTACATTTGAAAGCACAAGATTCCACATGCTTCCGTCGTCCTTACGGGCTCCTACCTCACATGAAATCAACAGTTCATCATAATATGCTATGCCGCACTTGTGTAATAATCCCACAACTTCCACGCGGTTAAGATACATATCGCTAACAAGGATTACACGCTTGCCCATAGATTTCAGGGCATTGTAAATCTCCACCATGTCTTTTCGTGGAATGCATACTGCTGTCTCCACATCAATTTCAAGCTTCTTTATATCCATGGCGATATCGCCGATGATCTTGTCCTTAGAAACCTCCACGTAAATCTTGTCGATAGTGGTAAGAGCGCCATACTTAGCTGTAGCAGCTGCCTCAGCTGACTTTCTCAGCTTCACAAAATCCACCTGCTTACCATATTTATTGTAGATCGCCTTTTCCACGATTCTAAACACATCATCCGGCTCATAAACAGTTCTAGTGATAAGTGTGTCAAAGATATCAAAGGAAATAGTCTCATAAGCCGAAAGCTTCATAATGAGAAGTTCCTTGTCCACCTTGAAATTGCTGAAAAATGGACGAAGACTCTTATTTACCTGTGTATCCTTATCCTCTAAATAAAGGATGAAATCGTCGTATCCCTGCTTTCTTGAAACGAATGGAAGGATACGTTCTAAGGCATGAGCAAGAGTACCATCTGTCTGGCCCACTTCCTCTGGAAAATCCTCGTAGGTATAGCCGTGGTCGAAGATTGGCTTCAAAGCATCTGTGCGAGCCCAGAAGAATGAACCTGCTGGGTAGTTGAATACAGAAGGCATATCACCTAGGTCATATTCTGCAAAAAGCTGCTGTCCCAAGCCTGCATTTGCAAGCCATGAGTAGGCAATCATAGGTACCTCTTCATGAATATCTGGGTATACCAAACCTGCATTTTCATTCTTAAATAAATCAAATATAGAATTAACTTTCTCAGAGGAGCCTAATAAAATCTCTAATGAGAACTGTCTCCAGCCTCCTTTTTCTTGTCCTGAGTAAAGTGACTTCTTACTGTGCACATGAAGGAAATAATCGTGCTGCTTTATCTCCTCAGCAAAGGCTACATAAAGTGGTGCAAGATCTCTTCCTCTGTTCTGAAGAGGTCGAACCACTATCTTATTAGCCATTTTAAGATCCTTCAGCCCCGCCTTAATCACATTTACATCAGCATCTGGCTGACATGAAATATAAAGATCGAAGCGAAATGGAATATTTGAAAAATAGCTTACAAACTCTGGAAGCAAATCCACATAGAACAGATGAAGATGCACAGCAACAGAAGGAGCTTCTTCTCCTCTTGCTGCAGCCTTTTTAGCTTCCTTTGCTGCAAGCTTAGCTGCCTTCTTGGCTTCCTTCTCAGCCTTCTTCGCATCTCTTTCAGGGCTTGGCTTGCCTGTTAAAAATGCCTTGAAAGCACGAATGCTCTCCAAAGTCTTATATCCTCTGGTATTTACTGTGTTGTCGTAAATTGTGCGAAGCTGCTCGTTTACAGCCTCGATATTTCTAATATGAACATCCTTAGCAGCTATAAGCTCCTGTAGCTGCTTTATCTGATAATCACGACTGGCAAGGGCAAAATCTGTACTTGTCTTGCTACGTCCCTCGGCGTGTTCTCTAAGCTCCTTGAGGTTCTTCACATCCTTGAAACAGTATTTTCTCTGGAAGTGATCCTCCATCTTCTGGTACTCCGCCTTTTCAGCATCAGAGATAGCCACAAGATTACCAGAAAGCTCGCTGAATTTCACCACACGGTAAAGCATATAATTGATTGGGATTGGGAAATCAAAAGTCCACTCGTAATCAATAATCTGCCAACCTTTATCGGTTTTAATGATGTTGTCAAAAATTAAATCTATATCTAAGAATTTGCATGCAAGCACTCCTCTAGGCAAATCCACCTGTCCGAATACCTCCTCGAACTTTGGAGTACTAACAAACTCTGTAGCCTTTGGTATAAAGGCGCTCTTTACTGCTGCAAGAAAATCCTCTGCATCAGCAGCTGTAAGATGTTGTCCCTCCAGGAATTCACTTTCGATGGAATCCCCCACAAGCTTACTGTCATTTACGCAAAAATCAGAGCCCTGCAGCAATTCCTGCAAGCCTCTGTAGCTATCAAATACTCTATGAATATGTCCCACAGCCTCTGAGTCGTAGGGCCTTTTCACAACAACCTTTGTGCCGTCACGCTCCACAATATCTGTGATGATGTTGTATTTTGGGTTTCTCTCATTGGAGAGCTTCTCGTATAGTAATCGTTCCATATTTTATTTAGCAATGAGCAGGTAATCGCCTGCTCCTCCCCCTAAATAATCCTCTGCATATATTTCTGTAGTGAATAGATAATCAGGGCTCACTCTGAATGTAGTGATGTCATTGAAGCCCGCTTCCTTCAAAAGGTTCTTAACAAAACTTGAAAGCCTGTCCTTTTCTGCGAATGCATAGACAAGTCTGCCGCCCTCTGACAGGTGTTTCTTTAAGGTGGAAGGCGTCTCTGAAAGATGTCCCAGATTAATTATGATATTAAATCTTTCTTTAACATCTTCTATAGAATCCTCCATTGCCACAGTAACATGGGCAGCCTGTTCCTGAAGCCACTCAACTAGCGACTCACAGTCTGGTTCTATGATAAGCACGCTGTCTCCTTTTGTGATACCCACAGGGGATAGAACGTTGCTTCGCATATGACTAAGATTCTCGATAGCATCAATGGTTCCTGCTTCAAAGATTTGTCTATTATACTTTTCTTGTATCATAGGCTCACTCCTTAAATCAATCTTTAACTTTTGTTACCGTAACCTTTGAATTCATATCGTAATATCCAACAGTGTTTTTAGTACTAACTACTGTGATATTCATTACGTCGTAAAGTCTGTGATATGCCACGAAATCCACACCATCATAGCCCGTGCAGCTGATAGACATCAGGTACTCTCCTCCCTGCATATCCATATTCTGTGTGAAGGTAGCCACATATTCGCTGCCTTCCTTGCAAAGACCCACGTCGCATTTCTCGTACATGGTGTTTGTGCCTGTTACATCGATTCCCTTAAGAGTCTTGAATGTAAGTGTAAAGATTGGATTTTCAATATCTGTATTGAAGTGCACCTTTGACTTAACTGTAAAGGTGCTGCCCTTCATAATGGCGTTGGTATAATTACCATTGTCATCGATAACTGCAAAATCAACGATGCGGGCTCTGCCATCGCCGTACTCGTTAACATTTGGGTTAAGCTGGTAGTTTGATTTCCAGTTTGTAGCGCCTGCCTGCTCTGGCTGGCTACCATCTGCACCATCAGTATTAAATGCATCTGCCAGATCCACTTTGCTTGAAAGCACTGGTTCCTGACCAACAAGAATCTTTTTATAGATATCAATCATATCCTTTGGTGTGCCCTCTGCCACCTTGTCACCCTTGTTGATGAGAACTGCTCTGTCGCAGTATTTGCTGATAGCTCCTAAATCGTGGGATACGAAAAGGATTGTCTTTCCTGCCGCCTTGAACTCCTCGAACTTCTTGTAGCACTTTGCCTGGAAGAAAACATCACCTACAGAAAGCGCCTCATCTACGATGAGAATTTCTGGATCGATGTTAATTGCTACTGCAAATGCTAAACGGACAAACATACCTGAAGAGTATGTTTTAACTGGCTGGAAAACGAAGTCTCCTATATCTGCAAAGTTAAGGATATCATCAAGCTTATCATCGATTTCTTCCTTGCTGTAGCCAAGCATAGTGCCGTTCAAATATATATTTTCGATTCCTGTGTATTCCTGATTAAAACCGGCTCCAAGCTCAAGCAAAGCTGATATTCTGCCATCTACGTGTACATTACCTTTTGTTGGTGAAAGTACGCCTGTAATAATCTTTAAAATAGTGGACTTTCCAGAACCATTAGTACCGATAAGTCCCACACATTCTCCCTGCTTTACCGCAAAGGACATATCTTTAAGAGCATAATGCTCCTTATAATTTTTCTTTCTTGTGAGGCCAAGGGTATCAGCTACTCTGGCCTTGTTACTATCGAAAAGCTTGTAGACCTTGTCTACATGATTAACTTCTATAACGTAATCGCTCATATCGTCTCCTATGTTGCTATATGAGTCAATTCTACCATAATTTCAAAAAAAAGGACACCGGTTTCCCGATGCCCTCTTTATCTCAGGTGACCCCAACACCTGAGATGGGTGAAAATTTAGCTTTATAATCATGGCAACTTTAAAGCCTCATGATTCGTAAGCTAGCGCTTTCACTGATATTAGTTGATTTCCAGATAATCAGTGATTACGCCGTCCACACCAAGACGCTGAAGGGATAACATCTGTCCCTTTGTCTCTGGTGCATAAGAATAAACCTTACCCCCCGCCTCATGAATGGCTCTTACTGTTCTAGGTGTAAGAGTCTTCATATTAATTCCATAGTATTCAGCTGGGTATTTGGTAGGAAGTGTAGATTTTCCAAATGATGCCAGCTTCATGATTGGCTGATTTGGATTAATCTCCTTAATTCCTGACAGATAGTCATAATTAAATGATAAAAATACCACCTTGTCCAAAAGTCCGTGTTGCTGAACTTTCTCATATACCTGACCTGCAAATGCTGGATCTTCTCCAATATCCTTTAACTCGCAGAATATACGCATATTTGTAGACTGTAACAGGCTTAAAACCTGATCCAGTGTAGGAATACGCTCCTTAGCATATTCCTTGTCATACCATGCACCCGCGTCAAGCTCTAAAAGCTCTTCATAGGTATG
>JAEEGL012402733.1_pt1 | contig 22042 bp, 19 predicted proteins | sample 9134231 | NCBI WGS metagenome assembly JAEEGL01 (sample SAMN16246548, study PRJNA631951) | gut metagenome | biome: gut microbiome; feature: rumen; material: fiber-attached | host: Bos | place: Iran: Karaj | collected 2018-10 | reverse complement strand
TCCATTAAGAATACTTTAGGATTACGAACGATTGCACGTCCCATAGCCACACGCTGTCTCTGTCCACCTGAAAGAGCCTTCGGCTTACGCTCAAGAAGTGGTGTAAGATCAAGTATCTTAGCTGCTTCTTTAACCATCTTATCTATTTCTTCCCTGGGTACCTTCCTAAGCTTAAGGCCGAATGCCATGTTATCATATACTGTCATATGAGGATAAAGAGCGTAATTCTGGAATACCATTGCAATATCCCTGTCCTTAGGCTCAACATCATTAACTACCTTATCACCTATCTTAAGTTCACCTGATGAAATCTCTTCAAGACCTGCTATCATACGAAGTGTTGTTGACTTACCACAACCTGAAGGACCAACGAAGATAATAAATTCCTGATCCTCAATCTCAAGATTGAAATCCTTAACTGCCTGAAAACCGTTAGGATATACTTTACAAATGTTCTTTAAAGACAAACTGGCCATTTCTGATAACCCTCCTACTTAAACTGATTATTTACTGTTTCAATGCTCTCGCATCGTTCACGGAAAGTATATCAAAAACGACCGGTCTATGTAATGACATGATTGCCTAAACTTTTTGAATTATTATATACATTTTGCCTAAACAGGCTTTTCACCACTCTTTACTACTTTTTTCTGAACAACCTTTTTTACTACTTTCTTCTGAACAACCTTTGTTCCACCTACGGTAACCGCATTCTGAGCCGTATTTCCCGCATTTGGAATAATCCCTGAAGGATTTGGGTTATTGATAACGCTTGTTTCTTTTTGAATCTGAGGTTTTGTTTCTTCAGGTTTTGCGTCTTCAGGTTTTTTTACAACCGTTCTCTTAACGACCTTCTTTACCGTCTTTTTAACAGGTTCACCTGTTTCCATTCCCGTAACATTTGCTTTTGCAGCTTCTTCCTTAACTTCTGCCCCCGTTTCCTTTACAGATACTTCCGGCTGTTTTGTTATTTCCACTTTTGATTCCGCTTTTATTTCCGTTTTTCCTACAGGTATCTGTCTATCAGCCTCTGCCATCTTTTCCGGACCGGCCTGTGCAGGCTCTTCTGCTACCTTAAGAACAGGCTTCTCAGGTTCAATCTTGACATCCTTGGTCTCACTGTAAAATGCCATCTGGTTCTTTCCACGCTTCTTAGCCAGATAAAGAGCCTTATCAGCTGCTTTATACAGAGTATCAAAATCAACTCCGTCAGTCGGGATCTCGACCGCTCCTATACTTGCAGTCGCTGAATATTTGGTATATTCACCAACTTTAAAGTTTTTAAAGAAGGTTGCCACCCTTCCTGCTTCCTTTTTGACTGTTGCATCATCCTTAAGATCCTTGAGCAGGATTATAAACTCATCTCCTCCTGTTCGGCCTATTATATCATTTATCCTGAACTCACTTTTCAACTGATGACCCAGTGTACTCAGTACTTCGTCACCAAAAGCATGTCCCATGGTATCATTGATCTTTTTAAAGTTATCTATATCAAGAACAAACATCAGAGCCTTTTTATTACTTACTCCGTCATCAAGATACTCCTTGATCTTAGTCTCGGTCGCAACCTTGTTGTAAAGATCTGTCAGAAGATCAGTCTCAGCCTGTTCCTTAAGTTCTCTGTTTGATTTCCTGAAATTGGCTGCATTAATAATACTTAATACCAACAATATCGCCACAAATACAAGTATCAGTATAACTATCTTCCAGAACATCTCGGTAGTTGAAGATATACCCTTTTCGGCCGCATTCTGAATCTGTTCTTCATCCACAGCGATTATAACGAAAGTTTTATAATCCCCGATCGGCTGATAAATGAAATACTGGGCAACTCCATCCTTATTTGTAATAAGAGCCTTCCCCTTGTTTTGTTGAGTCATATTCTTATAAAACTCATCTTTTCTTGTAACCCCGGCAAAGGTTGATTCTTCAAGATATTCAAACAGATCCCCGCCTTCTTTGAATGTCTTGGTATCAATACCCGCACTGTCAAGAATTATTCCCGTGGAACTCATAAGCATATATGTGGATATCTTGGCATTACTGCTTAAGAACGTATCAAGATCGGATATTTCCTTGGGAGTGTATTTAAGGATAAGATTGCCCTCCGCATATGAAGCAGAAACGTAATGAACACAGTCACCCGTTGCGGCCACAATATAATCATCGACACTGCCCTCTTCAACATCCAGATCCCCATCTGTCGCAGCCTTGAGACTCGGCGCCTCTACACCCTTGTTGTTCATGACTTTGCCGTCATTTCTCAGAATGTAACCGGCATCAATATTTAACTGAGTAACAGCCGAAGTTAGCAGATTAACATTGTCATCACAAAAATAATCCCTGTCAACAGAGACTCTTGTGGATAGCATTCTGGCTACCTGTCCGATCATATATATCTCAGAAGAATAGTAATCGGCCATTTCACGTGCCTTATTACTGTACTCATCAATCTTCTTGTCCTTTTCTTTGTTGAGTATATCGGACTTATATGTAATTAGTGTAAAAAGAATGATTATTACAAGGATAACCGTAGGTATTATCCATTGCAGCATATTCTGCCCATTCTTCTTCTGATTACTCATTCATGAACTCCCTGTATTGGTATTAGGTCACTGTTATGAACCGTTACATTTCCTTTGTTGCAGTAATTTCTGTATCCGAAATATCTGTTTCAGTCTTGTCTGTCGATAACATTTCCTCATTTACCTGCATATCATTTTCGTTATCTTTCTCCTGTGTCTCTTCGGTTTTAGGTATGTAATTATCAAATACCCTTACAAACATGAGAGAACTGACATATGCAGAAACACTGAACAGCAGTATAAAAGCAAACATCGACATTATCGGTATATAATATATAAGAAGAAAAACTATAATAAGCAACGCTATACTTCCGAGAGTTGCCGGAAAATGCCTTATACTCATAATAAAAGCATTTTTAATGGTATTCTTTATCGTATTATCAAACTTTGACAAAAGCGGGAACACAAATGTAATCGTGAATACATAGAATATGAAAACAGCAATGAGTAACACCTGCATAACTGTCCTGACCGTACCATTGTCTATGTTAAGTCCCATCTGACCGCTTAAAATCCGATAATCCACAAAAAGAAGAAATCCTGCAGTTATGAAAATGATCCATATCACGGTAGCCTGAAGAAAGTTCTGCTTAAATGATTTAAAAAAGAGTTTGGTAATGTAAGATTCCTCATTTCGTACCATTTTAAGCGTTACATAGTACATGGCTGTCACGGAAGCCCCCACTGTCACAACCGGAATACAGCACAGTAAAAACAGAATATTGAGCCACATAAGATCTGCCACTCTGTTCATAAACTGTACGAACGGACTGTCAAGATTAAAAAATTTCCCCATCTATATATTTCATCCTTTATTTATCACGAATTACGTGAAATATCACATAAATCCAACTTTAATCATAGCTTATTATTGTTAAAAATGCAAGAATTTTACAATTCTATTCGCATAGGAGTAAACCTTATTCCATCCTTCTCCATCTCATCTTTAACATTTGTAAAACCGATCTTATGATAGAACCCTACCGCATAAGGAGATGAATTTACCGTAACGTAAGTTATCCCCTCTTTTTTTGCATCTCTGAAATACCTTCTGATCAGTGACTTTGCCACTCCTTTTCTGTGATATTCCTGATCTACAAACAGCAGAGAAACATGATTGGTGTTACGAACACCCAGTATTCCTATCATTCTCTTATCAATAAATGCACCTATGGCGATATACTCGCCATAGGTAAACATTTTCTTGAGAAGCGGATCTCTTACAAAGCTCTTGAAATTGTGTACTCCCTTAACCGAATAGTCCGGTGCTTCAAATATAAGAAAGGTATCCCAGGCAAGCTGCATGGCATCCTCCCATTCATTCTTATAAAGCGGTCGAACCTCGTAATATATCCTGCTATCCATATAACCTTATTACTTCCATTTAGTGAACAATCCGCCGAAAAATTCTTTTACCGTATCTCCGACTTCCTTAAAGAAACCGCCCACAGCATTCTTAACCAGCTTACCAAGCCCAAGATCCTCAAGATTAACATCATCTATGTTAAATGTTCCGGCATCAATCTTATCCTTATATTTTGCATAAATATCATCAGCCTGCTCTGCCAGTACATTAAAGTCAATCCCCATGTTCTTGATCTTCATCATCAGATCTACAGTCTTCTTTATATCCTCTTCGGTAAGCTGAACATCAAGATCTTTCATTCCCTTACGGATCGCTGCCTCTATCTCCTCTTCCGTATTCAGATCGTTGGCTGCTATCTGAGCCTTAACATATGATATTATCTCCTCTGCCTTGGCATCATTACCGACTGCCTCCTTAAGCTCACCTGTAGTTACAAGCTCATTAAGAGCCGTGTCCAGCGCCTTATCGCTAACAGAAGTACCTGACATCCTCTCATAAGCCTTAAGAGCGCCTATAAGTGCTGCGGTACCTGATATGGGAGAAGGACCGACAACCATGATGTCAGCATCTTCAACACCTGCGGTTATCAGAGCATTTCTGTACATATTCTCGGTACAGTAATTGATATTCTTTGTTGTTACCGTAACACCATGGCCTTTCTCCGCAGGTCTTACGACTACCGAAGAAAGAGACCTTGTACCGATAACCGATGAAGCTATATATGTATCAAGCCTCTGATGTTCTTCCGCATTGGTTACATATACAACATCATAATTGGGAAGATCCGCCTCTGCTATGCCCATAAGAGCAAGCACCGTACTCCTCTGATCTGCACTAAGATCCGCTCCGAGTGCAAGATATGTCTTGTTGCTTGTTACTGTAATAGTCGTGTTTGACTGAACAGCCGTATCGGCTGTGGCACCGGCCGTGGGAGTCGGTGTAGGCGTAGGTGTCGGTGTTGCAGCAGCTTCCGGAGATTCTGTTTTGGGTGCTTCCGTCGGAACCGGTGTTGCTTCTGCCTTAGGTTCCTCTTTTGGCTTATCTGCTGCCTTAGGCTCTTCCTTAGGCGCCTCTGACACCTTAGGTTCTGCCGCTGGAGCTTCATCTTTTTTTTCTTCCTTTGTAGTTTCTGTTGTTACTGCCTCTTCAGTCTTGTTTTCAATAACAATAGTTTCTGTTGCCGCAGCACTTATCGTCATGCCAAATGTCATGGCACCGACAAGCAGCATCGCTGTGAATTTCTTCATAAATATTCCCTCCTTATAAATTACTTAATACTCTCCCAAAACTACTACTTTATTTCATGTCCATGCTATATAACTCATATCGTCAAACACAAATATATAGCATTTTCATGTCTGTAATATAATACATAATAACACTGTATTTAAACTATGTCACTATATTGAATGACCCGAAACATTCCCTTATCTGTTCTCAGCATATTTCAGATCCGGCAGGCATGTCCCTCTCCGGTGTCATAAGCGCCAGGTTACCCTCCGTATCTTCGGCGCACAGAAGCATCCCTTCAGACATCATACCGGCTATCTCACGGGGCTTAAGATTAACAAGGACCATAACCTTCTTACCCACCATCTCTTCAGGCTTGTAACAAGCCTTAATTCCGGACAGTATCTGTCTTACCTCGCTTCCTATCCTGACCTTACTGCAAAGGAGCTTCTTACTCTTCTTAACCTCTTCACACTCGATTATCTCGCCAACCTGCAGCTGAAGCTTTGCAAAATCATCATATGTTATCTCAGGCTTTGCTTCTATATCTATATATTCCGCTTCGGTTGCATCCTTATCCTTTGAAGAGGGATCACTGTTTTCACTCAGAGAGGGATCAATTCCGTTTTCCTTCTCGTATTCAGCTTTCTGAGCCTCTCTTATCCTGTCTACTTCGGCCATAATCTCCTTCATATCGAGTCTTGCAAAGAGAATTTCCGGCTCCTGAGTAACTCTGGTGCCCGGCGCCGTCAGACCATAGTCTGCGAGGAGATCGTAATCCCTCTCTGTTCCGTGAAGCTGCATAAGTATCTTCTGAGCAGTCTCCGGCATGAAGGGAATGAGCAGGTTAGCTCCGATGCAGATTGATTCTACCAGATTATACATAACCTCTGACAGTCTGCCCTTCTTATCCTCTGACTTAGCAAGTACCCACGGCTCCGTTTCATCTATATATTTGTTGCAGCGACGGAACAGTGTAAATACTTCTGTCAGCGCATCAGCCACCCTGAGAGTAGACATTTTGTCATTTACCTTATCCCGGCATCCTGTAATCACAGCCTTAAGATCATCATCCACAGGTTCCGTAACTCCCGTAGAGCTTACAAAACCGTCAAAATACTTATTACTCATGGAAATAGTTCTGTTTACTAGGTTTCCAAGTACATTTGCAAGTTCAGAGTTAAATCTCTCAACCACAAGCTCCCATGTGATTATTCCATCATTCTCATACGGCATCTCATGAAGCACGAAATATCTTGTTGCATCCACGCCGAACAGCCTTACAAGATCATCGGCATAAATAACGTTACCTCTTGACTTACTCATCTTCTCTCCGCCCTGCAGCAGCCAGGGATGTCCGAATACCTGCTTTGGAAGCGGCTCATCAAGCGACATAAGGAAGATTGGCCAGTATATCGTATGGAACCTTACTATATCCTTTCCTATTAAATGCAGATCCGCCGGCCAGAACTTTTTATAGTTATCCGAATAATTCCCATCTGCATCATATCCGATACCCGTTATATAGTTGGTAAGTGCATCCAGCCATACATAAACCACATGCTTATCATCAAAATCAACAGGTATTCCCCATTTAAAAGAAGTTCTTGATACACACAGATCCTGAAGTCCCGGAAGAAGGAAGTTGTTCATCATCTCGTTTTTCCTCGATACGGGCTGGATAAATTCAGGATGGGTGTTGATATGCTCTATAAGTCTGTCGGCATATTTACTCATCTTAAAGAAGTAAGCCTCTTCTTTTGCAGGCTTAACTTCCCTGCCGCAATCGGGACACTTACCGTCCACAAGCTGTGACTCCGTCCAGAAAGACTCGCATGGTGTACAGTAGAGTCCTTCATAGGTGCTCTTATAGATATCTCCTTTATCGTACATCTTCTTAAACATCTTCTGGACCTGCTTCTCATGGTCCTCATCCGTTGTTCTTATGAATCTGTCATAGGAAGTACCCATCATATCCCACAGACCCTTGACAACTCCTGCGACCTCATCAACAAATTCCTTGGGTGTAACACCCTTGGCCGCAGCCTTCTCCTCTATCTTCTGTCCATGTTCATCGGTTCCTGTCTGGAAAAATACCTCGTATCCCTCCTGTCTTTTGTACCTTGCGATACTGTCAGCCAGCACCGCTTCATAGGTATTACCTATATGCGGTTTCCCCGATGTGTAGGTTATCGCAGTTGTAATGTAGTAATTTCCCTTTTTCTCCATTTCTTCCTCCGTAGTATATCATAAGTTATTATTACAATCGTTTCTTTATTTTGTTTGCGTTATTATATCGAACGTTACACAATATATTTTCTTTCAAATATACCGTAAATATCACATTTCAGCCATGCAGAACAATTTATACCCAAAATCTTCCTAGCCGTTATTTATTAACAGATTATACACCTCTCTCTTAGTCATTCCACGATCCCTGGCAACCCTCTTCATACACTCTTTTCGGTCAAAACCTTCATCTTCATACAGCTTCATATGATCCTCAAGAGACATTGTAAGCCATGACTCTTTTTCCTCCTGTTTCAGCTCCTCCCTGTCTCGTCCCTCCAGTACCAGAACATATTCTCCCCGGGGTTCATTTGACTCATAATACCCTATTGCCTCATTAACTCTAAATCTTAATACCTCTTCAAACTGCTTGGTGAGTTCCCTGCATAACACGATCCTCCTGTTTCCAAGCGTATCTCTTAATTCTTCCAGTGTCTTCCTTAAATGATGAGGTGCTTCATATATAATAATGGTTCTGGTTTCATCAGTAAGTTCATTCAGTACTTCACGCCTTTCCTTCTTATCCGAAGGCAGGAATGCCTCAAAACAGAACCTCCTTGTCTTAAGCCCCGACATGGTAAGCGCCGTTATAAGGGCGCAGGCACCCGGCAGCGAAGTCACTCTTATTCCTGCATCATGGCACATACTCACAAATACCTCGCCGGGATCGGATATTCCCGGGGTTCCCGCATCGGTTATAAGCGCAATATCTTTACCTTCCCTGAGCTTATCTATAAGCTCTGCTGCCTTATCATACCTGTTATACTCGTGATAGCTGGTCATCGGAGTTCTGATCCCGAAATGATTAAGGAGCTTAATGCTGTTTCTTGTATCCTCAGCCGCTATTATATCTACTTCATTAAGTGTATCAAGAACTCTCTGTGTAATATCAGACAGATTTCCTATCGGAGTTGCACATAAATACAGAATTCCCTGTTTCTCTTTATTCATAATATCTTATTTTCACTGTTCAGATGTGTTATTTAATCTCTCAATACCCGTAAATATCATATATTTCATCCATATATATTCCGGGCTCTTTATATACTATCAGGGGTTTTTCAACCTTCAGCCTTGAATTTCCTCCCTTAAAAGCTTCTATCAGTATCATATTTGGCTCCTTATCAATAAAAGGATGTACCATCTTGATCCTTTTAGGTTCCAGTTTATACTTTGTCAAAGTAGCAAATATCTCCACCATCCTGAAGGGTCTGTGTACCATGTAAAACCTGCCCTTTTCCTTAAGGAGCCTGCTGCCCTCCCTGACTATATCATCAAGTGTGGCCTTTATCTCATGCCTTGCTATCGCTTTATGTTCATTGTCTCCGGTGAGGCCGTGTTTTCCTATCATATAAGGCGGATTTGTGGTTATCACATCAAATGACAGAGGTTCAAAAAAATCACCTGCGTTATTTATATCGCCAGTTATTATATCAATTTTGTCTTCAAGTTTGTTTAAAATAACGCTTCTGTACGCCATTTCAGCGCTTTCTTCCTGTATTTCAATTCCGGTAAAATGTCTGCCTTTCGTCTTTGCTTCAAGCAGTATTGGTATTATCCCGGTTCCCGTTCCGATATCAAGTACCGTCTCTCCCTGCCTTACGACAGCAAATCCCGACAGAAGTACCGCATCCATTCCAAAGCAGAACTTCTTAACATTCTGGATTATCTTATAGCCGTTCCTCTGAAGATCGTCTATGCGTTCATTTTCCTTAAGCTCTACTTCATTCTCAATCATCATTAAGCTTTGACTTTCCGTCCTTCTTTTCAAGCTGTTCAAGTGCCTTAAGCTCTGCCTCTTCGGCATTATCTTTGTCCTTATTCCTGCCCTTATCTTTCTTATGACGCGGCTTGAACTTAAGCTGTGATACCTTGTATTCCTTTATCTCCTTCTCATCGCCCTCTTCTATAACTACCTTTACCAGCTGACGAAGAACATTCACACTTGCTACTTCACCCTTAAATCCATCTTCGGTCGTTACGTTGTCACCTATATTGGGAAGCTTCCGGTTAAGCTCCTCGTATGTATCCTCTTCATTCTTAAGACAACACATGAGACGACCGCAGATCCCTGATATTTTAGACGGATTAAGGGAAAGATTCTGCTCTTTTGCCATCTTAATGGATACCGGGGCAAAATCCGATAAATATGTATGACAGCATAACGGACGACCACAGAAACCGATGCCACCGAGAATCTTTGTCTCGTCCCTTACACCTATCTGCCTGAGTTCGATACGCGTCTTAAACACTGAAGCAAGATCCTTTACAAGCTCTCTGAAATCAACACGTCCGTCAGCCGTAAAATAAAATAACACCTTATTATTATCAAAGGTATACTCCGCATCAATAAGCTTCATTTCAAGACCATGCTTAACAATCTTTTCTTTACATATCCTGAATGCCTGACGCTCCTTCTCCCTGTTCTTTGCTTCTTTTTCATCATCCTCTGCCGTAGCCTTTCTGATAACGGGCTTAAGCGGCTGGGTTATCTCTTTATCATCTTTTTCCGTAGGCGGCAATACCACTGTTCCGTATTCGACTCCTCTTGCAGTCTCTACAATAACATGATCTCCCCTTTTAAACTCCGTATCCTGCGGATTAAAATAATATATCTTTCCCGCCGTTCTGAAACGTATTCCTATGATCTTTATCATTATGCTTCTCCCTTGATCCTTTAATTCTCTTTAATAACCAGTAACAGAAGTTCCAGTGCCAGCTCCAGATTAACATTGGCCTTTAGCCTGCTCTTTGTTTTGTCTATAGCCTCTATGATCTTCTCTATACCCTCATATGAACTCTTACCTGCCCTGTCACGTATATGGTATATCTCATCTTTAAACACAAGGCTGTCCGCATCACCCGTAGCTTTGTACATCAGTATATCCCTGTACCAGATAAGCAGAATATCCAGATAATCATCAATATTCATCTTATAGGCACTTATCTGGTTTATCGTATTGACAAAATCACCCGTATCCATTTCATGTGCATATTTCAACACTCGTACGGCCTCATTCTTGATATTGTCAAAATCCTCGCTGGTCGCCAGATGCTTGGCCTTTCCTATATTTCCTCTTGCAAAAGCAACACAGATATCTGCCTGATAATCCGGAACATGGATCCGTTCCATTAAATACTTTCTGACAGTCTTATCATCAACAGGCCTCATGTTTAGTACTGTGCTTCTTGATATGATCGTTGGAAGCAATGCGGAAATATTACTTGTGAGCAGCATGATGACAACATATTCAGGCGGCTCCTCAAGTGTCTTAAGCAGTGCGTTCTGTGCCTGTACACTCATATTTTCCGCTTCATTTACAATATAAATCTTCCATCTTGAGCTGTATGGTCTTACATAAACGTCAGATACGATACCGACTCTCACATCCTCAACACCTATGGTACCGGGCTTTTCATGGACAAGCGTGATTATATCCGGTTGATTCCTGGTAACAGCCTGTTTACAGGCATGGCATTCCATACACGGCTCAACACTGTTATTGTTTTTATTGTTCTCACATTGCAATGCCATTGCAAATGTTTCCGCAATAAACTCTTTGCCTGCATTTTTTTCCCCGTTAATGATATATGCATGATTTATCGTATCATTCAACAGGGCATTCTTTAAATGCTCCTTAATATGTTCCTGTCCGATGATATCACTGAACTTAGCCACTTTTGTCCCCCAATCGTGCAAAACGGATTGTCCTGTCACATTTATAGATCGGATAGAAATAAACTACCCGTTGCGCAGTAACGTCGGATATACGAAAAGCACATTCATCAGTCTTTCATGTAAATATATCCAACAGCATCCCTTTGATCTCATCAATCTTTCCCAAAATCGACAGATGATCCTTCTCCTCCTTCATAAGCTCCTCTGCCAATGAATCCAGATTCTCATCTATAAGGCGTATGATCCCGTACACTCTGTGACGTCCTCGTCTGTCAAGAAAATTCTCTCTTGAGAACTTATGTGATCTGTTGACCACTTCGTTCAAAAAATCCTTGATAAGTGTTCTGTAACGTTTCATATCACGGACATCCATATGTTTGCTGATCTTCTTGCCCTGCATGGTAATATCCTGAAACATGAGATTCAGCCTCTCCTGAAGACCTGCATCATCAATCCGGCTCATAAGGGTGAAGCGAAACTGTTCATCTGTCGGCTTAACCTGTTCTGCGGATTCGGAAACTGCCTGTGTTGGCAGCATCTGATTTATCTTCATATCCATTCGTTCACCCTCCTTATAATATTATCTGTTCCGAATGACTTCACCTGTTTATTTGTACAGATGCGTTATTCAATCCTGTTATTTATTTGTGTTATTTATTTATGTTATTTAATATAATCCTTGTAATCATGGTGTTTATGCCCACCATATGAATTGTCAGAATGCCCGGTCATACAATCTTATCCATTATATAACTTTCGATTTTTTTAATGCATTCTTCCAGGTCATCATTCACAAAACGTCGGTCTATACCTGCTGCCTTAAGCTTATCTTCGGAAAAATCCTCTGTATCGCTTAGGAATCTCCTGCACATTTCGGCGTACTTGTGATTCCCGGGCTTTTTCTCGCGTTCAAGAGCTCTTGTCAGTCTAACGCCATCCTCAACCTCAACATATATCGGCAACACTACGTCTTTTCCGAAATATTCTCTTGTGGAAACATATGAAGTAAGCACACCTGCAATAAGATAGTCAAAGTGTTCAAGATCTATCTGCTTATCCTTCGCCGTGAAATATCTCCACAGGCCGTGTACGGTATTATATGCCCGTTCCTCTATGATAAGTCCGTCTCTTTGCATTCCGGCATACTCATCTTCAGTAACAAAATTATATGTCACCCCGTCCGTTTCACCATCTCTTTTGGGACGTGTCGTATACATTACCACACTTTTAAGCATATCCGGATATTTATCAATGATCCTTTTATATATTGTATCCTTTCCCGTTGAACTCTTACCCATTAAATAAAAAATCTTACTCATATATCATAACTTCCTTAAAAGATCCGATCCCCTGAATATTTAAACCTTTCTTCATCATTGATAATACTTCAGCTACCGTTTCATCACTTATAACCTCACCCGGCACAATAACCGGAATACCCGGCGGATACAAAAGTATATATGAACCGCTTATCTTTCCTGCGGCTTCAGACAACAGACAGGGCTTTATTCTGCCGATATCATCAAGTACCTCATATGCTTCCTTAAGCTTCCGGTTTTTCAGAGAACAGTAATATCTGCCACCCTTCACTGCTGTTTCTGTTATATCCGCAGATTGCTTTTTTAATTCTTCAAGCTTCTCATCAATGCATTCCAACGCATTTATCAGTCTCTCAAAATCCACCCTCTTATCCATAATGGTCATAATGATAAGACAGTAATCAGCGGCTGCCATTTCAGGCTGAATCTTATGCTCTTCCCTGAGTATATCGTACAGCTCTTTACCCGAAATACCTGAATTTACTGTGCTTATGACTATCTTGCACGGATCCGGATTAGTAATAGAATACTCTGATTTATAGTGCATTCTGCACATATGAGTCAGCCTCTTAAACTTTGATGTTCTGTTTTCAAACCATTCTATATTATTAAGATATTTTCTAAACAGTTCATCTCCATGCTCATCTATAACTGTCATACAATTGTCGATCCCGGCCATAAGCAGATATGACGGTGAACTCGACTGGTATGTGGACAGAAATCTCTTTAATTTCCTCCTGTCAACCCTGCTTCCGTTCACATGAAGCAGTGCCGTCTGTGTCGGCGCAGGCAGTGTCTTATGTACACTGTGTATCACAAGATCCGGCTTGCTCATTACGGCGGATTCGGGAAACCCATTATGAAACCCGAAATGTGCACCGTGCGCCGCATCAACTATAAGTATCGCATCATGTTTATGAACAGTCTCTGTGATTGCCGCAATATCCGATGACAAGCCCTCATAAGTCGGAGAAGTGATCACTACTGCCCTGATACCCTTATTATCATTAAGCTCCTTCTCCAGATCATGTATATCTATCCCTGTACAGATGTTTATTCCGGAAATGATCTTTGGATAAACATAGCGACATTTCAGCCTGTTCAGTACTGCTGCATTATAAACGGATTTATGACAGTTTCTTGCAATGAGAATTTCATCTCCCTGCACTGTAGCGGCAGATACAGCAGATAGAATCCCCGCAGTACTTCCGTTTATCAGGAAAAAACTCTCATCCGAACCATACAAAGATGACGCATATTGCTGCGATTCCATGATGATACCTTTCGCATCATGAAGATTGTCCATATCATCTGTCTCTGTAATATCGTACTTAACAAGCGATTCCAGAAAGCTGTATTCCGGGTTTCCTTTGTGTCCCGGCATATGTCCGCGATACAGCGAAAGAGTCTCATACTCCCTAAGAGCCTCACAAAGCCTCATCCAATGTATTCTCCTTCAAAACAGGTTCTCCGTCTTCTGTCGGTTCATCCTCTTTGGAAACAGGCTCCTCATCTTCTGTCGGTTCATCCTCTTTGGAAACAGACTCCTCATTTTCTGCTGTTTCATCTTCTGTTGAAACAGAACCTGCTATATCATCATTTAAAAAATTGTTCCCATCCGGTTCTTTTGTACTCCATGACCCGGAGTAAGCATCCGTATCCGGTTCAGTAACAGGCACTTCTTCATAAACCTCGGTTTCTTCCGCAACAAAGGCTTCATCTGCTTTTTCACTATCCTCTTTTTTGCTGTTCTCCGTAACTGTTTCTTCCGATATATCATCATTACCGGTATTACTCGAGTATTCCTTCATCTTCTTCGCCAACAGGAACAATGTAATAAAATCTGTTGCACCGCAGAATATAAAACTTATACCCATAATGATGATCAGAGTTTTTGCAATGAATGCAGGCTGCAGCACACATATTGCTCCGATTGACAGGCACAGAAGAGAGAATACCAATACATACAGCCAGCCGTTAAATTCGATACGCTTAAGATCTATGGCATGCTGAAGCTTTATTATTCCGTTTACCAGAATAAGTATGCCGAGCAGCACGGGTATCAGTTCTATGACTTTATCCATCTTAACGATAAGGGCAAGACCCGCAAGAATAAGAACAACACCTGTAACAAAGTCATATCTGTATACTGAATCGATAACTGTATTTCTTGTAAAATAGGTTACCAGGTTGATTATTCCAAGAACAGCTGCAATTGCTCCCAGTGTTAAGCAAAAAGTCTTCATGGTTGTTTCAGGAAAGATGACCATCACCAAACCCAGAACAACATAAATAGCCGAAGTTACATACACACTTTTGTTAATCTTTGTTCCCATACCTTATACCTGCCTTTCCCGTTAATGATAATAACCACCCATTTACCGGCTAAGAAAATATTCATCTGTTATCTGATGATTGTTACCATCGAGAGTATTTCTGTACTCCTCGACAAGATGATCGTACTTACCGGTGTTCATATCTATAACCGCTTTTATCCTGCCCTTATCCCACAAAGGTCCGCGGGTTATATACTTTATTACCTCATAATACTGCCTGATACTATCATTCTCTATCTGATCCATGCCTGTCTGGACAGTCTCATCATAACCTACAGGGGCTTCCCGCCACATATGTCCAATTCGCCAGTTATCCTCTCTGACCGCAGGAAGCTTTGAAAGGAATGGATCGCCCAATGCATACAGATCGTTAAGATACATATCCTGGTTATAATACCGGGAAATACCGGGAACCATGATAAGAACTCCGGAATTGGTTCCTTTTCCTCTTAATTCCTCTATACCCGACTCGTTCCAGGCTCCCCTTATTACCATATCTCCTGTTTTAATATATGAAATTGCATTGTTGTACAGGCTTGTAAATTGGAAATATCCGCCTCTCTCATCGGCTATGGGCGAATTACCGTATCCAAACAGATACTGATTGGTAAGCGGTTTGGCGGTATAAGAAACCACGATACATAAAAACAGAACTACAGAAAAAGCCTTGACCGTCATCTTCCTTAACTTATGTTCCGTTTCATCACTACCGCTGATCCATATAAGTGCAATGACCGATATCAGAAAAAGTACGGTATAATGTCTCCCTACCATAAAGTCACCGCCAATGTAAAATACATATACGATGTACAAAAGCACTCCGGCCATACAATATGTGTAGTGCGCCTTTCTTACAAAAACCGTAAGGATGACTGCGAGAGCGGGGATCAATATAAGCACCGGATCAAAACTAAGTGTAGTAAGGAAATACTGGACTCCTCTTATAAGATATTCTCTCTCCGGGATCGCTGTACCCAGCTTGACATAGGCAGTGTTTGGAAACGGAAAACCATAGTAAAATGTGGCAAACACTTCCCATCCGATAAAAGGAAGGAGTCCCGCAAAACCGATAAACACGGACTTGACAAAGCTTACTCCGTCTCTCCTTCCAAGATACACATAAAGTATCATCGGAACGAACATAAGCACAGCATCCATCCTTGTCATTGCAATAAGCGATATCAGTACTGCGAGGATAAACAGCTTCTTTCCGTCATATCTGCTGTCTGCCAGATAATACTTCATAAACAGAGCCGTCAGAAAGAACAGCATACAGTTCTCAAGACCACTTGTCGTATAACTAACAAAGCTCATGCTTCCTATGAGTGAAACAAATGCAAGGATCACCTGCCATGAACTGCGACAGAAGTTCTTAAGAGTAATAATATAGGCAGATGTAGAAAATAACACGCATATCAGCAGTGAAACAAGGAACATCTTCCTGAAAACAAAGTACCCGCATGCTATAACAAGCGTGAATAACGGACATGATGATGCAGTCGCCCTCTCTCCGATATTATATACAAATCCGTTACCCTCAACGAGATTCTTTGCCATGATATAAGCATGATAAGCGTCATCACTCTGCCATGCCAGTGCAACAATTACAATGACAAATATGACCGTAGTTATGATCTTATATTTATCTGTCCGTGATCTAAATGTCGCACCCTCCTGCTTCATTCACCACTCTCCTCAGTTGAAACGCTCTTTTTTCCACCCTTATTTACAACATTTTTCTCATTTTTCTTGAGCTTAAACAGTAGCCTTAATGCCTCGGTCACAGACTTAAGCTTGATGCTTGATTTCGAGCCCTTATAATGTATGGGCACCTCTATCGTATTAAGGTTACGGCAGTAATATCTCATTTCGGTCTGATACATATGCCCCTTGGACATGATGGCATCAAGATCCATATTCTCAAGGATATCTCTCCTGAATGCTTCAAATCCGCTGGTCATATCCTTAAGCTTCGTTCCAAGGACGAAATTGGCAAGATATGTACCTCCTGAACTTAAGAATCTGCGATACAGCGGCTGGTTGGTGATATCACCACCCTCTATAAACCTCGAACCCCATACACAGTCATATCCTTCTTCAAGCTTCTCGATAAACTGCGGTATTTCCTTCGGAAGGTGCGATCCGCCTCCATCCATCTCAATGATCTGCTCGGCACCGTCTTTAAGTGCCATCTTAAATCCATACAAATAGCAGGTAATGACTCCCCGGGATTCTGCGTGAAATATGAGCTTGATACGATCATATTTCTTTTCCATTTCCCTTATGATCTCCTCTGTCCTGTCCTTACTGTAGGAATCTATTACAGGATAGACATACAGATTATCATACGGAAGCTCCATTATCTGCTTAAGAACGCCCTCCATTGTAGTCTCTTCATTGGCTACGGGCATAACTATTATTGTTTTTTTCATCTATCTACCTCAAAAGAACCGGGCATCACCCAGATTCGAATATATCGGGAAACCTTCAGACCGTTTCCCATAACCGTACAATAGGTCACAGTTCTTATTATTGTAAACCAAATGCGGCTTAACATCAAGTGTTAAGCCGCATTTTGACCTTATATATGCTTGTTTTGATCCATTCTCAAGTATCTGTGTGATTTTACCTACTGAGTTCATCCGCAAAAGTAAGCGCCCGGTCAACAACCACATCAGAATTGTAATGCTGCCACTCACCCCATCTGCCGAGTCCTATTATATTTCTTTCTTTCATGTAAGACAGAAGACGCTGCATTATCTCTTCCTTACCGATAGTATTAAGAGGATATGCATACTTATTTATAAAGCATTTGTCCTTATCATGTATACCGGTCCCAGCTTCTTTCGATGCAGAAATACCACTCACGGATGCAGAATCATCTATTTTCTCGTATCTTGTAAGATTGGTCTCTGTCCAGTAACCCTTGGATCCGGGACAGAAATTATGTCTTACAAGTATCCTGTGATAGGATAGACCGGGATCCGGATAATAGATCCAATGAGCCTTTGTATCAAGCTTCTCATCGATGTATTCTATTACAACCGAAGTATATTTAAGTGCCTCCATATCCTTAAGATATTCTTCGCTGACACCTCTATACTCCTTTATATCCGTCCACGGCACCGTATTGATGATGCAATCAGCCTTGTACGTATCGTTAACGATACGATTGTCAGCATCCATCCTTTCAATACTCTCACCGTATTTTATCTTATCACCCAGCTTTCCGGCCAGCTTTAACCACAATTCCCCATATCCGTATTTTTTGGGATAATAAAATCTCGCATGCCCCGGCTGAGTACCATAGGCCTTCCTCTCAAGACAGCTTATAAGAGTCTCCTCAAACGATACATTCGGAAGCTTATTAAGCCAGTATGTACCAAGCTCATTAAGGTTTTCTCCAAACATCTTCCTATTATACGGGATCATATAATCCTCAGCTATCTTATCCCCAAGCTTCCAGTATATCCAGTCAACGAACTTTTCAGGCATTTCCTTACCGAGATTACAGCCCGCAACCGCAATCGATTTAAGATACTGTACCTGATCATTTAAACTCATTTGCCAGATATTGGCTTCGATCGGACTGTTTATTGTGTTGCCACCTACGACTATTCTGGAATCCCTGTCGTATTCATCCCACATTTCTTCAGGCATGAAAGGAAACAGAAAATCAAGCACCCTCCTGTTCTTAACATCAAGAAAATGGCCACCGCCTATATCAAGCGGCGAACCATCTACTTCCCTGCTGCGGCACAGTCCTCCTGCTTCATCTTCCTTCTCAATAACAAGAAAATCTTCAATTCCGTTTTGAAGAAGCCTGTTGGCTAAGGTAAGTCCGGCAGGTCCGGCTCCCAATATCAAATACTTCAAATGCTTTCTCCTTACTTAACAGATAAACCCATATACTTAATGATTGTACTTATCATTTCTGAAATGCCACTAAAGCTTACCATCTATCAGTTCTTCTTTTTTATTACGGCTGAGACGTTTTATATGCCACTCCCGGCTCATTGCTTCTTCTTTGGTCTTATATTCCTCATTATAAACAAGCTCAACCGGGCACCTGCTCCTTGTATATTTCGCACCTTTCCCCGCATTATGCGCTTTAAGCCGCTTATCAAGATCATTTGTATATCCCGTATACAACGAACCGTCGCTGCATCTTACCATATATGTATAATAAATCATTTTACTTATTTCTTTAAAGCTTAACTGTTAATTTCATTTATTTTTCATAGCATCGGTAAGTGCCCTGAAAGCATCTGCATCTGAAGGCTTTATCGTTGATTTAATGGTTATTACAGGCTCAGCAACAGTAATATTCTTCATGGAATCAAGATATTCCCTCATCTTTCTTGCTGCACACGGAGCCCAGGAACCATTTTCGATAAGTCCGACTTTCCTATTCTGGAAATTCTTTATCTTCAGATGATGGAGCAGATCATTCATGGGCGGGAATACTTCACCGTCATATGAACATGCTGCAAGTATCATCCTGTCATACAAAAATGCCTGTTCTACCGCCTCTGATACATCCTCTTCCGTAAGATCCATTGTTTTTACCGTCTCACCGGCCTCCTCGAGCTGCCTGGCGTAATCAAGCACTGCCTTCTTTGTATTACCATGAATGGATGCATATGCTATAAATATACCCTCTCTGTCAGGCTCGTATTTACTCCATTTATCGTATTTTCCTATCACAAATTCAATATCATCCTTATGTACAGGCCCATGAAGCGGTGCTATACATGAAATATCAAGAGCTGCTGCCTTCTTAAGCAGCATCTGTACCTGTGCTCCGTATTTTCCGACTATATTGAAATAGTAGTGACTCGAATCCGATATCCATTCCTCATTATTCGCAAGTGCTCCGAAGGTTCCGAAGGCATCTGCTGAGAAGAGAACCTTCTCGCTCTGCTCATACGTAACCATAACCTCCGGCCAGTGAACCATCGGTGCCATGATGAACTGAAGAATATGACTGCCTAAGCTAAGTGTATCATTCTCTGCTACAGCCTGAAATCTTGCCGAGTAATCTGTATCAAAGAACTGAGCTATCATCTGTCTTGTCTTTACACTTCCCACAAGCCTCATATCAGGATACATATCCGCCAGTCTTCCGATATTAGCCGCATGATCGGGCTCCATATGCTGGATCACAAGATATGAAGGTTTCTTTTCGCCCAATACCTCTTTTAAATTTCCAAAGAACTTCTCCGTTCCCCTCTCATCTACCGTATCCATTATCGCAATCTTATCATCAAGAATGACATATGAATTATAGGATATTCCTTCAGTAGGATACTGACTTTCAAAAATCTCAAGCTCCGGATCATCCACTCCCACAAACTTTATTGTATCCGATACTGCTACTCTGTCATAAATACTCATAACGCCTCCTGTAGAATTTTAGTAAGCCGCTATATTTGCTTTTCTACCGCTTACAATTTTTTCAATCATCATGATAAACTTTCAAACGAAGTTACTATCATATACTCTATCACAGTTTAACAGCTTAGGCAAACATACGCTACGTAGTCAGGTCGATAGCAGTTTTTATGGAATTAAGTACATGTTTTTTATTTTTACTCCACTCCGGTGCAACAAGTATCTTCTTATCTCCGTCACCTGTCATTCTGTGGATCACTACTGATTTCGGAATTATCCTGAGACAGTCGATTATAAGACTCACATACTCTTCTTCGCTCATTACCCTGACTTCTCCACTCTCATATTCATTTAACAGATCCGTGCCCTTTAAAATGTGCAGTAATTGAAGCTTTATTCCATTAACTCCGTTTCTGCATACATAGTCAACCGTATCAAGCATATCCTTCCGATTCTCTCCGGGAAGACCAAGTATTACATGGGTTATGACTTCTATCCCCCTTGATCTTAATTCCGTTACAGCCTTATCATAAACACTTAACGGGTAACCTCTTCTTATATATTCGGCCGTTTTTTCATGAATGGTCTGAAGCCCCAGTTCTATCCATACAGGCTTGATCTTATTCATTTCAACCAAAAGATCCAGAACCTCTTTGGGTAAACAGTCAGGTCTTGTAGCAATGGATAATGCAACTATATCAGGATGTTTAATAGCCTGTGAATAAAGTGACCTGAGCCTTTCTACAGATGCATATGTTCCTGTGTACGCCTGAAAATATGCAATATATTTTCCATTCCCTGTTTTTGATTCTACGAGCCTCTTTCCTTTTTCAATCTGATCTCTTATGCTGTCCTCCGCATTACCCGCATACTCTCCGCTCCCACCCTTTGAACAGAAAATACATCCTCTTGTATCAATGAATCCATCCCGATTTGGACAGGAAAAACCACCATTTAATGCGATCTTATATACTTTGCATCCAAATTTATCCTTCAGATATTGATTTAACGAATAGTAATACATATATTCTCCCAATGAACAAATCAATAAAAAAATACGACCAAATGATTATTCGGTCGTTTGTGATAAATATTTAATTCCGAAGAGTAGCGGGGACAGGATTTGAACCTGTGACCTTCGGGTTATGAGCCCGACGAGCTTCCAGACTGCTCCACCCCGCGTTATAAAATAAATGGGCGGAGGTGGATTCGAACCACCGAAGGCGTTGCCAGCAGATTTACAGTCTGTCCCCTTTGGCCACTCGGGAATCCGCCCATTATTTGTCATAAGGGTTACCGTGAAGCAGTGGATTCCTTATGACCAGTTTTAGTATTACCGGCAAAAACCGGAGAGCCGATGATCGGACTCGAACCGATAACCTGCTGATTACAAATCAGCTGCTCTGCCAATTGAGCCACATCGGCATTGATATTAAGGAGGAACCCGCTTGCGGGAGAATTCCTTAATATGAAGTGAGCGCCCATCGCGAAGCGATCTTAAGTGGCGCTAACTACCCTTAACAGGTAGTATATCTTATGAATAAAGTGGGGCCTATAGGGCTCGAACCTATGACCCTCTGCTTGTAAGGCAGATGCTCTCCCAGCTGAGCTAAGACCCCAATTTATAACCGACCCAGATCGGACTCGAACCGACGACCTCCGCCGTGACAGGGCGGCGCTCTAACCAACTGAGCCACTAGGCCATTTAATTAAGGTAATGTACCCTCAAAACCAAACACTGAAACTCATCCTTACCAATTATAGGTCAAGCCTTCGACCGATTAGTAACATTCAGCTTAATGCATTACTGCACTTACACCTATGACCTATCTACCTTGTCGTCT
>JAEEGL015291904.1_pt1 | contig 22043 bp, 20 predicted proteins | sample 9134231 | NCBI WGS metagenome assembly JAEEGL01 (sample SAMN16246548, study PRJNA631951) | gut metagenome | biome: gut microbiome; feature: rumen; material: fiber-attached | host: Bos | place: Iran: Karaj | collected 2018-10 | reverse complement strand
TTATAATGAACGGAAGCAGATACGGTATCCACGCAAAAAATCCCTCGGCTTTTGCCGAGGGATAATTTTTTATTTACTTAACTCAGGGAGTTCTGTTATCAGCTTTGCGTCAAGCTTCTGGATAGCAAGTGCGTCCCTGCCGGTAATTCCGTCTCCGGGGTCACAGCAGTCTGCATTCGCCTTTGCTTCGTCGCTGAGCTTGTACTTGTCCTTGTTGCCGATGAACTGGAGAATTGCTACCGCGTCCGCTACTGTTACGTTATCGTCGAGGTTTGCATCGCCTATGAGCTTTGCCTTCGGTGCGGCGGAAACCGTCGTTGTTGTCGTGGTCGTTGCCTTTCCGGAAGTTGTAGTAGTCGTTGCGGGAGGATTCGTGCCGCCCTTGAAAAGGTCCTTCGGGAGCTCGTCGAGCGTAATGCAGTAATCGCTGTTGTAAAGAGCCTTGAGCTCGTCATGGTCCTGATACTTTGTGCCGCTTACGAAAGGTGTCTCCGGTGTGTCGTACCACGGACAGAAGTAGAGCCAGTCTGCGTGCTCGACCTTCATATTGGCCATGCTCGGAACGGAATCGTTCTCAGCCATTGCTACCATTTTATTTCCCTTGACATAGCCGTGTATCTTGTAGAAGATACCTGCCTCGGCGTCGAGGTTCGGACCCTCTGTCTTGCCGTCGTGACGGTTGTACTGAGTGTTGTACTTGTCGAATGCAACGATGTCGACTCTGTCGTCGCCGGAATACCATGCTGCCGACGAATCGGACCATGCATAGAGGTTCTGCTCCCAGATGAGGTTGTGGAGCCCGTACTCATTCTCGAGGGTATCCTGTAAAAGCGCCCAGAGCTGCTTGTATACGGCTGCGCCTTCCTTTGCCCACCAGAACCATGCTCCGGAGCCGTCTGTCGGGTCATCGGTCTTGCTGGGGTTGCCCTCGGCCTCGTGGAAAGGACGGAAGATAACGGGAACTCCTGCGTCCTGAAGCTTCTGGAGCTCTGCCGCAAGATTCTTCATGCAAAGCTGGAAGTAGTCGTACTCAAGTGTTCCCTCTACAAGACAGTTTGCAGTCTTGAAATCGGTCTTTTCACTGTATGTTGTTTTTGAGAAGTCAAGCGGTTCGCCAAGTGTGTAATCTGCCATAGTCGTAGGTACATTTACGTGCCACGAAGCTGTACATATGCCGCCCTTTTCGTTCGTCCACTCAATCATGCGTCCGGCAACTCCGTCGTCCCATGCATAGCAGGGGCAGTAGCTTCCGAAGTCAAAGCCCTGAATAGCCGGATACTTGCCTGTGAGGTCGTGAATGAGGTTTACGTCGAGGTCGTAGTTATTATATGTATAGTTGCGGTTCTGCGAGCTGTAGGTATACACCTGTCCGTCGGGACCTGTGCAGTGCCACGGGAACTTGTGTCCCTGCTCGTCCTTGTCGTAGCTTTCCTTGTCTATCTCGTACTCAACGCCGTCCTGATCGGTGCATTTGTCGGCGTTCTCGTCGTAGCGGATAGTGGTCTGCACCTGATTTCCGCCGCCGTATATCTGCTGCTGTCCGGAGAGGATATTGCTGCCGTATACGCTGTGGAGGTAGTTCATGACCGCCTTTGCCTCGGGAGTTGCCTTCGGGTCGCAGGGAGTTGAATCAGCCTTGGAAAGGTCGGGGAAAACCGCCTCTGAGACTGTAACATAGTCGACTGCCATATAGCCGTACTCGCTGATGAATTCGATAGTGTTCACGCCCTTTTTGAGACGTACCATGCCGAAATCGTAATCTCTCCACTTCTCGGAATAGTCGGCAGTGGTCAGATATTTCACGCCGTTGACCTTTACAGCCTGCTGTCTGCCCTCTTTGTTTAGTATCTGCGCTCCGTGTACCTTAAGCTGATACATCGCGTCCTCGGGAACAGTTACCTCGAACGATGCCGGAGATGCTGTGAGATACCAGAAGCCCTTGCCTGAGTAGTCGGGCAGCTCGGTCTGATAAATGGAAGTCCAGAGGTCAGCGCCCTCTAAGTCCTCGCCCTCGATAACGAACGGGAATGCCGTATCAGCCGCGTTTACCGGTGCGGTAAAGGGCATTGCAGCCGCAGTCATCACAACGGCTGAAGCCGCTGAAAGAGCTTTTCTGATGAAATTCTTCATGTTTGATTCCTCCTGTATGATTTTCCCTCATTATGCTTAAGGCAACACCTCACAAAGACCGCCTGACGTCTTTGTACTGAATCTGCTTGGATATTTTCCGTCATCTTACACAGAAATCCCTTGACATACGTCAGTATGCCTGTGAAATTTCTATACAATCTGACGAAAAATCTCACGGCGCATCTTCAGCACAATCTTTGTGCGGTATTGCCTTAAAGTTAAGATTTAATAAAGCTTTGCCTAAATAAGCTTAACTCAACTTTATTGACACCATAATTATAATCTCTGCGGCGTAATAATTCAATAACATTTTATTAACAGTATAAAACTTTAGAGCATTGCACAAATCAAACTTTATTTTTTTGTATACATAAAGAAAAAGCCGCTTAAATTAAGCGGCTTTAAAGTAAAATCAATTGTTATGTCTCGTTAATTTATCTCTCAGCACATAAGTGCCTTGTCGAGCCATACCTTTGCGATGTCGAGTGCCTCGTAAAGTCCGCACTCGCGCTCGGAATTCTTTACGAATGCCTTTATCGGGTCGGGCTCGTTTGTATCCATCTGTACTACTCTAACCTTTGAGGCTGTCTCTGTTCCGTCCTCTGCCTTTGCGGTATCGAGTATCTGTATCCATATTACGAACGGGTCGGACATATATCCGTAGTATATCTGTCTGCCGCTTCTTACGAGCGGATATCCTTTATATGTGAAAAATTTTTCGCTCATGAGTTCTTCTCCTTTTCAGTATTGTGGTGTATCGCTTGATGTCACTTCCATGTTGTGACGAAGTCCTCTGCGCCTTCTATCTTCTGAATGTTGCCGACAAGAGTCTCTACGTAGGATTTTGTTACCTTGAACTTGCTCTCGCCGTTTACCGCGATGAGCGCCGTCATCGAGCTTAACTCGTAGAAGTCGAGCTTCACGGTCTCGTTGGTTTGCGAATCTGTATACTCAACAGATGCCATAGGTGCGCTGTCGGGTATCTTCTCGCCGAGTGCGAAATCCTCTGCGTTTGCGCTTATGAGGAAGCTGTAGAACTGGCGGAAGCGCTCGCTGTCGAATTCCTTGCCATTGTACTCAGCGTTGAAGTCCTCATAGGTGTAGGAGTCCTTTTCTTCGTTCGGGTTCTTCTTGGTAAGCTTGAATTCGCCCTTGTCGCCGCTGTTGGTGCTGACCTTGAGGTCGCTGATGTTCCATACGTATGAGGCAATGAATATCTTCGAGGCGATGTCGATAGGCTTTACAACTGCCCATTTTGCGTTCTCAGTTGTAACGGTGTAGATAACGTTTCCGCCCTCGAGCATAGCATAACAGCATTTGCCGTTTTCGCTGTCGCTGAAGGGCTCGCTGAGAAGGAGCACATGGGTCTTGCCGTCGTCGCATTCCATAGTCACGGTGCAGAAGGGGTCTTTCAGTCCTGCCTCGGCGATGTCCGCGTCTGTGCAGTGAACGCTGTAAACGTCAGCGGCACTGAGTCCGAACATTCCGGTAGTTATGTCTGTTGCACGCTCTACAGCAAGATATGCTGAGGTCGGCTCGACCATAACGTGCGCGGAGGAGGTTCCGCCGCTGTGCTGTGAATCATCTTCCTTGTCGTCGTATTTGAGCAGGATATCGTAGTCGATATCGTCGCGCTCTATTTTCAGGCTCTTCACGATAGGAAGCTCGTCAGGCGATTCGAGAACCGTCGTCTCGACAAGCTCCATTGTTGTCTTAGTGTAGTTGTCGAGTGCGGAGCTTCTTACGGTATAAACATTATTAACGCCGTCGAGCATTACGTAGGTCATGTCTCCGGAGGGAGCCTTGTCTCCCACAAGAAGACGGAACTTCTTGCCGCTCTCGTATACGATGTCAACGGTCGCTGTCGGGGAAGCAAGTCCGAACTTTGCAAGGTCGGCAGGGTTTTCCTCGATGAGGTCGTCAGTTGCGAGCTCGTTCACGTTGTTTGCAAGAGTTCCGATAATGGAATCCTTCATGAGCACGTCCTGATAGCCGTCGAGAGTATAAAGTGCCGCCGATTCCTCGGTTTTCGAGCTCTTCTGTACAACATGGAGCTCGTCGGTCGCATTCTTTACGTCAACAGTCTTGATAACGCCGGCGTGATACTCTGCCGTATCCTCTGTGGCATCGTCCTTTATCAGTATGACTGACTGCTTTTCCTCGGATACCTCGGAAGAGGCGGAGCTTCCGCCCTCCTCCTTCGGTTCTGTGAGCCTCAGCGCAGCATATCCGCCGCCAAGCAGTGCGAGAACTGCGCCGAGAGCGATAATGCCTTTAGCTGTTTTATTCATCTGTTCTTTCTCCTTAACAGTACAACTGCTCCGGCAACTGCGATAGCTATCGGGATAACAAGTATAACTATTATCTCAATTACCTTAGCCTTGCCTGTCGTGAGCGAGATATTATTCTGCTGGATAGCCTTTTCAGGAATGATAACGCCTGAATCCTTGCCTGTCATGTTGTTTACAGTGTTGAGGATAACTGCTGCGTTGTTGTATGTGTTTGAATTTGAAAGCATAGCGCTGTCAAGCATGAAGGGACTTCCGATAACGAGGAGGTTGCTTCCGTATACGCTTACGCCGGAAGCGGATTCCTTTCTTGACTTGACAATCGCATTGTACTCGCCGTTGGGTCCCTTATCTGCGGACTGGTCAACGAGTGAAGCTGTGTACGAAGTCGATTTCGACTTGATCACCTCTTTGATAACGCAGTCGTTGTTCTTGCTTACAACGTTGATAACTCTTGTTCCGGGAGCAACGATAGGAAGTGTATCATTCGGGAGAGTTCCCACTGCCTCTGTATCGCTTACGCTGAGCATGGGAGCATAGTCCACTGAGCCGAGAGCTGAGATACGTACCTGAGTCATATCATCGTCGAGGATAACGTCTGTGCCTATCTGTATCTTCCAGTCTGCGAGGAATTCAGTGATGTTCGGGAGGTCTGTTGCGTAGAAGTTCTGGATATATATCATGTTCTTCTCGTAGTTTCCGCCGTTGTAGAGGAAATCGCTGAGCTTGGAGATTATATCCTCAGAAAAATCGAATGCAGGGGCTGCAACTACTACCATATCGTATTTCTCAGAGCTGAGGTCGTCTGATGCGACATCTATCTCTGTGCAGTCGTAGCCGTTCTTGCCGAGAAATTCCTCAAATGAACTGATAAGGCTGCCGTGGGTCTGGTCCCAGAGGCTGTTTCCGTTCATTGAAGCTGTGATAGCTACCTTCTTGGGGTTGGAGTCTGTTACAGACATGATGTTCGCTGTGATAAGGCTCTCGCCGTTGAATACCATGTCTATCTTGTTCTGCGAGCTTGCCTGCGAGGGAGATATCATACCGACAACGCTGTCCTGGTCGATGACCTTTACTCTGTCGCCGCAGCTGAAAATGATATTATTTTCGCCTATCTCGCCGTTGTAGTTGGTCTTGTAGCGTGCGATAACATCGGGGTCCTTGTTGATGTCGGCGTATTTAACGCTTATGCTGCCCTTTCCAGCCTCAGCGTAAACGCTGTACTTGTCGAGTATCTCGGGGATTATCTCGTAGGGCATATCTACGTTCTGTCCGTAGTACTGGTAGAACATCTGCTTGTACTGTGCAGACATAGATGCAAACGAATTGCGGGGAGTAGTTACTGTTATCTCAACGTCCTTGTCCATGTTCTTGAGGGCGTTGATAGATTCATCAGTGAGGTCGTATCTCTTATCAGGTGTGAGGTCAACCTTAATGGGGTATCTCTTGTTGAGCACTCCGCAGATAAGATTTACCACGATAACGATAGCGATAACGAATACCATCACTACTGCTGACATCGAGCCGTATTTGAGCTTCTTTCCAAAGCCGCTTGCCCGCTTTTTGCTGGTCTCGGCAGTATCTGTTACCTTTTCCATATCTTCTTTTTTATTGCTCATTGTATCATACCTTCCTTTCCCTATCAGCTCCAGCGTCTCTTATCGAGACCTCTTACCGTCAGGAAGTTGAAGATGAACGCAACACTGACGAAGAATACGATAGATGTAATGTTGAAAATACCCTGTGTGAATTCAAGATATCTTGAATAGAAGGATACTGAAAGCATTGCCTTGCGGACTACCTCATTCGAGATGTTTGAAGCAAGCGAATCAAAGAGGTAGAGCACGAAGAGCGCAAGCATACTTGCAACGGCAGAAGCCATCTGATTCTCTGTGAGAGACGAGATGAAAAGTCCTACTGCGATGAATGCAGAGCCGAGGAAGAGCATTGCAAAATAGTTGCCGAGAAGTGTCGACCATACAACGTCTCCGAGGTATGCAAGGATTATCGAATAGATGAATACTACGCTCTCAGCGATAACGAACAGTGTGAGAGCTGCGAAGTATTTGCCGAGAACTATCGACCATAAGCCTACAGGCGCGGTGAGAAGTCCCTGGTCTGTGCGGTTTTTCTTCTCCTCACTGAGAAGCTTCATGGTGAGGATAGGAATGAGGAACAGCACTATCGTAAACATAGAGCTGAACATCGGCGAAGTTTCGGTTGTTCCCGAGCCTATAACGCCAAAGAAAAAGAATATTCCCGAAAGCAGTGTGAACACTGAAAGGAAAACATATGCGACGCCCGAAGTAAAGAAAGCGCCTATTTCACGTCTGTATATAGCACCCATTACTCCTCGCCTCCTTCATTTTTTTCTTCATCAGGGTCATCGAATGACTGGTCTACAAGGAGCTTTTCCTCTTCCTCGACCTCTTCTGCAACAAGCTCGCCGTCCTTGACGTTAAGGCTGAACTTGGGCTTTTCGGAAGTATTTGCGGGAGCGGCTGCCGGCTCGGCACCCTTTAATTTGTTTGCTTCGTCGCCCATAGTGATGCGGAGGAAGATGTCCTCGAGGGTCATATCCGAAAGCTGGAGCATGAGGATATTCCAGTCGTGCTGACGGCATATGCTGTTGAGCTCGCGGCGGATATCAACGTCCTCCTTAGCCTCTACGTCGTAATCGTAGATGCCCTTTTCACGCTCCATATCAGCGCGGACGTACTTGATGCCGGATATCTTTCTGATAGCCTCGACTATCTCCTTCTTATCTGCGGCAGTACGTGTGCTGCCCTCGATACGGACGGTCATCTTGTGCTCGTTTGTGAGGTGTGTAGCTATCTCGTCGGCAGTTCCGTCGGCAGCAACTACGCCCTTGTTGATGATGATTATCCTGTCGCATACAGCCTGTATCTCGGGGAGGATATGCGATGAAAGGATAACTGTGTGGTTCTTTCCGAGCTTCTTGATAAGTGTGCGTATCTCGATTATCTGGTTCGGGTCGAGACCAACTGTAGGCTCGTCGAGAATGAGCACGGGCGGATTGTTGATAAGTGCCTGTGCGAGACCTACTCTCTGCTTGTAACCTTTCGAGAGGTTGCGGATAAGGCGGTGACGAACTCCGCTTATCTTGCAGAGGTCGCATATCTCCTTGAGGTGAGCCTTTCTCGGGAGCTTGCACTTTTTAAGGTCGTACATGAATCCGAGGTAGGAATCGACTGTCATATCCACGTAAAGCGGCGGTATCTCGGGGAGATATCCTATATTCGCCTTAGCCTTTATGGGGTCCTCAAGGATATCCACGCCGTTTATAAGTATCTGTCCGGAAGTTGAGGAAATGTATCCGGTAAGCATATTCATCGTTGTAGATTTTCCGGCTCCGTTAGGTCCGAGAAAGCCGAGTATCTCGCCTTTTTCGACTGAGAAGCTGATATCGTTGACGGCTTGCTTGTCGCCGTAACGCTTTGTAAGGTTTCTGACCTCTATCATTTTGGCAATAACCTCCTGTTTTTTCTAAGCCTTTAGCTAATGGCCATTGGCTTATTAATAATAATCAAATTATGTGATAGTGCCGTGAAAGAGAAGCGAACTTTCTATGGCATTTAGTTTACAGTTTTATTGCACGCGGCAATATCCGCGGATATCTGCGCTTTCAGCTCGTCGAGCGAGCCGAACTTTGTCTCGGGACGGATAAAGCTTTCAAAGCTCACATCGACATTTTTGCCGTAAAGGTCTCCGCTGTAGCCGATTATATGAGTCTCCGCAAGAGGTCTGCGGACTCCCCCAACAGTCGGCTTGACGCCTATATTCGTCACCGAAGGCAGTACCCTTCCGCCGACATTCGTGAACGTCCTGTACACGCCGTACCGCGGCACGAGCTGTCCCTCGGCGAAATCCTGATTTATCGTCGGGAAGTCGATAGTCCTGCCGATGTGATTGCCGTCCGTGACCTCTGCACTTATGAAATACGCAGAGCCGAGAAGACTGTTTGCAGAAGCAATATCACCGCTGAGCAGAAGCTCTCTTATGCGGCTCGACGATACCGTGCTCCCGCCGTATTCGACTGCGCCGACTACCTCGACCTCAAAGCCAAATCGCTTTCCGAAGCTGATAAGCTCCTGCGCTCCGCAGGAAGCATTTTTGCCGAATCTGAAATCGTCTCCGCAGCAGACAAGAGCCGCCCGAAGCTGCCTGCTGAGTATCTCCTCGGCAAATTCCTCGCCGCTGAGACCGCAAAGCTCTCCGAATGGCGGGCTTATGATATCGTCCACGCCTATCTCCTCAAGGAGGAGTATCCCCTTTTCCGTTTTCGTGTAGATAAAGCCCGAAGAGCCGCCTGATTTCCTCAGTACACAATCAGGCTCAAAGGTGAATACCGCAGGCGAAAGACCGTTTCCGCGCTGAGCAAGAGCCGCGTTGATGACCGCTCTGTGCCCGAGATGAACGCCGTCGAAAAGTCCGAGCGCGACCGCTTTTTTTCTGTCAGTCATGGCTCCACCTCACACAAGATTCTTCGCAACGCGGAGAATGCCGTTTTCGCGGTCGGTGAGAGCTGTTCCGATGAAAGCTCCGTCAAAGCCGTAGACTGCGTAATCGTCGGCATCGTCCCTGATATTGCGGACTCTTGCAAGGTCGAGCTTTACGCCGTTGCGGTACATTCTTGTCTGCACCTCGTTGAGCTTCAGCTTCGGGAGCTTCGCAAATACGCGCTCTATCGGGAGTATCAGCTCCTCGAGCCTGTTCTCGTCGCGAGCCTGCTGTATCTGCTCAAACGTGAAGCAGTCGGCAAGCGTAAACCCGCCGGAGCTCGTCCTCACGAGCGAGGTCATGATGCCTCCGCAGCCGAGCTTTTCGCCGATATCATTTATAATGGTGCGGATATAAGTTCCCTTGCCGCACGCGATATCGAGCTCGCCCTCGCGCTTCTGCTCGTCGTAGCTCACGAGTCTGAGGCTGAAAACCTCTATCTCGCGTGCTTCGCGCTCGACCTCTATCCCCTTGCGGGCGAGGTCGTAAAGCCGCTGACCGTTTACCTGCACTGCCGAATACATCGGCGGGAGCTGCATTATCCTGCCGGTAAACTCCGGTATAACGCCGAGGATATCCGCTCCGCTCACAGCCGTGCCGGAGCTTTCGCTCACCTCGCCCCATACGTCCTGCGTATCGGAGGTGAAGCCGAGACGGAATCCCGCGCGGTAGCTTTTGGTATTGTCGGGCATGATGTCACACGCCTTTGTGGCAGTTCCCACGAAAACCGGAAGAACGCCTGTAGCCATAGGGTCGAGTGTGCCGCCGTGTCCGAGTCTTTTTGTTTGCAGTATGCCCCTGAGCTTAGCCACAACGTCGAAAGATGTGAAGTCCTGAGGCTTGTTCACGCAGAGTACGCCGTTCATTTATCGAGAGCCTTTCTTACTGCCTCGATAAGCTCAGCCTTTACGTCCTCGAGTGCGCCCTCAACGGTGCAGCCGGCAGCCTTGGCGTGTCCGCCTCCGCCGATAGTCTGGCAGATAGCAGAAACGTTTACAGCGTCAGCCGAGCGGAATGAGCACTTGAAAACGTTCGGCTCGCGCTCACGCATGAGTATGCCTACCTCGGTATTCTCGAGCTGTATAGTCAGCGGAGCAAATCCCTCAAGCTCGTCGGGAGCTATGCCGAGCTCCTTCATCATGTCCTGAGTTACCGCGATAACAGCAAGCTTGCCGCCGAGATGCTCTTCAAGCAGGTCTGAGACCTTTGCCTCGAGCTTTATCCTGCCGAGTGATTTGACCTCGAACATATAGCGGTTTATCTTGGCAAAATCTATATCGTAGCTGCGCTTCAGCTCGGCAGCTATCTCGTGTGCGCGGGGAGTCGTACACGAATACCGGAAGCAGCCGGAATCGGTCGCAATGCCGGTGTAAAGGCACATCGCACAGTGACGGGTGATGTTCACGCCCATGTATTTCGCGAGGTCGTAGATTATCTCGCAGGTCGCGGTAGCCTTCTCTCTGAGGAGAGTCTTTTCCGCGTAGTTTTTATTGGATTCGTGGTGGTCGATGCAGAGCTGCACCTTGCCGCCGTATATCTCAGCATAGCTGCCCATGAGCTTTTCATCGGCAATGTCGACTGCGATGACCGTCTGCGGCTCAAACTCCTCACCTGCTCCCGCCTTTGTCATGAAATCATAGCGCGGCGAGGGAAACTCATCGCAGCATATTACTCTGCTGCGTATACCGAGCTCCGCGAGGATATCCTTCAAGCCGAAGCCGGCGCCTATGCAGTCGCCGTCAGGGCTCTGGTGAGTTAATATAACAGCGTCCTTGCAGTTTCTGAGGAAGGTCTCTGTCTCGCTGTAGCCAATAAACATATTGCACCTCTCGTTTCAGTGTTTATCAGAGCAGGTCGTTAAGCTTCTTGCTTATCTCTGCGCTGCGCTCTATCGAATTGTCTGCTATGAACGTAAGCTCGGGAGATTTTCTCATCTTGAGGCGGTGGAAGAGCTCGCGTCTTATGAAGCCTGCGGCGCTTTTCAGACCTGCCACCGATTCCTTTGTACGTTCCATGCCTTCAAGGCTTGATACATATATCTTGCAGTTGGACATATCCCCCGAGAGGTCGGCTCTCACTATTGTGAGGAGCTTATCTATGCGCGGGTCTTTGAGCTCGCGCAGGATAGCGGTCATCTCTCTTTTGATGTCCTCAGCCATTCGGCTCGTTTTAAAATTAGGCATTTTATTCCTTTCCTGTATGGACTGTCAGCCGTCTGCCGACGGCTCGTGGTTCAAATATTAACGGTAAAGCCGACGCCCTCGGTCTCGTGCATCTCTTCACGCCCGCCGCCGTTGTCTTCGTCGCTGAAGTATTCACCTACGGGTCTGTCGTCGACGTCGGACTCTACCTGTGTATAGTCAGGCAATTCTTCATCGCCCTCTTCGTAATAGATATCTGCAAATTTGTCGTATTCCGGCTCGAGCTCGACGTCTCTTACCGGTCTTTCAACGCCCATGAGGTCGTTGGGGAAGTTATCCTCCTCCTCAATTGGACTGCACTCGCCGAGAAGTATCCTTTTCACAGACTCGAAAAAGAATATGTCTATCGGTCCGAAGTCCTCCCATGCAAGCGCCTCGTCGCAATACTGGAGCATATCCGCATTGCTCATTCTCTCTCCATCCATCATATTGACCCTCCTTTAAAGCCGGCGGCTTTATTAGAATGCATTATTCATGCTCAGTCCTCGCGGTATTCCTCTACAGTGTAAGCCTCGAAGATATCGCCTTCCTTGACGTCGCTGAACTTTTCAAGGCTGATACCGCAATCGTAGCCCTCAGCAACTTCCTTCGCGTCGTCCTTGAAGCGCTTGAGACCTGCTATCTTGTCGTCGGCGATGATGATACCGTCGCGGACAACTCGTACCTGACAGCCGCGTGTTACCTTGCCGTTGAGAACGTAGCTTCCGGCAACCATACCAACGTTGGATATCTTGTATACCTGACGCACCTCTACACGTCCGAGCTCGACATCGCGGAACTTCGGAGCGAGCATACCCTTCATAGCTGTGGATATCTCTTCGATAGCGTCATAGATGATGCGGTAGAGACGGATATCAACGCCGTCGCGGTCTGCATTTTCAGCGGCAACAGGGTCGGGACGAACGTTGAAGCCTACGATGATAGCGTTTGAAGCGCTCGCGAGCATAACGTCGCTCTCCTTGACTGCACCAACTGCGCCGTGGATAACTCTTACTCTTACCTCATCGTTTGAGAGCTTTTCAAGCGACTGCTTTACAGCCTCGACAGAGCCCTGTACGTCTGCCTTGACGATAATGGGGAGCTCCTTTATCTCGCCCTCTGCTATCTGGCTGAAGAGGTTGTCGAGAGTTACCTTGCGGTACTGGTTGAACTGCTCCTGCTTCTGCTCGTGCTTTCTCTGCTCAACGAGCTCACGCGCGAGGCGCTCGTCCTCAACAGCGTTGAAGATATCACCGGCACTCGGTACCTCTGCAAGACCTGTTATCTCAACAGGAACGGAGGGACCTGCGCTCTTTACAGTTCTGCCCTTGTCGTTTGTCATTACGCGGACACGTCCTACGGCTGTGCCTGCGATGAGGACATCGCCCTGCTTGAGAGTACCGTTCTGTACGAGAAGTGTCGCGATAGGACCTCTGCCCTTGTCGAGACGAGCCTCGATAACTGTACCCTTTGCAAGACGGTCGGGATTAGCCTTGAGCTCCTGTACCTCTGCAACGAGGAGAACGTTCTCGAGGAGCTCCTCGATGCCGTCGCCTGTCTTAGCGGAAACGGGAACGCAGATAACGTCGCCGCCCCAATCCTCGCATACGAGGTCGTACTTGGTGAGCTCTTCCTTTATCTTGTCGGGGTTTGCGCCCTCTTTATCCATTTTGTTTATCGCAACGATTATCTGAACGCCTGCTGACTTCGCATGGTTGATAGACTCAACAGTCTGCGGCATGATACCGTCGTCTGCGGCAACTACGAGGATAGCGATATCAGTGATGTTCGCACCTCTTGCACGCATTGAAGTGAACGCCTCGTGTCCGGGAGTATCGAGGAATGTGATGTCCTGACCGTGTACGTTTACCTGATAAGCACCGATGTGCTGAGTGATTCCGCCGGCTTCTCCTGCGGCAACGTGAGCGTTTCTGATGCGGTCGAGGATAGAGGTCTTACCGTGGTCAACGTGTCCCATAACTACGACTACGGGGCAGCGCGGCTCGAGGTTTGTATCGTCGTCATCGCTGTCGTCGATGAGGCGCTCCTCAATGGTAACGATAACTTCCTTCTCAACCTTTGCACCGAGCTCCTCTGCTACGAGCGAAGCTGTATCGAAGTCTATCTCCTGATTGATAGAAGCCATAACGCCGAGACCCATGAGCTTCTTTATTACCTGTGTAGCAGTAACTTTAAGACGTGCTGCGAGCTCGCCGACTGTGATGCTCTCTGGTATCATTACCTTGAGCTGCTGCTTTCTTGCGCGCTCGAGCTCGAGACGCTTGAGCTTCTCAGCCTCCGACTCCTTCTTGCTGAACTGCTGACGGTTTCTCTGAGCGGACTTCTGGTTTATCTTCTGCTTCTTGGAGCTGTAATTCTCTCCGCCGTGCTTGTTGTTTGAAGAAGCCATCTGGTCATAGCGCTCGTTGTACTTGTCGAGGTCGATATAGCTTCCGCGTGTATCGACTGTACGTCTCTGAGTAGCTGTAGAAGCTGTCTCGGAGGAGAAGCTTGTGTTGAGCTTGGTGCTCTCGCCTCTGTCGCGAGCTTTTACCTGCTCCTTCTTCTTATCCTTTTTCTTGTCGCTCTTCTTCTCGGGAGCAGCAGCCTCAGCCTTGGGAGCCTCTTTCTTTACGGGCTCAGTCTTGGGAGCTTCTGCCTTCTTTGCGGTCTCTGCCTTGGGAGCCTCCTCCTTCTTTGCGGGAGCCTCCTTGACGGGCTCAGCCTTGGGCTCTGCCTTCTTTGCAGGCTCAGCCTTCGGAGCCTCTGCCTTCTTCTCGGGCTTGGGCTCTGCGGGCTTTCCAGCAGTCTTCTTGGGCTCTGCGGGCTTTTTCTCCTCCTTCTTGGGAGCTGCCTTCGCAGACTTTTCTGCCTTCTCAGCCTTCTCAGCCTTCTTTTCAGCCTTGGGCTTCTTCTCGGGCTTAGGCTCTTCCTTGCGCTCGGGTCTGGGGTCGCTCTTGGAAGCAAAATACTCGTTGAAGTCCTTTACCTCGTGGAGCTTTGTATAGTGCTCGAGTACGAGGTTCATCTCCTCCTCGGTGAGGCTTGTTGAAGCCTTCTTCTTTGTATCGCCCTTTTCAGCGAAGAAATCCATTATTTCCTGCGAGGAAACGTTGAGATCCTTCGCAGCGTCGCTTAACTTTATCTTTTTTGCCATATGTTGCAGTACCTCCATTATGCTTTACCGCAGAAGCGGTATTGATTTTAAAGTGTGTAAATATATGTCAACACTTCTGAGGTGTTATTTTAGAATTATCTTTTCAAAGCCTGCGGCAAAGCCTCTGTCGCAGACCGCGATGACTGCCGTCTCTTTTCCGCAGAGACGCGCTATCTCAGCCTTTTCAAGCTCTGTCGCGTATGCGGGGACTTCATACCTTCCGCACACGAAATTTACCTCTTTCACTGTTTTCGCCGAGGCGTCGGAAGCCGTAAGCACGCAGAATGCTTTCCCGTCCTTTACCGCGTCCATAGAGCTGTCAAAGCCCTTGACGCTCTTTCCCGCCTTCAGGCATATCGTGAGCAGGTCAGCTGTTTTCCGTTTCTTTTCTGAGTTCATCAGCCATCACCTCATACACGCTCTCGTCGATCCTGCATGAGAACGATTTCTCGAATCTGCGGGCTTTTCTCGCTTTATCGAAGCATTCGCTGCTCCGGCAGATGTAAGCTCCCCTGCCGTTTTTCTTGCCGACGAAATCGAGGCTTATCTCTCCCTCCGGCGACTTAACAACGCGCATGAGCTCTTTTTTCGGCTTCATCTCGTTACAGCCGAGACACATTCTCATGGGTATCTTTTTCGGTTTCATAATTATTCCTCAGCGGGAGCTGCTTCCTCAGCAGGAGCCTCAGCCTCTGCGGGAGCCTCTGTCTGCTCTGCCTCAGTGAGCTCCTCAGCAGTCTCCTTAACGGGAACTACGAAATCGTCGCTGAGCTCGGGAGCCTCATCGCCTGTGAGGTTATCGAACTGGGGCTTGATGTCTATCTTGAAGCCTGTGAGCTTAGCCGCAAGCTTTGCATTCTGTCCTTTGTTGCCGATAGCGAGCGAGAGCTGATTGTTGGGAACAACGACTGTGCAGGTCTTTTCCTCCTCTGAGGTGACAACAGTCTTGAGCACCTGTGCCGGAGCGAGTGCGCGGGCGATGAATTCGTCTGTTTTTTCGCTCCACGGGATAATGTCTATCTTCTCGCCGTTGAGCTCGCCGACTACTGCGGAGATTCTCGTTCTCTGAGGTCCTATGCAGGCGCCGACAGCGTCAACGTTGGGGTCCTTTGACCATACGGCTATCTTTGTTCTCGAGCCTGCCTCACGGGATATGGACTTGACCTCAACGGTACCGTCGTATATCTCGGGGACTTCAAGCTCGAAGAGACGCTTTACGAGGTCTTTATGAGTGCGTGATATCTTGACGATAGGCTTCTTTGTCTTGCCTACGATACCGGTGATATATACCTTGACCTGCTTGCCCTCCTCGAGGACTTCGCCGGGTATCTGCTCGTTCTTGAAGAGGTAGAGCTCTGTGCCCTGATACTCAACAGTAACAGTGCCTCTGCCGGGCTCTATCTGAGAAACTGTAGCAATGATGCAGTCGTGCTCCTTCTGCTCGAACTTGCCGAGCATCTGCTCGCGGTTTATCTCTCTGAGGTCGCCCTTTATGGACTGCTTTGCCGAGAGAGCCGCCATTCTGCCGAGCTTTGAGATGTCTATCTCCTTGAGGATAGTTCCGCCGAGCACGGCATTCGGGTCGATAGTTTTAGCGACGTCGATGTTTATCTCGTTCTCGTCGATAGGCTCATCGTCGATTATCTCCTGAACGATGTACATTGCGAATTTCTTTGTAGCGGGGTCTATTTCTACTCTTATCCTGTCCTCGCTGTGGGGATATGCTCTCTTAGCGGCTTTGAGCATAGCCGACTTGACTTTCTCTATGAGAAGCTCGGTCTCAACGCTGTTTTCCTCGCCGAGCATCTCAAGTGCATCGAAAAAGTTATCCATGGTGTTTTCCTCCATTTTATTATATTGGTTTTTATACTTGAATATTATTTTATGCTTTCTTAAGGCAACACCGCACAAAGACCGCCTGACGTCTTTGCACTGAATCTGCTTGGATATTTTCCGCCATCTTACATAGAAATCCCTTGGCATACGTCAGTATGCCTGTGGAATTTCTATACAATCTGACGAAAAATCTCACGACGCATCTTCAGCACAATCTTTGTGCGGTATTGCCTTAATCAAAATCGAACCAGAGCTTGACGAATGCGATATCTTCGAGCTTCAGTACTCGCTCGTCTCCGTTTTCATCGGCAACGGTGAGCTCGTTCTTGTCAGCACCTCTGAGGTATGCGCAGAACTCCTTTTCGCCGTCGATGCTTCTGATAAGGCGGATACGCACCTTATCGCCCTGACAGACCTCGAAGTGGTCCTCCTTGAGCAGTTCTCTTTCAAGACCCGCCGAGCCGACCTCGAGCATATAGCTCTGCGCGATAGGGTCCGCCTCGTCGAGTATCTTGTTGACGGGCTCGGTGACCTTTTCGCAGTCGTCGATAGTGATGCCCTCGTCGCGGTCGATGAACACGCGCAGGTACCACATCGCGCCCTCTTTGACGTAGCTTACGTCCCAGAGATAATAGCCGAGCTCATCGGTTATCGGCTTGATAAGGTCGTACACTTTTTTCTCTGTAGCTCCGAACTTTTTAAGCTTCATTCGGTATCTCCTTTCTTGATATGAAACATAGCCTGAACGGGCATTTCCCATTACAATACGAAAGACCGGAAGTTTCCGGTCTTTAGTCTAACTATCATCATGTAATATTATATCACGTAAAAATGGAAAAATCAAGTGTTTTTCGCAGATTTTTTCATTTTTTCCGAAAAATTTTTCCCGTGTCAGTTAAGAGTAACAGGCAGACCGTTTATTTCAATGGTCGGGTCGTCGATATCAATGAGCAGACAGCGTCTGCCGTCAACTACGCTCGTGCGGACCTTATCTGCCGCGTCAGGCTTGATATTCACCGTAATACCGGGCGATGTGAGGACTGTCTTCTTCTCGATGAGGTTTGAAACAGTCAGAGGAGTATTGCCGCAGACCTTCTCGAAAACGGGATCAGTCATCTCGACGCGCTCCTGCGGCACTCCGATATCAGTGAGTATGCCCTTGAGCTTGGTATTGTCGATAACGGCATTGTCGGTGTCGTCCTTGCTCTCCTCGGCGACCTCCTGAAGCTTCTCGTTAACGGTCTTTATCACCATGTAGTCGAGGTCATCGCCGACAACGGTTTTGAGAATGCTCTGGAAGCTCGATTTTTCGCTGTCCGCGGACATGATAAAGCTGCATCCGAGAACGTCCTCGACAATGGAGGTATTCGGCTTTGAGGCGGACTTCGCGTAATACATTACGTGGTTGATATCGCTGCTCCTGTTGCTGAAAACAGGATAGAGGAAGCCATCAGACGGCGCCTTGCTGATGATGAGCTCGGTGTTGAGCTTCTTGGTTATCTCGTTGTTGAAGCTGTCGAAAACAAATCCGTCGCTGCTCGTATTCACGGGACAGATAGCCGTCAGCAGATAGCGGTAGAGCTCGTCGTCGCCCTCGGCAAATTCGTCGTTCTTGTCCTTTTTGCGGATAGTGTATACGCAGTAAGCGGTAATGACCGCGAAAGGACCTGTATACGCGATATTGTTAGCAATGTGATTGAGGAAGTTCTCGCATACGACCTCGTCCTTGAGCTCCGACTTCAGCACGGAATAGAGTATCTCCTGCGGCTTGCCCTCCTCGTATGCCTCGTTCGGGAATTCGTACTCGCAGAAGTTCTTGCCGACGTTCGTATTTAGCACCTTTTTCAGCGTCTCGTCGTAGACGTCGTGCTCCTCTACGGACATGGTCACGCAGGGATTTACCTTGTGGTAGCGGACGTTCTTCTCAGCGTCAACAAATCCCGTGAGGACGCGCTCCATGATGAAAAATCCGCTCTTATCGGAAAAATTCTTCTTGATCTCTGATGTTTCTTTCTTGTTCATGATCTTGCCTCTTTCTTTTGCTTTATGTATTTTATTTTACTTACTATGTAAGTAACAAGAATAAATATGAATAACGCGGGTATCAGTATTATCAGCAGCAAAGCCAATGCCGCTCCTATCTTCACATTCATACCGTGCTGATGTATCACGCACTCCGACCACATACAGCCGTAAAATCCTGCGATCATTATCTTTATGATGTCGAGAAAGAAACGAAAGCCCTCCTCGATTATTCTTGTGCCGCGCTCGGTTATCTTCATTCCGAGACGAAGCTTTCCGGTGAGAAGGCGTGCTATCTCGCAGGCTCCGCATATGACGAGACATACGACATAGGGATACGCACCGTAAAAGCGCTCTGCGATAACATCAAATTCGCCGTCAGGTCCGAAATGACAGCCTATCTGCCCGGGCAGGGAATGATACGATACTGCAAACCATGCTGCATTCGCAATGACAGCAAGCCATATCACAACGGATACGACGGTATGTATTGTTTTTGTAGTCCTACTCATTGGAGCCTCCCTCGCAAAAATTAGTGCAGATATTATTATATCACAAATCCAACGAATTGGCAAGCGGAGCAATTTCGCAATAACCGTGTCCAAACCGAAAGATACCGCCCGGTAACCATACCCTTATGTGCCAGCGAGCGCAAGCAGACTATACCTTTTGTACAGAGTAAGCCCGTGAGTTGGGTTGCAAGGGAGATTCTCCCTTGCCGGGGACGGGGGCAGAGCCCCAGCAGGGTGCAGGGACAGCGTCCCTGCCGGATTGTTAAGGCAGAGCCTTGACCGGATTCCACAGGCAGAGCCTTTGGCGGATTGTTAAGGCAGAGCCTTAACCAGAGTCCAGAGACAGAGTCTCTGGTGGGTTGTAGGGCAACGCCCTGCCGGGACAAGGGCAGAGCTCTCGCAAAGAAAATTCACAAAATGGTATAGACATTCATCTTATAATATGGTATAATTATATAAACTTAACACAGGAGGCAAATACTTATGAAAATAATGTTCATCGGCGCGACCCATGAAGTCACCGGAAGCTGTACATATATAGAAGCCTGCGGCAAGAAATTCCTTGTGGATTTCGGTATGCAGCAGGGCGAGGACATTTTTGAAAACGTCCAGATACCGGTAGCTCCCGGAGATATCGACTTCGTGCTGCTCACACACGCCCATATCGACCACTCGGGACTGCTCCCGCTGCTCTACGCCGGAGGCTTCAGCGGCGAGATACACTCGACTGTTGCAACTGCTAACCTTTGCAGCGTTATGCTCCGCGACAGTGCTCACATTCAGGAATTTGAAGCCGAGTGGCGCAGCCGTAAGGCTCAGCGCCGCGGTGAGGACGACTACGAGCCGCTCTACACTATGGACGACGCTATCGGCGCGATAGAGCTCTTTGTTCCGCACGAATACGAAACTCCGGTCGATATCTGCGAGGGTATCAATATCTTTTTCCGCGATGCGGGACATCTCCTCGGCTCGTCGAGCATAATCATCACTCTCACAGAAAACGGCGAGAGCCGTAAGCTCGCATTCTCAGGAGATATCGGCAATATCCACCAGCCGCTTATCCGCGACCCGAAATTCATCGACTCCGCGGACTACGTTATCATGGAATCCACTTACGGAAACCGAGTCCACAATCGCCCGACAGACTACGTTACAGCACTGACTCAGGTCCTGCAAACCACCTTCGACCGCGGCGGAAGCGTTATTATCCCGTCGTTTGCAGTCGGCAGAACGCAGGAAATGCTCTACTTTATCCGCCAGATAAAGGACGAGGGACGCATAAAAGGTCACGACGATTTCCCCGTTTATGTGGACAGTCCTCTCGCAAATGAAGCCACGGATATCTTCATCAGCAACCGCGAGAGCTGCTACGACGAGGAGGCTCTCTCCTACGTGCGCCGCGGCATAAATCCTATCTCATTTGAGGGAATTATCCGCACCGTCACAAGCGACGATTCCCGCGCTATAAACGAGGACTCACGCCCGAAGGTCATCATCTCCGCGAGCGGTATGTGCGAAGCCGGACGTATCAAGCACCACCTCAAGCATAATCTCTGGAAGCCCGAAAATACCATACTTTTCGTCGGCTATCAGGCTTCAAATACACTCGGACGCGCCCTCGTTGAAGGAGCGAAAAAGGTCAAGCTCTTCGGCGAGACCGTCAAGGTTGCAGCCGAGATAAAACAACTCCCCGGCGTAAGCGGTCACGCTGACGTGAACGGTCTTATGGAATGGGCGAGCGCAGTTCAGGACGTCAAAAAGTTTTTCATCATTCACGGCGAGGCTTCCTCTGCCGAAAGCTTCAAGGAAAAGCTCATCAATGAGCTCGGCGCGGACGCATACGCTCCGTACAGCGGCGCTGAATTCGATATCATTACCGGCGAGATAACGGTCGATGCGGCTCCTATCCCGATACCGAAAAAGGAGCATATGGGCAATGTCAACGTCTGCTACAGCGACCTTGTTGCAGCTTCAAAGCGCCTTTCCGACCTTATCAAGTTCTCCGACGGCAGAGCAAATGCCGATATGCGCAAGCTCACCGAAGCAATAAACCGTCTCTGCGACGACTGGGAAATATAGCAACAGTGCGTTGCTTGCTTATGGCTCGCGAGCATGGTATAATAAACTTGAGGTGATTAATATGGATACAAAAGACGTTATCTTTGAACTCAGAACAAAAAATTCAATGTCGCAGGAACAGCTTGCGGAAAAAGTTTACGTTACCCGTCAGGCTGTTTCGCGCTGGGAGACCGGTGAAACTCTGCCGAATACCGAGACTTTGAAGCTGCTGTCGAAGCTGTTTGATGTGTCGATAAACACTCTTCTCGGCTCGCCGAGGAAGCTTATCTGTCAGTGCTGCGGAATGCCTCTCGAAGACGAAAATATCAGCAAAGAACCCGACGGAGACTTCAACGAGAGCTACTGCAAATGGTGCTATACCGACGGAAAATTCGCCTATTCAAGCATGGAGCAGCTCATAAGCTTCTGCGAGGGACATATGTCCAACGAGAATTTCACTCCCGAGCAAGTTCGCGAATACATGAGCGGACTCCTCCCTACACTTGAACACTGGAAAAAAGTATAAACAAAGCCCACGCATAAGCGAAAAAGCCATAAAGAAGTTTTGACTTCTTTATGGCTTTTTCTAAGTGAATAATGAAGAGTGATGAAATAATAATTATTGTTTCCGCTTCGCGGATAGATTAAAAAATTATCGCCTCGAGGCGATACCATTATTAGTCACTATTCACTTTTCTTTCTTATTAATTCTTTTAGAGGGCGTGTTAAATTTCTATATCACGCCCTCGCTTATGAGTTGGCTTCTTCATACAAAAAACGCGTCTCAAGAGAGACGCGCATGGTGGGCCAACAGGGACTCGAACCCCGGACCGTCCGGTTATGAGCCGGATGCTCTGACCAACTGAGCTATTGGCCCGTTATACAAGTAAACGGAAGTCCTCGACTTCCGTTTACTTCTTTATGCCGGCATCGAAATACTTTCCCAGGCCGTCACCAGCCAAGTATCATCTTCGCGGCAGAGCTTAACTTCCGTGTTCGGAATGGGAACGGGTGTGACCTCTGCGCAATAAACACCGACTCTTAAAAACTGAACAAGCTTAATGCTCTGAGCTGAACTCTCACATGAATCAAAAGGAAAAGCCCTCGACCGATTAGTATGCGCTGGCTGAACATGTCACCACGCTTACACCTTGCACCTATCAACCTCATAGTCTTTGAGGGGTCTTACTCTTACGAAGGGATATCTTATCTTGAGGTCGGCTTCACGCTTAGATGCCTTCAGCGTTTATCCGTTCCGCACATAGCTGCCCAGCTGTGCCACTGGCGTGACAACTGGTGCACCAGAGGTGCGTCCATCCCGGTCCTCTCGTACTAGGGA
>JAEEGL011457156.1_pt1 | contig 22043 bp, 20 predicted proteins | sample 9134231 | NCBI WGS metagenome assembly JAEEGL01 (sample SAMN16246548, study PRJNA631951) | gut metagenome | biome: gut microbiome; feature: rumen; material: fiber-attached | host: Bos | place: Iran: Karaj | collected 2018-10 | reverse complement strand
CGGTGAACCGACAATCATTGAAGTTAATCTTTGCTATGGAGGTACGGACATTCACCAGATTGCCAACGGGCCGCTGTTTGGCGACAAAACTGAAGAAGTGCTGGATAGTGTTTTCAGAAAACAGAGGAAATACAGAGTTGCAAATAGAATATTAAGCATTTACGGATGATACGTATTATTGGAGTCGGTGATATTATGCCAGGAGGACTTCTCCATGGTTCAGATCAACAATTTGTTTCAGATCATGTGCTGTCTTTGTTGAATCAAGGGGATCTTCGAGTAGGTACCTTGGAATGTGCCGCTGGTAACATCCCTGATTTCATTGAAGAAAAGATGTCAAGATATGGAGACGTGGTGTATGTTCCTGACGCAGATTTGAAACGGATCAAAGAGCTGAATATGGATATGGTTAGCTTGGCAAACAATCATTTTTTTGATCTGAAGGTGTCTGGTGCCAACCATACCATTCAGTTGCTGGATGAATATGGTATTAAACATAGCGGTGCTGGGATGAATCTGGAAGAAGCCCGTAAACCTGCTGTTTTCAATATAAGAGGAAAATCCGTCGCAGTCTTGGCATTTTGTGATGTCCATAAGTATATGGGGTATATCCCAATTGCAAAAAGTAATTGTGCCGGCGTTAACCCCTTGGATGAAGCTTATGCGCTCGGTGAAATAAAGAATGCAAAAAAGCAATATGATTATGTGGTTGTGATGCCGCATTGGGGTAGGGAACACACCTTCGAGACAACCCTTTGGTGTTATCAAATGGCAAAGAAAATGTTCAAAGCAGGTGCAGATTTGGTTTTAGGCAGTCATCCTCACCGCGTACAAGCAGTCGTGAATAAACATGGAAAATCTGTTGCTTATAGTATGGGCAATTTTTGTTTTCCGGACAGGTTGATAGCACCTCCTTTAAGATCCACCTATTATACAGAAGAAAGCATCGAACTAGAAAAGCTTCCTGTAACATATAAATATCCTGCGGTTGAAGAGATTACTTATAAGAAATGGATCCCTTTGGCTCGATATGGCATGATTGTGTCAACCACAATCGACAACCATAGGATTGATTCAGAATTTCGTCTTACGCATATTGATGAAAACAACTTCATGGATTTCGCTGATCGCAATTCTGAGATAGAAAAAGGTTTGTCAAAATATCATTTTCTTTTAAACCATACGCCATATAGTTTTGTGTTACCTTTAAAAAACAAAGTAAGCTCTTTTGTAAGCCGGTTTTATTCCACCAAGCATAAAGAAAATAATAAGTAATTGAATTATAAAAATGAAAAAACCACGTTCATTCTTAAGAACAATAAAATCTGCAAAAAAGGATTTCATGCTCCTTTACAAAACAGGGAGACATCAAGTTTTTTCCCGCTTCCGCAAATATAGAAAATTGCGTTCTTCAAAAAAAATGAAGATAGAAGAGTTTATAAACTATGAAGAAGCATTGAAAGATAAAGAATTCTGTGAAACATTTTTGACTTTTAGAGAAGCGTGGGGCTATTGGAAGGTGTTGAACCCTTCTGGATATTATGCATTGGCGAAGGATAAATATATCTCCCATTTGTTACTTGAAAAGGAAGGTGTTCCGACTCCCGAATTATATGCCTATTATCATCCGGAAAAGGGGAAATCTGGCTTTGAGGCGTTAAGAAAGGAGTTGGAGTCAAAAAATGTGCAATCATGTGTGGTCAAGCCTGCTGTTGACGGTGCTCATGGTGCAGGGGTTTTTGTGTGTAAAGAGCTGAATTATATGCAGGATGATATTATAATCACAAAATCCAAAGGGGAACAGTTATCATTACGCGATTTCTTCAAGAAAAACAAGTCTACATCGTGGCTGTTTGAAGAAATTGTGGTTCAAAGTGATCAAATTGGAAGAATTAATCGAAGTTCGGTGAATACGGTAAGGTTTATGACAGCACTTTATCCAGATGATGATGTAAAAGTATATGCAACATGGATGAAATTTGGTAGAGCAGGTTCAGATATCGATAATGCTGGTGGTGGTGGTAATGTGGATTGTGCTGTTGATCTTGAGACTGGAGAGTGTTATAATGTTTCCCTGTTTAATTCATTTACAGATGTTTTGAGGTGTGATAATCATCCCGATTCTGGAGAAAGGATAAGTGGTCTTCGAATTGAGAATTGGAATCAGATCAAAAAATGTCTTTGTGACTATCAAGCACGAATTCCCCAATTAAAAGTCATAGGTTGGGATGTGGCATTGACTGACAATGGTCCAGTTATTATTGAGATAAACAATTACTGGGATCCAACGGGACAGTTATTCATTGGTAGAGGCTGGAGAGAAGAGGTGAGGGATTGCTATCTTGCCTGGAAAGAATACTACGACAATAAAAAGTAACATTATGAGAAAGACAATAAATAGTCTTGGAGAAACTCGTTATGTAGAGTATCTCCGAATGAAAAATAGCTGTTATTTAAGATTTCGCAAACTTCTTCACATCATAAGGCATAAGTCGGATTATGTCAATGGTATTTCCTATTATCCAGAATGTGAACATAAATCGAAATCTCAAATTCTGAAGGATCAATTACGTTTTGCATGGAAATATGGATATGTCGAGGACTATTATTACACCTACGGTTTCGATCGTAAAGAAATGACACAGGATAAGATGGCATCATATATCACGCCATATTATCCATTCTTGCGTAAACTTGATCATTTGAACTTTCAAAATCCCTATTATGACGATTTTAATGGTAGAATGACTTGTAGGGTCATTAATCAGGAGAAGTTTTACTTTTACTTGTTCTTAAGTCGTTTGGGAATACCTACTCCGAAAGTGCTTTGTTTCATAAAAAACAGGACCGTTTTGTACGCCAATGAATCCTTTAACATAGATAAGTCTTTGTCTGTGAAAGAACAATTACAGCGTCTTTTCACTAATGACATGGATGCATTTGCAAAGCCCTCCGATGGAATGTTGGGTAAAGGTATTTTTAAGCTACTCATTAAAGAGGGCAAAATATACATGGATGGAGTCCAACATTCAATGGAGGATTTGATAGATGCCGTACTTTCGGCTGACTATCTCATTCAAGAAAGAATAGTCCAGCACGAAAAAATGTCGGCATTGTGTTCATCATCTGTGAACACCATTAGACTCCAAACCGTCATGGATAAAGATGGTAATGTTATACCTTTTGGGCCTGGAGTTAGAATTGGGCGTATGGGTAGTTCTGTAGATAACTGGGCATTGGGAGGCGTATTTGTCGGTATAGATGCGGAAACAGAAAAGTTGAAGGATATAGGCATCCTAAAACCCAAATACGGGACAAAAGTCACAGAGCATCCTGATACTCATATTGTTTTTAAAGGATACGATATTCCATATTATAAAGAAGCTGAAAATATGGTTGTTAAATTGCACAAAGTGATGTTTCGTAGCCATTCGATAGGTTGGGATATTGCTATTACCAAAAACGGTCCTGTCATCATAGAGGGAAACGACAGGTGGGAGATTTCGTTAATACAGGCCGTTCATGGTGGTATGCGATATTTGTTGAAGTATTTCTAATTGGATCACGATTATTATTATTTATCCTTGAATATGATGCGTATTATAATAAATGCTGATGATTTCGGAAAGAGTCCTATGCGAAACAAGGCCATTGATGATGCATTTAAACAAGGTATGGTTTCTTCTGTTGGTACTATTGTGACAGGTAAATATTTTCAAGATGCTATAAATAAAGCAGATAAAGGGGGGTATTTAGATAAGTTGCATTTGCATTTCAATTTTGCAGCCAATTCATTGCAAGAAAAATCAGAAGATGCACCTTTGACAGAAGCCATGAAAAAAGATTCCGTTTTCAGTAAAGAAGGAAAGTTTAAAGAATACAAAGGATTGTCGAAAAGAATATCTGACATCAGAAAATGGAGAGTCGTGTATAATGAAATGGTTGCTCAATATAACTTTTTCAAAGAAGCGACCAAGGGAAAGGCAGATTACAAACACATCGATTTTCATTTATGGTATAACCTGACAGGAGCAGCCTCGATTGCATTGAATCTTTTCACAAGGAAATATAAAATAGATTCAGTTCGATATTGGCCTATCTCTTATTGGAAGAAAAGAAGGTATAGATTATTCCGTGTTCTAGGTTGGAATCCTCGTGTAAAAAGTATTCCGGCTTGTAGTATCTTTTATTTTCTAACGAAAAGGCAATCGCTTTCTAATTATAAAATTGTTGAATTGTTTTGTCACCCAAATTATAAAGATGGGATGTTTATTGATGACACGCCATCGTATTTATACAAAGATAGACGTCCAATGCAGACACAAATTACAGAGTTGAGAGGTTTGGAGTGTGTCGAATTTGTTTCATGGGAAGAAGTTTACTGTTGTGTAACTGACCCTAAACAATAATAAAACAAATAAGTAATGGATAAAAAAATCAGCATTTTCTTTGCTGGCGATTTTTGTTCAAAACCTTCCACTTCGAAGATTTCCGTTTCCGACAAATTGAAGAGTTTGATACAGTCTTGCGATTTGAAAGTAGTGAATTTTGAGGTTCCTTTGAAGCCTAATAATACTTTATCACTACAGCAACGCGAACGGTTTTGGCAGAATGATGATGCACCATGTTTTCTTCGAAGTCTTGGTTTTAATTTGTTTTCCATCGCCAACAATCATGCCTTCGATTGGGGCGAAGAAGGCTTCAAGAAAACGAAAACGGCCCTAGGTGATGATACCTTTGGGGCTGGCACATACGAAGAAGCCTATAAACCAAAGATTGTGGAAGTGGATGGGATAAAGATAGGATTCCTTGGCTTGTCGTTTGCTGCTTATACAGGCGTTTTTGACGATATTACCAAACACGATGGATTGGGTTGCGCCTACATTAACGACCTCAAAGTGAACCATGTCATCATAGAGGCAAAAAAGGAAGTGGATTATCTTTTCGTTTTGCCGCACGACGGCATTGAATATATTGATATTCCGATGCCTGAAACCATTGCCCGTTATCGCGATTTCATCGACTATGGGGCTGATGGTGTAATTGCTGCCCATCCGCATTGTCCACAAGGCTGGGAAGAGTACAAAGGAAAACCGATTTTTTATAGCCTTGGCAATTTCCTTTTTAACAGTAAAGAAGGCTACGACTATCGCGCCACCAATCGTCCGCATTGGTACGAAGGTCTTTGCGTTGTGATGACCCTTGGCGATGGAAAACTGACCTGGGAAGTGGTGAATACAAGGAATGTGGATAATGTTGGAATCGAAATCGACCATGACGAAGCACGCAACAAGCACAATGAAACCATTTGCCAGTATTTGACCAACAAGGACAAATATAACTCATATCTGAAAAATATTTGTAATGATTTGGGTATGAAGGAGATACTAATTATTGACAAGACAATACATCCACAGTCATTGAAAGAGTGTACCAAGTTATTGCTTGCCTGTTGGAAAGACAAACTCATAGGGAAAAACAAGACTAACGACTATTCACTATTGCGCCTGCTCACCCATGACGCAAGGCGGAATCTGCTGATGTGGACGATAAAATTAAATAAAAGAGACTAATAAACCATTGATATGTTTGGTAAATTAATGAACCGCCTCGCCAAAAAACGCGAGATGAAAAAATGGGAGGTGCGCATTACCAAGAACTTTAAAGACTTGGAGCATCACCGCAAACTTACGAAAGAACAAGTAAAGGAAATACAAGACTTTTACATGGATATGATTGGTAAGAAGGTGCCGCTCTATTGCCATGAGTATTTCTATTCGCGCACTGGGTACTTTACCAAGGAGTATGTTCCCAACAACATTTATCATTGTGAACTTGTACCGAAAGCCAACCAACACCGTCTTCAGAGTGCTTTCGGTGACAAAAACATGTGCGACTTCCTATTTCCAGGAGAGAACATCGTTCATTCCATTCTGAAAAACATGAATGGCTATTATTACTATGAGGGGAGGCCTGTTTCGGAAGACGAAGCTGTTTCGCTGTGCCAGAATTTGGAAAAGGTTATTATCAAACCTTCGCGTCAGTCGGAAGGACACGGAGTACAGATGTTTAGTGCTAAAAATGGTGTAACAGACCTTAATGGGAAAACTGTAGCTCAATTGTTTAAGGAGTACAAGAAGGATTTTTTGGTACAGGATTGGGTACGGCAACATGAAGGAATGGCTGCGTTGAATCCTACTTCTGTGAACACTATGCGAATCCTGTCTTATCGTTCTGGTATGGAGGTGCTAATTATCTATTCGGTGGTTCGCATTGGACGTAATGGTTCGGTGGTCGACAACCAATGTGCCAGTGGAATCAGCACCACAATCGACAAGGAAGGTAGGTTGGGAAAAGAAGCTTTTGGGGGGTTTAGCACAGACAATATTGATAAGACGGACACGGGCATAGTATTGGAAGGCTATCAATTGCCGTCCTATGACAAAGCTATTGAGATGGTGAAGCGTCTTCATTTGAAACTACCCTTCTTCAACCTTGTGGGTTGGGATGTGGCCATCCAAGAAGATGGAGAACCTGTGCTTATTGAATTTAACACCAACCCAGGCTTGAGCCAATCGGCATTCAAGTCAGGCATGGGCGAATATACGGAGAGGATTATTCGTGAACTTTGGCCAAGGCCAAATACATGGTTTCCTGATTGAAGTGCTAATTAAGCGAATGTAGAATGGCGGACAACATTCAAATAATGGTAAAACCCGATTGGGTTACATGGGATGATATCAAGCAATGTCTTGTGGACGCCCATGCGGTAAATCGCACAAAAGGGATTAATATGGCCCATTATCAATGGCCAGCGGAAAAAATCAAGGAATCACTTGGAAAAAGTGGGGTCGTTTTAGTGGCATTAGATGGGAACAAACTTATTGGTACAGCAGCAATAGGTGAAGAGGAAAGACCATTTTGGTATGTAGGTATTAAATGTGCATATGCCTGTTTTGATTGTGTGATACCAGAATATTCGGGTAAAGGAATATTCCATAAATTGGATAAAAAACGAGAAGAATTAGCGATAAGTAGAGACTGTAAAACTATCGTTTTTGATACCAATCTTGATAATACGAAGAGGCAATCGATTGCTCTGAAAAACGGCTATAAATATGTTCGTTTTTTTATGGCAAACAGTAGAGATCACTACTCTATTGTTATGGCAAAATGGTTGAACGAATGTCCTTTTTCAAACCGGTTTATAAAGAAACAGTTCTTGATCTCAAAATTACTAACCAAATTGCAGTTTAACAATAATGGTAAAGAGCGGGGACGATATGTTACTCAAATATGTAAAAAAATGCGAAAAAGATTTCTTGGGCATTAAAAAGATAATATCATAATAATGGTTCAAAAAGTTGTTATCATAGGTCAGGGATTCACGGGAAGGTTAAGCATAGTCCGTTCCGTCGCTGAAATAGGATGTGACATTACGCTTATTGTACTGACACATCGCAACAAGACCAATGGCGGTTTGATAGAGGACAAGCCGATAGACGCATATAGCAAATATGTGAATCGCACATTGTATTGTGAAACATATAATAAGGAAATGCTTATTAATTTGCTTCTTACTCAATGTGTTGATCCTAACCAAAAGACTTTCATTTTTCCTGATAACGATTTTTCTGCGGCAGCCATCGACCAGTCATTGGATGTTTTGAAAGATCATTTTTATTGTCCAAATATCAATTGGAAACAAGGTGCTGTTGTGGAATGGATGAATAAAGAACGTCAAAAACAATTGGCTCAAGAAGTTGGACTGAATGTGCCGAATTCTTTGGTCATTGAAATAAAGGATGGAAAACACATCATCCCTGACACAATTGCATATCCATGTTTTGCAAAACCATTAGTTTCTTTGGTAGGGGCAAAGTTGGGCCTGAAAAAATGCAATAATAGAAATGAGTTGGAAAAGCATCTGACACAATTGCCGACTTTGAATGAAAGGTATAGAAACATAAAACTTTTAGTTGAGGATTTTAAGAAGATTGACAGGGAATTTGCTTTGCTGGGTTTTTCTGACGGACAAGAGGTTGTAATTCCTGGAATCATCGAAATCTTACAATTGGCTCACGGCACGCATTTCGGCGTAGCGGTGCAAGGCAAGGTTTATCCCGCTGAAGACAATGTCCTCATAGCGAAGTTTTCGGAGCTTATTAAAAAGATTGGTTTTGTTGGCATTTTTGACATCGATTTTTATGAAAGCGAAGGATTGATTTATTTTGCTGAGATTAATATGCGCTTTGGTGGTTCAGGATATGCTTATACCAAAACCGGAGTCAACCTGCCGGTAATGATGATTAAATCATTTTTAGGTGATAACATTGATGACCTAAATAAGAAGATTGTTCAAAGTGCAACATTTTTCAACGAAAGGATGGCTTTTGACGATTGGTATAATGGATATATGAGTACCAAGGAGTTTTTACATTTAAAAAAGACTTCGCAGATTAATTTTATATATGACGATAGTGATACTCAACCTCAAAAAGTGTTTATGCGGGATTTTAGAAGAAAGTTTTTGAAGAAAACCGTCAAACAACTAATTGGCAAAAAATAAAGACTTTTAATTGTCAGTTGTGTTTACATAGAACAAGAAAAATGAATACTATCCTTATTGTCGGCGACCTTTTCCCTACCGAACAAAATGTTTCATTCTTTTCAAAGGGAGACATTGACTCGTTATTCGGAAAAGAAATAACGCAATTGTTTTCTGGGGCAGATTTCTGTGTCTGCAATCTTGAAGGGGCCTTGACCGACCATCCTGACAAATGCAGAAAAACGGGTCCGGTTAAAGTGGCAGCAACCTCTTCTGTTGAAGCATACAAGAAATTGGGAATAGACTTGTGCCTGTTAGCAAACAACCATGCCACTGATGGCGGACACCAAGGCTTGATAGATACGATGCGCACTTTGGATAATGCAGGAATCAAGCATATCGGTGCCGGTAAGAACCAAAACGAGATTGTTCATTTTGTTATTCAAAAAGTAGGCGGACTGAACATCGGTTTCTACAATGTCAGTGAAACCATGTACAACAAACCCACAAAAGATACGGCAGGAGCTTGGCTGTATGACGAATATGTGGTTTGTCGTGAATTGGAACAGCTGAAAAAACAATGCGACTATTTGATAGTGTTTTATCATGGTGGAATTGAAAAGTTCCACTATCCATCGCCTGAGACGAGAAAACGCTTTCATCGTATGGCTGATTGCGGTGCGGATATGATTCTAGCTCAGCATACACATTGCATTGGATGTGAGGAATATTACGATGGATCGTATCTACTTTATGGTCAAGGTGATTTCTTGCTCAAGAACTTTGCTCCAGGATTAACGGATACAGGGTTAATTGTGGAATTAGTCATTGAGAACGGGCAAGTTCAGATTAAGAAACACAAGGTTAAGTCTGTTGACAACCTCTTTGTGCGCTATGACGAGCAGCAGGATTTCTCTGCCTTTGAAGAACGATCTGCAAATCTTCATGATGAGGAGTTTGTAAGTCAACAACTCCAGAAGTTTTGTGATGGTGAACTTAGGCTTTATCTGAAAGCTTTTAGAAGTCCTTCGAAACTACGGTTAAGGTTGATGAAATATTTCCCGAAAGCATACAAAAAGTGGTTGTATAATTACACTGAACGTGACTTAATGTTTGCGTTACACACACTTCGTTCCGAACAGAATCGTGAAACAGCGATTATAGGGATGGAACATTTGTTGGATATTTAAATGGTTTTTATGAAACAAAAAGTTGTCATCATAGGAGTGAGTTTTTCTTCCCGATTGGCGCTTGCTCGTTCTATCGGAGTTCTTGGGTGTGATATTACTGTAGTTGCTTGGGGGGCGTCAAATCACGAAAAGAAGCCGATTGATGGATACAGTAAATATGTTAGTCGGGTACTTTTCTGTCCCAAAGAGGAAAAACCATTTATCAATCTGCTAAAAGAGAAATGTATCGATTCGGCACAAAAAGTCATTTTGGTGCCAGATTGTGACTTCTCCGTAACAATGATAGATTTGCATCAAGATGAACTGAAACCTTATTTCTTAATGCCTCATATCAATCATAGGCAAGGTGCTATTGTAGAGTGGTCGGAGAAGTTGCGCCAAAAACAACTGGCTGCCAAGTTGGGAATGAATGTGGCTGGAGCTACGGTTATTGATATCAAAGATTCGAAATATACCATTCCTGACAGCATCACTTATCCTTGTTTTCCCAAAGCATTGGCTTCTGTGGCAGGTGGCAAGGCCGGTATGTTTCGCTGTGATAACAAAGGAGATTTGAACGGAGCACTTCAAGATATTATCACAAAGAAAAAAGTGGATGCCAAAGTGATGGTTGAGGACTATATGGAAATTGAAAAGGAGTATGCGATATTAGGGTTCTCTGACGGTAAAAAGGTGTCCATCCCTGGTGTAATTCAGTTTGTTGTTGGCTCAAAGACCCAAAGAGGAATTGCTTTGCAGGGGAAGATAATGCCTGTTGATGGATTTGAGGAATTAATAGAATTATTTAAGAAATTCATCATCGGAATAGGTTTAGTAGGGCTGTTTGATATCGATTTTTATCAAAGCAGAGGTCGAGTCTTTTTCAGCGAATTGAACATAAGATATGGAGGTTCGGGTTATTCGGTTGTCAAATCCGGAGTAAACTTGCCTGCCATGTATGTGAAATTTATGATGGGTATAGATGTCGACGATTTTGACAAGCAAATAGAAAAGGAATCCATATATACTAATGAACGAATGGCGTTCAATGATTTGAAAAATAACTATATTTCTTTTCGCAATTATAAAGATTATGTCAAATCTGCTGATATACTGTTTATAATGGATGACGAGGATGGGGAGCCAAACAAAGAATACTATAAAATTTTAAGAAAGGTTGCAATTAAAAACAATATTAAAAGGGTGATGAAATGGAAGTAGGAGTTAATAGAATTATCATAGTTGGCGATCTGTTTCCAGTACCGTCCAATTTCTCCAAGTTTTCCGAAGGTGATATTTTGTATCTTTTTGGTAAAGAAATATGCGATTTGTTTGCCAAGGCCGACTACCGAATTTGCAACCTTGAGGGTGCATTGACGGATAATCCCGGTAAGTGTGAGAAAACCGGACCCTCTTTGCACGCTCCTACAGCCACTATTCAAGCATATAAAGCTTTGGGTATTGACTGCTGCACATTAGCAAACAACCATATTACTGATGCTGGCCCCGAGGGCGTTATTGATACAATGAACGTTCTTGATAAGGCGGGTGTCGTTCATCTTGGAGCAGGAGAAAACAAAGACTCGATTTGTCATCATGTTTTTTTTCAGGTTGGAGGAAAGAAAATATGCTTGTATAATGTGGGAGAGACCATGTATAACGAGCCTTCAGAAACACAACCTGGTGCCTATCTCTATGACGAATATCTTGTTTGTAAAGAACTGGAAAAGCTAAGGGATGAATGTGACTTTATCATAATAGTATATCATGGCGGCTCTGAAAAGTTCCGCTATCCTTCGCCTCAAACAAGAGAGCGTTTTCACAGAATGGTGGATTGTGGGGCTAACGTAATTCTTTCTCAGCACACACATTGTGTAGGAAGTGAAGAGTATTATAAAGGTGCTTATTTGTTGTATGGCCAGGGCAACTTTTTGTTTAGATCGTTCAATAATGAGTTTACCGACACAGGATTGATTGTGGAATTGCTGTTATCCGATGGTGGGTTTACAGTAAAAAAGCATTTGGTGGATGCTGTAGGTAATACTGTTAGATATGATGAGAAACAAGATTTCACATCTTTTAACGAACGATCAGCTCATATTAAAGATGCAGTTTTTCTCGCTCAAAAGTTTGGTGAATACTGTTTGAATGAACTGCCTGTTTATTTAAGGGCCTATAAAGGAACGTTCCCTGGGTATAGGATTATCAGGAGATTTTTCCCGAAATTATACAAGCGTATTATGATTGAAGGCTATGAGCGCAATCAATTGCTTTTCACGTTGCATTCTTTGCGTTCTGAACAAAACAGGGAAATTGCTATTGAAGGTATCAAACAATATCTGAAACAATAGTTTTTATGAAACAGAAAGTAGTTGTAATAGGACACGGATATACGTCTCGCTTGGGAGTTATCCGCGCGTTGGGCAAGGCTGGTTACGAGGTGGTTGTTGTGGTAATGACAGGCAATAATAAAGACGGCACGCTGAACACCAAAAAACCTATTGACTGTTATAGCAAGTATGTGAGCGAAGTACACTATTGTTTTTCTGACAAGGAAAAACTCATAACTCTTTTGCTTGAGAGATGCACAGACCCCAACCAGAAGGTGATGCTCTTCACCGATAGCGACTTCTCCGAGGCTGCCGTGGATGAGAATCAGGAAAGACTGCGCGACCATTTTCTGTTTCCGCACATCAATCATCAGGTAGGGGCGGTAGTGGCATGGATGGACAAAGTGAGGCAAAAGGAGACAGCTCGGCATGTCGGCTTGAATGTGGCAGAAGGATGGGTCATTGATGTGACAAACGGTGAATACACCATTCCTGAAGAAATTAAGTATCCTTGCTTCCCCAAGCCCCTGGCCACTATTGTTGGCGGCAAAGGAGGCCTTCGAAAATGTAACACCGTGGAGGATTTGAAGAGTGTAGTTGATTCGCTGATTCAAAAAAAAACAACCATTTCAATTCTTGTTGAGGAATTCAAAGAGATAGAGACCGAACATGCCTTGCTCGGTTTTACCGACGGGAAAGAGGTCATCATTCCTGGCATTATCCAAACCATGTCGTTGGCCAATGGCGGACACTTTGGAGTGGCAAAGCAAGGGAAAATCATGCCGACGACTGGCTTTGAGGATTTGATGGAACGGTTTAAGCAGTTTGTACTGCAAACGGAGTTTGTAGGCATATTCGACATAGATTTCTATAAAAGCGAAGGTCGCTATTATTTCTGCGAGATGAATTTCCGTTACGGCGGCTCTGGTTATGCCTATACTGCAATGGGAGTGAATCTGCCCGACATGCTTGTTCGCTCCTTGACGGGGAAATCCATTGAAGGAATGCAACGACAAATAACGAAAGAAGCGGTTTTCATCAATGAACGCATGTGTAAGGATGATTGGATGGGTAATTATATCAGCACGAGTGAATTTAGGCGTCTTCTGAAAACAGCTGATGTCAGTTTTGTCGGTGACAAGGAAGACCCAACACCACAAAAGATATTCCATAAAAGTTTGAGAGACCCGCTTATGAACTTAAAAAGAGTAACGAGAAAAATAAAACGCAAATGAAAGAAATCCAAATAGATGAACTTCGTGAATTGCAGATGCAAATCCTCGACTACGTGGATGCTTTCTGCAGGAAACATGGTATCAACTATACCATTAGCGGTGGGACTTTGCTTGGAGCAATTCGCCATGGTGGTTACATCCCTTGGGATGACGACATGGATGTCCAAATGTTGCGAAGTGAGTACAATCGGTTTACAGAGTTATGGAACCAACAAAAAGGCGAACATGGATGCTACGAGTTAATCAATATTGAGTCTGGCAACAGTATGGGTTACCCGTTTGGGAAAGTACATGATACAAGAACTGTGACTTATATAGGCGAATTGGAACGCTCGGGTGTCTATATTGATGTTTTTCCTGTTGACTATGTTAAGGATGAACAAGATTTTATGTCCAGACATGAAGAGATAAAGCATCTCTACCAAGAGCGAGCACTTGTTTTTAGAAAAATGAGACAAAAAACAGAAGCTTTCAATCTGAAAAGTTGGTTGCAGATGCTTTTCAAACATGTTCCAGACAAAACATACAATCAAATTGCGGAGGAGATAAATCAGTTGGCCATGTCATGTACGGATGTGCAATCTCCCTATGTGTTTGAGATGATTTCTGGAATGAAATGTAAACATCCCATTCCACATGAGGTTTTTCAGGAATACAATGATATATGTTTTGAAAATCGTCAGTATATGGCAGTAAAGGACTTCGACACTTATCTAGAGCGAACTTTTGGCGATTATATGACACCGCCACCAGAATCTCAAAGGCATCGTCATCAGAATTGTCCGTTTTGGCGTTAAAGATTAGCCTAAAATAGTATGGTTATGATTATTAAAGCAATAAAAAAATTCTATTCATTTTTGAAACGTCGTCGCAAATTCTTTTGGATGGCCTATCAAAAGAACTGGTTGATTGATCCGGCAACAAACAAACGCGCCAAGTATTGGAAAAAATGTGGCGCTCATATTACTGGCAAAGTGAATATTGGTTATGATGTCTATTTTGATGCCAGCAATGCCCAGTATATAACAATTGAGGAAGGGGTTTGGATAGCCGCTCGTTGTATTATTCTGTGTCACAAAAGGCCGCTACGCGATTTTTGTGTAGGCGATGACTATAATAAGTTGCCTCATATTCATAAAGAAGTAGTCTTAAAAAAGGGTTGTTGTATAGGTATGGGTTCAATTATTATGCCAGGCGTTACAATAGGAGAAGGTGCAATGATTGGTGCTGGTTCCGTCGTTACAAAAGACGTTCCTGCATGGACAATTGCAACTGGTAATCCTGCAGCCGTGGTTAGAGAAATACCCTCTGAAAGATAACAAATTTGAACTAAAAGTGGCTTTTTGGGCCTTGTCATTTTATAATAGTTTTGATTCAAATGGGAAGAATAAAATTCAAAAACAAATGGGCCTGGGTTTATTTAGCGATAATAGTGTGCCTTACATTTACTGTTATACCAGGATGGGTATCGTTTGTTAGAAAAGAATGGGTCCTCTTGGTCTTGGGTACACTCACAGCGATGGTTATGAGTGCTAATTTTTTTTTCTCAAAGTCTGCACTTTATCTCTATGCATATTTCATCATCCTTTTATTAAACAAGATGTCTGGGGATGTTGTTTATAACTCATTACCCAATATTATATATGAGATACTGCAATTTTTGGTTCCTTCGGCGATTTTTTTGTATATGCATAAATGGTCGGACGAGGTCTTTGCCCGTTCGGTTGTAGTTGCTGTACTGGCAATAGTATGCATAGAATCAGCAGCTTCGTTTTTTATTGATCAAACTACCCCTAATATAATAAGAGAGTTAGAGGCATTGACGAGAGCCGAAGGGAATAGGAATTTTGCATATAATTATATGAAGATGGGCCTGGCCGACTATTCTTTTTGTCATGCTTTGCCTGTTTTAATCCCACCCCTTATTTGCTGGATTAAAGATAAAGATATCAGGAGAAAATGGATTCTTTGGGGTGTTCTGTTTTTGATTTGTCTACTTATTTATGTATCGGCATCTAGCACGGCCATTTTCCTCATGGTTTTTATGCTTGTGCTTGGCTTCTTTGCTAGAGTGTCTGACAAATCAAAAAACAGGAGATCTATATTGATTATCTTGATTGTCTTTGTACCATTTCTTTTTAGTCAGCAAATACAACTCGCCACTATTGATGCTGTCTCTTCAGTGTTACCCCAAGAAACATATTTGACGCACAAATTGGAGTCTATTCGCTATTCTATAGAATACAAATCAAGTGAGGGTGATGTTGAGGCGCGTGTGGTTCGTTATAACAAGTCAATAGACGGTTTTAAAGAGAATGTTCTGTTCGGTTCGAACCGAAGACTGGGAGGACATTCGGCCTTTTTGGACAGATTAGGTAGTTTAGGACTTGTGGGTATTACACCTTTACTCATTTTTCTTATTTTACAGTTTAGAACAACTCTAAAATATATTCCAGACAAATACAAGTTTTTTTATTATGAGGGCCTGATTGCTGCATCGTTGATTTTTGCACTCAAGGCAGTGAGTTTGTTAGGATTATTATTCCTGTCGTTTGTGGTTCTTCCATTTATGCTTACGACTAGTCTTAATCGAGAATTAGATGAATAAACCTATATTCAACAAGCAAGATTTCACCTTATGTGAAGTTCGTGTGCCAACGGGCTATCCTCAGTCACAAACTCATGCCGGGATAGCCTATCATAACGGCAGGTTCTATCTAACCTGTTCACCTTACCCTGTGAAGAAATACTCACGATACGAGTCACATTGGCTTTCTTTGCTTCGAAAGGTATCATCAGGTCGTTGGGGTAAGATACTTGATGCTGAGAAATATGAGAATCCGTTGTTATATGTTGGTGTCGGGGAAAAGGAAGTCCCGCCGACTACTTTTGAGCCTTTATATCCTTTTCCGCTAATGGACACGCCCTTGCCTGTTTATGGTATGCCAGCCTATAATTCTGACCCGGATATTTTCATTGAAGATGACAATGTCTTTATCCTCAATAGGACATATTATCGTCGTCTTTCCGAAAAAGGAGCAAACGAGAAAGAAGTTCTCATTTCCCTAATTAGAGGTAGCCTCAATGATAATAGCTTTCAGCTGATTGATATATCGGAGTTCAAGAAATCTACCGACTCATTAATTTCGCCTTGTTTAATTAAATATAGGGGCAAATATATTTTTATGTCCCTTGAAACCAATAGTGCAATAGATGGGTGTTCTTTCGAAGGCATTTATATGCAACAGTCTGATACTATACATGGGCTAAAGGGAGAATTAGAGAAAAAGAAAATAGAGGTTAGAAGCAAAAATATGTTACCTTGGCACATGTCATTGTTTATCTATGATGATAGACCCTTTGCTATTGTAGCCTGTGTGGTTGCTGGCGATAAATCTCATATTTGGCAGATGCTTGGAGAGTTCGATCAAGATTTGACGATGCTAACGATCCATCCGAAACCGTTAACTGATTACAATTCTTACAGGGGAGCTGCTATTATTGACCAATATGATCAATTTCACCTTTATTCAACCACTTTGAACGACAAAGTTCATGGTAGCAAATCTGTTGATGGAAGGGATATTATTGTGGCGAGTAGACCAATGAAAGAAGTGTTAAATGAACTAAAAGAGAGTGTATGAAAAACGGAGTCACTATACGCACTGCCATTTGCTACATCATATATAAATATTTTGCCAAGCATTTGCCTGGCTCGGATTGGGGTAGATTTGGCAAACTATGTTGTAGGTATCGTTATCATTTGTGCAAGCATATTTTCAAGTATTGCGGAAAGAATGTTAATATCGAAAGGAATGTCAATTTTGGATATGGTTATCGGATTGAAATCGGGGACAATTCGGGGATGGGTACTAATGCTGTTATACCCGATGGCACCAAAATCGGATGCAATGTAATGATGGGACCGAATTGTTACATCCACGTTAGAAATCATGCCTTTGATAGAACAGATGTTCCTATGATTCAGCAAGGTTTTCAAGAATATAAGTATACGAGAATAGGTAATGATATATGGATCGGACGTGATGTTTCTATTATGGCAGGAAGAACCATCTCTGATGGAAGTATCATTGCAGCTAATTGTGTTTTGACAAAGGATTTTCCACCATACTCTATTATTGGTGGGAATCCTTCAAGATTATTAAAATCCAGAATAAAAGAGGGATGAAGAAAAGAATCGCAGTCATTATCGATGGAGATTTGTCAATTAACAGGCAAGGCTTGATCAATTCAGCCTTGAGCAGAATAAGGCATCTTAAACAATTGGAAGCTTTTGACATAGATGTGTACTGTATTCATGGGTATGATTGGGGACTCTTGAGGCTAATTCATAAGAATAAAAGAATAAAAAAGCTTCCTGAAATTGAAGTAGAAGGCATTCCTATTAGAGTAATATATAGAAAAAAGATACTTGCTGATTTGATGCTCGAATCCAAGCTACAAATCGCTCCTCTATATTCATCTTATTGCTATAATAAGATAGCAAAACAATTAAATGACTATGATATAATTGTAGGCCATTCATCTGTAGGTGGTACCCTTGCACTTAGGGTAAATGAGCATTTCAACACGCCGTATTGTGTGGTGTGGCATGGTTCGGACATTCATAGTCATCCGTTAGCTAACAAATACACAAAAAAGGTCACAAGTAAAATTTTGTCTAGTGCATCAGCAAATATATTTGTTAGCCAGTCTTTGCTGAATGATGCACAGAAATTGTTTGTTAACATTCCGAATTCGCATGTTGCTTACAATGCGCCAAGCGAGGCATTCGTAAGATATAACTATAGTGAACGAGCAGAATTACGAAAAAAAGAAAATGTGTTTGGAAAAAAAGTGGTGGCGTTTGTTGGAAATCTGGTTCCTGTGAAAAATGTTTTCACCTTGCCTGGAATTTTTGAAAGGGTAAAGGAAGATTATCAAAATGTTGTTTTTTGGATCATTGGCCAAGGAATGCACGGCGAAACGCTCAAGCAGAAAATGATTGAAGCGGGAGTGGAATGCCGATTTTGGGGCAATCGGCAGCCAGAAGAGATGCCACGAATCATGAATTGTATAGATGTGCTGGTATTGCCTAGTAAAAACGAATCCTTCGGTATGGTGTTGGTTGAGGCCATTGCCTGTGGTGCTAATGCAGTAGGATCTAATAGAGGAGGAATACCCGAAGTGATAGGAGAGGAAAACTGTTTTGATTTAGATGAAAGATTTGAAGAAAGAATAGCGGATAGAATTGTCTATATGTTAAATAATCATGTTGAACAGAGTGTAAAACCTATTTTTGATTGGCATCAAACCGCAATGAATGAACATCTTTGGATATCAGAGATATTATATTCAATTGAAAAGAAGAATATTTAATTGTTATTAGCGACTCATACTTACTTGATATCATTATGAATAGTAATAACTATCCTTTAGTCAGTGTAATTATACCTACATATAAACGGCCAGACAACCTTGACCGAGCTATAAATAGTGTACTCTCGCAAACATACCAAAATGTCGAAATAATTGTGGTGGATGATAATAGTCCGGATACTGAAGGCCGAAAATTGACAGAGGTTAAGATGGCTGCATACGCTGATAACTCTCGTATAAAATACGTGAAGCATGAACATAATAAAAATGGTTCTGCCGCACGTAATACAGGCGCAAGATTGGCTCAAGGTGTGTATCTTGCCTTCCTTGACGATGATGACGAGTTTCTGCCTTGTAAAATAAAGAATCAAGTTGAGAGATTATTATCTCTACCACCTGATTATGCGGTTTGTTATACTAGAAGTTACCTCCAAAAGCCAGGAGTCGAGCCGTTTTTATCGAAGGAAGAAAGAGAGGGCGATTTGTATTTTGAAGCTTTAACCCGAGAATTATCGTTTCAGGCTGGTTCAAATTTGTTTGTTAGGAAAGACGCTTTTGACAGTATTGGAGGTTTTGATGAGACTTTTACCCGTAATCAGGATAAGGAGATAACAACACGATTACTCAAAAAATACAAAATAGCGTTTTGCCATGAACCTGGACTTATTGTACATCTACATTTTGAACATAGTTTTTTTGATCCGTTAGAGGTTTCACGGCATTATGTGGCAAGATTTGCCAAAGACATAGATGAGCTACCGAATGAAAAAAAGAATGTGTTTTACTCCATCTTGGCCAAACAAAGCTTCTATTATCATCTACGTTTTAATAAAGACTATAAGAGTTGCATAAAGATGATACTCAAGAGAGAAATTAGGATAAAAGATGTTATTAGTCTGATGAATAGTTTGGTATTTAATAAGAAAAAACCATGAAAAACAATGCAATAATGTTTATGATGGATTCCGTAATAATGGATTCCGTTTCAACAGGACGCTGCAAGGTGAGTCCTACACCTTTTTTGGATTCATTACGAAAAGAGGGATTGTGGACCACAAACCTTTATTCCCACGGTCCATACACGGATGCGGCGACACGTAGTTTATATACGGGCAGAAATACGCTTGACGATTTTGGTTACTTCTTTAAACTTAATGCTTCGCCTGTTACGCATTACAAAGCCTTTAAGGATAATGGATACGAAACTATCGGTTTTTATTATCCGTATTATATGATGGGTAAGAATGTGACACAACATATTGATAAATTGTATTATAAAGCGGGATTTGAGTTCGGAAGCGAATGGGGAGGCATCTTTAATTACTATTATGATATTCGCAAAAAACGGTCGTTAAACGATGATGAATTGTTCATGTTAAATAAACGCCTTGAATTGATGTTTGAGGTGTGGATTTCGCTTTATGATATAATTATCAACGAGCCAGACATGGTTCAAAACATGAATGACATTCTTCAATTCGCTGATATCAATAAAGGATTAGAAACGCTTTTGTCCGAGAAACAAAAATATGAAACAGACAAAGAAGCATATATTGAAGATTTTCTTTCTAAAGGACTGGATCATGTTTTTACGACTATAAATGATATTTCCATTGATAATAGAATCAGTAGAGATTATTTAAATTCTGTTAAGAAAAAACATTCAAGTTTCTTCAATGCGATTAAACGTAATAATCTTAAAGCAAACATATTAAAAACAATGCCCTCGCCTAAGCGAATTGTGAAAGCATTAGGTAATTATCTGAAAACTAAGAATATAAACGAACTTGAGTTTTTAAAGAATTATATAGGTGGTTCGTTTTTCTATAAACAGGTTTATGAAAGATGGGGTACAAAAAGATGGCAGAATATGCCTTCAACTCAATTTCAGCTAAACTTTGTTCAAAATAAGATTTTACCGAATCGAGACAAATCTAAACCTTTTTTCCTATGTATGAATATTGAAGAGGCGCATAATAACCTGTGTTTCTTCACTTATGATATACAGGATGACCGATTGATGGATGAAGAAATTGGTGTTTTATATGATTATGTTCAAAAATTGGGATCGCATTTTAAAGGTAATTTGATTTATTACCTTGGTCTTCGATATATGGACTATTGTTTGGAGAAATTCTGCAATTATCTAAAAAAAGAAGGATTATGGGATAATACAACAATACTTTTTACAGCTGATCATGGTTCGTCATATTCATTCTATCCCGTCCATAACGAACGCGTGAATAATTTCCACGACGAGTGTTACCATATTCCAATATTGATACGCCATCCGGGATTCAAACAGAAAGAAGTTACAACTTATCAATATTCTAAGGATATACTGCCAACTTATATGGATATGATAGGACTGCAACTGTCGCCATATTTTAAAGGCAGGTCCATGTTGAGGGATAATGAACCCAGAAAATGTATTGTTACCGAATATATGGGGCCGGGTTGTCCAGATATGATTGAAAGAAAGGTTTGGTTTAGTGCACGTGACGAAAACTATCTTATTGGATACAAAGTCAATCTTTTCAGTGGTTTTGATAGTGGTCAGTTATGTGAAGTTTACGATAGGAAACGGGATGAAAAAGAATACTATAACATTGTTAACAAGATCGAAAGAGGAAAGATTCAATATCTTCTTGATGAGATAAAGGTAAGGTATGATGAGTTAAGCAAGGATACGGTGGAGTATTACGATAAGCTAAAAGCAACAGAAACAGGAATTCCTATTAACTATTGATATGACAAAAGTCATTACGTACGGCACATACGACCTTCTGCACCAAGGCCATATCAATTTGCTTCGCCGGGCAAAGGAGCTAGGAGACTACCTGATTGTGGGTGTGACCAGCGATAGTTTTGACCGTGGTCGCGGGAAGCTAAATGTACGAAATAATGTACTTGAACGAGTGGAAGCTGTGAAAGCCACTGGATATGCAGACGAAGTTATTATTGAAGACTACCTTGGTCAGAAGATTGACGACATCCAGAAATACAATGTTGATATTTTTGCTATCGGTAGTGATTGGGCGGGTAAGTTTGATTATCTAAATGAATACTGCAAAGTCGTTTACTTGCCGCGTACCGAAGGTATCAGCAGTACCATGCTGCGAGAGGAGAGTCAGGAGGTATACCGATTGGGTATCATTGGCAGCGGCCGAATCGCTCATCGCTTTGTGCCCGAGTCCAATGTTGTGAATGGTGTGGAAGTAACAGCTGTGCTAAATCCAGAAGTTAAAGAAGCAGACGGCTTTGCCTCACAATACGGGATTAAGGCTTATACCGATTTTGACACTTTTATTAATCAAACAGATGTGGTTTATGTTGCCTCTCCACATTTGACCCATTACGAATATGTAAAACGTTGCCTCTT
>JAEEGL016570805.1_pt1 | contig 22044 bp, 19 predicted proteins | sample 9134231 | NCBI WGS metagenome assembly JAEEGL01 (sample SAMN16246548, study PRJNA631951) | gut metagenome | biome: gut microbiome; feature: rumen; material: fiber-attached | host: Bos | place: Iran: Karaj | collected 2018-10 | reverse complement strand
TTAAGCTTGGAAACGGTAATGTAAATATCACAAAAAAATAAGTTTTTGTGTATTTATTTATGCAAAAAAAAGCCCCGCTTTGGAAAACCAGAGCGGGGTTCTTTTTAGAAGGAAATGTTTCCTTTGGAAACTACCATCTGTAGTGAGCAAATGCCTTGTTGGCCTCTGCCATCTTGTGGGTATCTTCCTTCTTCTTGTATGCGGAACCTGTGTTGTTGTAAGCATCCATGAGCTCTGCAGCAAGAGTCTCAGCCATTCCGTGACCAGAGCGGTTACGTGCAGCGGCGATCATCCAGCGCATTGCCAGTGCTTCGCGACGGGTTTCGCGGATTTCGATAGGCACCTGGTATGTAGCACCACCAACGCGGCGGCTCTTTACTTCTACCATTGGCTTAACATTGTCAAGGGCCTTGAGGAATACTTCAAGTGGCTCTTTGTCTGTCTTTGCCTTGAGCTTATCAAAAGCATCATAAACAATCTTTGTACAGATTGATTTCTTTCCATCAAGCATCATGCGTGTAACGAACTTTGTCACTACTACGCTGTTGTACTTTTCATCCGGCATAATCGGACGGTTAACTGACTTCTTGTGTCTTCCCATTTTAAAACCTCCTCATTATGCCTTTGGTTTCTTTGTACCGTACTTAGAGCGTGCACGGCGGCGTTTATCTACACCCAGAGTATCTTTTGTACCACGGATGATGTGATAACGTACACCAGGAAGATCCTTTACACGTCCACCACGAATAAGAACAACTGAGTGCTCCTGCAGGTTGTGTCCCTCACCAGGGATGTATGCAGTCACTTCAATTCCATTGCTGAGACGAACACGAGCAATCTTACGAAGAGCTGAGTTCGGCTTTTTAGGGGTCATCGTCATAACGCGTGTGCAAACACCACGTTTCTGTGGACAGGACTGAAGTGCGGGGGCCTTAGTTCTGTTCGCGCTTGTCTGACGACCTTTACGAATTAACTGGTTAATTGTAGGCATCGGCCTTTTCTCCTATTGTGTGCCAGGCAGCACTCCCGGCAGAATAAACAATTCTAGGTTTGTATATTTTAACGAATTTACAGGTATCAGGTCAACTGAATTTCGATGAATTCATCGGAATTTTATGTAAATTCTTGCAGTTTTTTAACCTTATTTTTACATAAAAAAGGGGCACCGCTGCATTCACAGTCAGTACCCCCCTCTTTAGTTTTTTAAGGCTTAGTCTTCGTCACCTAAGTCTGGAGTTGCCATCATGGACAAATCCTGGGCGCGGAGAGCTTCCTCTTCTTCAAGTCTGTGCTGTTCAAGAATCTCTTCCATCTTTGCATCAAGGTCAGCATTTGAAGAGTCTGACAGTTTGATGTCGTGATAGTTGCGGATTCCTGTTCCGGCAGGAATTGTGTGACCGATAATCACATTCTCTTTCAGACCACGGAGATTGTCCACCTTGCCTGCAATAGCAGCGTTGGTAAGAACACGGGTTGTCTCCTGGAAAGAAGATGCAGAAATGAAGGAGTCGGTTGCAAGGGCAGCCTTTGTAATACCCTGGAACATCGGGCATGCAATGGCGGGCTTACCACCGGCAGCAATAATTCTGTCGTTCTCTGCGTGGAAGTGATATTTGTCCACCTGCTGTCCGAAGATGAAGTTTGTATCTCCAACAGAAACAATCTCCACTTTCTTAAGCATCTGGCGGATGATAATACCAATGTGCTTGTCGTTAATTGCCACACCCTGCTGGCGGTACACTGCCTGAATGTCGTTCATAAGGAACTTCTGGAGTGCATCTTCACCAAGGATTGCAAGAACGTCGTGCGGGTCAACTACACCGTCTGAAAGTTTTTCTCCGGCTTCTACCTGGTCACCGTCACGAACAAGCATACGCTTTTTCATAGGAACAAGATGTTCGAATTCTTTTCCGTTCTCGTCCTCTACGATGATGTTGCGCTTGCCTTTGACAATCTTTCCAAACTTTACGGTACCTGTAATCTTTGAAATAACTGCAGGATCCTTTGGACGGCGGGCTTCGAAGAGCTCGGACACACGTGGAAGACCAAGTGTAATATCGTTTGCCTTTGAAGCTTCCTTTGCAATCTTAGCAAGAGTAAATCCTGCGTCAACTTTCATCTTGTCTTCAAGTTCCTTAGTGAGGATTGCTCCTGCAGGAAGGTGATATGAACCAAGTTCGTTTCCGTCCTCATCTGTAATGAGGATACGAGGCTGTTTCACGTCAAGGTGAAGGTCAGAAATGCGGCGTTCTGTAACACCAGTGCTCAGGTCTGTGTGAACTTCCAGTGTTGAGTCAGGACTGATGTCTTCAAAGTGAACGTAACCTGAAACCTCAGCAATAATCGGTTCTGAGTAGAGGTCCACTTCTCCGATTGGAGCGTGTGCTTCTGCTACACATCCGCCTGCTGTAAAGGCTGAGTAGATGATTGAACCGTTGGAAACTTCCAGTTTCTGGTCGTTACTTGTAAGGTAAAGAACATTGTCCTTAATGATGATGCGTCCGTTGTCACTGGCGGTAATTTCATTTCCACCCTGAACCAGCATTACGTCATCCTTACGTACACGCTTTCCGTCTTCAACAAGAACATTGTCATTCTTGCCGATGTTGTGCTTGCTGTAGAGTTTTGTAACAATCATTGAACCACGACGTGTAAAGAGCCAGTCGCCGTTCTTCATCTCTACGTGAGGACCAGCCACACTCTCAATGTAAACTGAGTATTTCATTGCAATGTGGTTATCTTCACTCTTACTTTCTGCAGCACCACCAGTATGGAAGGTACGAAGAGTAAGCTGTGTACCAGGCTGACCAATTGACTGGGCAGCGATTGTACCTACGGCTTCGCCAATTTCCACAACTTTGTTGCGGGCAAGGTCTTTACCATAGCACTTTACACAAATGCCGTGCTTGCTTTCGCAGGTAAGCACTGTGCGGAGTTTTACTTTTTCTACACCGGCTTTGTCAATCTTTTCAGCAAGGGCTTCGTCAATGTAGGTGTTAACGTTTGCAAGAAGTTCGCCTGAAACAGGGTCAATTACACGTTCAATGGTGTAGTGTCCTGCAATGCGGCTTGCAAGGGTTTCTACAACAGTTTCACCGTCTTTGATTGCAGTGTAGTCAATACCGTTGATTGTTCCGCAGTCGTCTTCGTTAACAACTACGTCCTGGGCAACGTCTACAAGGCGGCGGGTCATGTAACCTGCGTCTGCAGTCTTAAGAGCGGTATCAGAAAGACCCTTACGGGCACCGTTTGTAGAAATGAAGTACTCAATAACGGAGAGTCCTTCCTTAAAGTTTGCACGAATTGGAAGTTCAATGATGTCACCGTTAGGTTTCTGCATCAAACCACGCATAGCGGCCAGCTGTGAAATCTGCTTTTTAGAACCACGGGCACCGGATGTAGCCATCATAAAGATAGTGTTGAATCCGTCCTTGTCTTTTGCAAGGTTGTCCATCATTATGTCGGTGAGCTTGTCATTAGTGCGTTCCCAAACTTCCACAGACTTGTTGTAGCGTTCGGTAGCGGTGATTGAACCCTTTGACCACTGGTCCACAATCTTTTCCACTTCGGCATTTGCTTCGTCAACCATCTGCTTTTTAACTTCCGGAACGAGGATGTCGTCCATGGAAAGAGTTGCACCGTAGAATGTAGCGTTTTTGTAACCACAAGCCTTGATTGCATCGAGCATCTGGATTGTAAGCCATGCACGGTCTGTTGCGTAGATTGCACCAATGAGTTTTGAAAGTTCTGCGTCTGTATAAGGAACTTCGCGGTTGTACACTTTGTTGATGTCTGTGCGGAGGAGTTCATCCTCAAGCACTTTGTCTACAACCTGAGCGGCGTATTCCTGTGAAGAAATAGTTGAGGTTCCTTCTGTGTACTCGTTCAAATCTGTTTCTTCGCAGAACATTGACCTTGGGTATTTGGCTTCGATAAGAGCCTTTACAGCCTTGTCAGAAGTCTGTTCGTTGTGGTAAACACCCTCAATCATCTTCTTGAGTTTTTTGTCACCAAGCTGTTCGTTCTGGAAGTCAACTGCATCCGGCATGGATTCGTTGAATGCAAGACGACCGGCAGATGTAAGAAGATATTTTGCAGAAGGATCTTTGTCACCAGCCACACACTTACCCAGTGTATTCTTGTGAATCTTAATCTCTGCCTGCCATTCAATGGCACCGTTCTGTGCTGCAAGGCGAACTTCGTCTACAGAACTGAAGAGTTTTCCTTCTCCCTTTGCACCGGGTTTAATGCTTGTCATGTAGAAGATTCCAAGCACCATGTCCTGTGACGGGAATACGATTGTGTTTCCGTTTGCAGGGTCAAGAAGGTTGCGGGCAGAAAGCATGAGGGTCCAGCATTCCATCTGTGCGGCCTGTGTAAGGGGCACGTGAATAGCCATCTGGTCACCGTCGAAGTCAGCGTTGAATGCCTTACATGCAAGAGGATGCAGCTTAAGTGCCTTTCCTGGAACAAGTACCGGCTCAAATGCCTGAATACCAAGGCGGTGAAGTGTAGGTGCACGGTTAAGCATTACAGGATGTTCACGTACAACCTCGTCAAGGATTGCGTAAACTTCTGTGGCTTCTTCGTCCACAAGCTGTTTTGCTTTTTTGATGTTGTAAACGATTCCCTTGTCTACAAGCTTTTTCATGATGAAGGGTTTGAAAAGCTCAAGTGCCATCTTCTCAGGAAGACCACACTGCCAGAGCTTAAGTTCCGGTCCAACAACAATTACGGAACGTCCGGAGTAGTCTACGCGCTTACCAAGAAGGTTCTGGCGGAAACGACCCTGCTTACCCTTGAGCATGTCACTGATAGACTTGAGGGGGCGGCTGGATGCACCCTTTACCACGCGGTTTTTGCGCTTGGTGTTGTCAAAGAGGGCATCAACTGCTTCCTGAAGCATGCGTTTTTCGTTGTTGATGATGATGCTTGGAGCAAAGAGTTTCTGAAGTTTTTCCAGACGGTTATTGCGGTTAATAACACGGCGGTAAAGGTCATTAAGGTCACTTGTTGCAAAGCGTCCGCCATCGAGCTGAACCATAGGGCGAAGGTCCGGAGGAATAACCGGGATTACGTCAAGAATCATCCAGCTGGCCTGGTTACCTGAACTGCGGAAATCTTCCACAATCTCAATTCTCTTAAGAAGGTGCTTGTCGCTTTTTGCACCCTTTTCGATCATTTTGTCGCGGAGTTCTGTGCGAAGGGCTTCAAGGTCAAGGTTCTCAAGCAGAGTCTTGATTGCTTCTGCACCCATTCCTGCAGTGAAAGTGTCACCATAGCGTTCACGGGCGTTGTTGTATTCATCCTCTGTAAGAAGCTGTTTTGCCTTAAGGTCTGTGTCGCCCGGATCAATTACGATATATTTTTCGTAGTAGAGAACTGAGCGGAGGGCAGCCACCTGAAGGTCAAGGAGAAGACCCATGCGGCTTGGCACTGAGTGATAGTACCAGATGTGGCTTACAGGAGCAGCAAGTTTAATGTGTCCTGTGCGTTCACGGCGAACCTTAAAGTGAGTAACTTCAACACCACAGCGGTCACAAACCACACCCTTGTAACGGATGCTCTTGAACTTTCCGCAGAAACATTCCCATTCCTTTGTGGTACCGAAAATTCTTTCGCAGAAAAGTCCGTCGCGCTCGGGGCGAAGGGTACGGTAGTTGATTGTCTCAGGCTTTTTTACTTCACCGTAAGACCAGTCCATAATGGTTTTGGGTGAAGCAAGTTTAATCTGAAGGCTTGCAAAATCTTTAATATCACGCATTGTCACTCTCCTTTTCAAAACCGGCCTTTGCCTTTTCGTCAATCAAATCCTGATCACGTTCGGTAAGGGCAATCTGTTTACCCTTGTCGTCGTAGATTGTAAAGTCCAAAGCAAGACCGCGGAGTTCCTGTACAAGAACGTTAAAGGATTCCGGCACACCGATTGGAGCGGTAGGATCACCCTTAACAATAGACTCGTACACCTTTGAACGACCATTCATGTCGTCTGACTTAATTGTCATCATTTCCTGAAGTGTGTTTGCAGCACCGTAAGCTTCAAGTGCCCACACCTCCATTTCTCCAAGACGCTGACCACCGAACTGAGCCTTACCACCCAGAGGCTGCTGGGTAACAAGTGAGTAAGGACCTGTAGAACGGGCATGCATCTTGTCATCCACAAGGTGATGGAGTTTCATGAAGTAAATCACACCAACGAAGATGGGGTTCACGAAAGGTTCACCTGTGAAACCGTCATGCACAATCTGCTTACAGTCGGGGCTGAGTCCTGCCTGAACAAGTTTTTCAGCAATCTGTTCCTGACTTGGGGTCTGGAAAGCGGGAGAGTTGTAGAACTCGTTAAGCACCTGTCCTGCACGACCAAGCTCAGATTCCATGATCTGACCGATGTTCATACGGGAAGGCACACCAAGCGGGTTAAGACATACATCAAGAGGAGTACCGTCTTCAAGATAGGGCATGTCTTCGATTGGAAGAATGCGGGCAACAACACCCTTGTTTCCGTGGCGACCTGCCATTTTGTCACCTACGCAGAGCTTACGCTTGTCTGCAATGACAACTTTTACAAGTTCGTCTACGCCAGGGTTAAGTTCGTTTCCTTCACTTCTCTTAAGGCGCTGGATGTCAATAACCACACCCTGTACACCGTGGGGAAGGCGCAGTGAAGTATCGCGTACTTCTTTTGCCTTTTCACCGAAGATTGAGTTAAGAAGCTTGAACTCAGGAGTATTTTCTGTCTCGCTCTTTGGAGTAACTTTTCCAACAAGGATGTCTCCTGAACGAACTTTTGCACCAACACGTACGATACCTTCGGCATCCAGGTTGTCAAGTGCCTTATCCTGAACGTTTGGAACATCGCAGGTAATCTTTTCAGGACCAAGTTTTGTTTCGCGAATTTCTGTCTGGAACTCGTGGATATGCACAGAGGTGTACATATCTTCCTTAACAACTCTCTGGCTGATAAGAACGGCGTCCTCATAGTTGTATCCGTTCCAGGGCACGAATCCTACAAGAATATTGCGTCCGAGTGAAAGTTCACCGTTAAAGGTTGCAGGACCGTCAGCAAGAACATCTCCCGCCTTTACCTTTTCTCCAACAGTAACTGTAGGTCTCTGGTGGTTAGATGTATCGCTGTTTGTCTTCTGGTACTTGAGCAGCTGGTACTCGTCAAGTTCACCGGCTTTTGCTCCCTTGGGCTTAACCTTAATGAGGTCACTTTCTACCCAGACAACTTCACCGTCGCGTTTTGCCTTAACAAGAACACCTGAATCGTATGCAGTTTTCTGTTCCATACCGGTTCCAACATGTGGTGGCTCCGGGAAAAGAAGAGGTACTGCCTGGCGCTGCATGTTACAACCCATGAGAGCACGGTTAGCGTCATCATGCTCAAGGAATGGAACGAGAGATGCAGAAACAGAAATTACCTGACGTGGTGAAACGTCCATGTACTGAATGTCTTTTGGTGAACGGCTTGAGTAGTCGCCGCGGTGACGGCAGGAAACAAAGTCTGAGGGGAAAGATCCGTCCTCTTTCATTCCTTCTGTAACCTGTCCAACGTAGTAGCGGTCTTCATCCATTGCAGAGAGGTAGTCAACTTCATTTGTTGCCTTTCCGTTCTCCACCTTGCGGTAGGGCTCTTCAAGGAATCCGTATTCATTGATGCGGGTAAAGATTGCAAGAGAAACGATAAGACCGATGTTTGGACCTTCCGGAGTCTCAATAGGACACATGCGTCCGTAGTGAGTGTAGTGAACGTCACGAACTTCGAATCCTGCACGGTCACGGCTAAGACCACCAGGACCAAGAGCAGTAAGACGACGTTTGTGGGTAAGTTCTGCAAGTGGGTTCACCTGATCCATGAACTGTGAAAGCTGTGAAGAACCGAAGAACTCTTTGATTGCAGAAACAATCGGTTTAATGGAAATAAGATCCTGGGGTTTGATTGTCTCAGTTTCTTTTACATTCATGCGGTCTTTTGCAATGCGTACCATGCGGGCAAAAGCGGGCTTGAATGCCTGTGTTGTAAGAAGTTCACCTACAGAACGTACACGGCGGTTACCAAGGTGATCGATATCGTCAAGTGGTTCGTCTCCGATGTACACTTCAATGAGGTGCTTCATTGTTCTGATAATATCTTCAGGAACAAGTGTGAGGCTGTCGATATTGTCTTCGTACTTGAATTTTTTGTTCAGCTTGTAGCGTCCAACGTGACCAAGGTCATAGCGGTGGGGCTCAAAGAACATGTCGCGGAGATCTTTTTCTGCGGCTTCAACAGTTGCAAAGGTTTCGCCAGGCATGAGCACGGCATACACTTTTGCAAGACAGTCTTCTTTTGAAGGCTCGTCTGAAACCTCTCCGTTCTCTTTTGCAAAGATGATTTCCTCGCGCTCAAAGCAGTTAACAATCATCTCGCTGTCGAGAGAAGGATTCTCTTCGTCTTTGTTGTCGGGATTTTTCTTGGCGTTAAGAACGATAAGGTTCACTTCCTTAATGCCGTTTGCAACAAGGTCGTCAAGATCATGGGGATGCAGTTTGTCACCGGCACGGAAGAGTTTCTTTTCTTCTCCGGTTTCATCATCCTTTACCATGATTGCCTGTGAAAGAATGCGGCCGATAAGGGCATCACGTTTTGCAGAATCAGAGGGAACTTTTACAGTCTCTGTTTTGTAGAACTGGCTGATGATTTCTTCACGTGAAGAGTAACCCAGGGCACGGAGGAAGATTGTTCCAAGAACTTTCTTCTTGCGGTCGATTTTTGCATAGATGAGTTCTTTCTTCTGGTCAATTTCAAATTCAAGCCATGATCCGCGGTAAGGGATAATGCGGCTTGAGTATACACCCTTCTCGTGCTGGAAGATAACTCCAGGAGAACGGTGAATCTGGCTCACGACAACGCGTTCGGCACCGTTAATGATAAAGGTTCCGCGGTCAGTCATGAGTGGGATATCGCCCATGTAAATGTCTTTCTGGAAGATATGGGGAATGGGGTTCTCAGGTTGCTTAACTACAAGGTCAATGCGGGCTTTGAGGGGTACTGAATAGGTAAGGCCCTTGCGTTTGCAGTCAAGTTCAGAAAACTTAATGTTTTCGTAATCAAGTTCGTAGAATTCGTACTCTAGTGCCAGGTTTCCGTCAGGACTCTTAAGATCTTTGAAAGAAGAAGTGAATACTTCCTGAAGACCCTGGTTCAAAAGCGGCTCGTGTTTTTCCAGACGCTCTCTTTGGATAAAATTTTCGTAGGATGACAACTGGATGTCGATAAGGTTGGGCAGCTCCATGAAGTTCTGGATGTCTTTTCCAATGTACTGCCTTTCAATCTTTTTTGTTTTGGCGAACATCGTTTCCTCTTGGGTGGGTAAACTGGTACCTGCGGAACCGCTACAAGTCTTGAACTTCTGTTTGACAAACAAAAGCCGCGCTCAGCACGAGATCCGCTGACCTTTCTGTATTGCCTTAAGACGGCTAAAGCCTCGCTTGACAAACTGCGTCCAGAATGTCTCGCGAAGCTTCATTTTTTTTTGAGCCATGCCCAGATAATTTATTTTTACCGGACATCAGCTCTTAGCAATTTGCTGTAAGAAATAACTTAGCTAAAACTAATTATTTCTTGCTTGCCTTACCACCAGCAGCGGCGATGTCAGCAATGATCTTGTCAGCATCAGCCTTAGAAACACCCTCTTTGAGTGTCTTTGGTGCGCCCTCAACAAGAGCCTTTGCTTCACCAAGTCCGAGACCAGTGATTACGCGGACAGCTTTAATAACAGCAATCTTCTTGTCAGCTCCTTCGAGACCGTCAAGAGTAACTGTGAACTCTGTCTGCTCTTCAGCAGCAGCAGCGGCAGGACCAGCAGCAACAGCTACAGGAGCAGCTGCAGAAACGCCAAACTTCTCCTCCATTGCTTTTACGAGGTCAGCAGCCTGCTGAACAGTCATGCTAGCGATTGCTTCAAGAATCTCATCGTTTGAAAGTGCCATAATTGTCTTCTCCTACCATTATGAAATGGTCAAAATCCACTTTGGGATAAACTTTTGGTGCGGAAGGAGTCATACGAAACCTTTTGTCCGCTGCCATGGAATGCCGCATCTTTGATGCCAGCATCTATTTTTCCACGGATAGTAATCAGCACATCGAAGCCTAACCGTGGGTTCCGGAAACATTTTCATGCTGCCGAAAGATTTTTGTTTGAAAGTGCAGGATTAAAGTCCGGCTTTATGCCTGAACTTAAGCGCTTGCTCCTTCTTTTTCCAGTTTCTCCACATAAGCCTGGAGAGTACCGGCCAGCTTGCGTGCAGGTCCGTTGATTGCAGACATAAGCATTGCAATAAGCTGTTTTTTGCCAGGAAGCTTTGAGAAAGCCTCAATCTTTGCCTGGTCATAAACTTCGTTCTCAACAAGAGCACCCTTAACTACGAGATTAGGAGCATCTTTTGCGAACTCAAAAAGAGTCTTTGCAGGCTCGTTTGCTTCTTCTTTTACAAGAGCAATAGCAGTTGGGCCAGTGAGGTAGTCAGCAACATTCTCTACCTTCATCTCGTTGAATGCTACTTTTGCAAAGTTGTTCTTGAACACTTTGAGCTGTGCATCCTGGTCGCGGAGTTTGTCGCGGAGCTTTGTAATCTGCTCAACAGTCATTCCACGATAGTCGATGAAGATGTAGCTTTTGTACTCGCTGAGAATCTTCTTGGCTTCTTCAATTGCGGCAGTCTTTGCAGGCTGCACTTTCTTTGCCATAATAGCCATTATGCTTCCTCCTTGTAGTCAATCCATACGCCAGGGCCCATGGATGAGCTGAGGGAAACTGAACGAATGAATCCGTTCTTTGCATCAACAGGCTTCTTGCGGTTAAGCTCAGCAAGGAAGGTTGTAATGTTCTCTGCTGTATCACCCTCGTTCATAGAAATCTTTCCAACGGGAATGTGTACAACACCTGTTTTGTCTGCGCGGAACTCAGTGCGTCCTTTCTTAAGCTCACTGATTGCATTTGCAATGTCGTTTGTAACGGTACCGGTCTTGGGGTTTGGCATAAGGCCTTTGCGTCCGAGAACCATACCAAGGCGTCCAACGTCTTTCATCATATCGGGAGTTGCAACTGCGATATCAAAATCTGTCCAGCCACCCTTTACCTTGTCGATGAACTCTGTTGAACCAGCATAGGTTGCACCTGCATCCATTGCTTCCTTAACGCGGTCTTCCTTACAGAAAACCAGAACACGCTTTTCAGCAGTGAACTGATGGGGGAATACCAGTGTATCGCGTACAGTCTGGTTCTTTCCCAGTTTAAGGGAAACGGCAAGCTCTACAGTCTCGTCAAACTTGGCAAAGTGAATGTCTTTTACCAGCTTGCATGCTTCAGCAACAGTGTAGCTCTTGGCGGGGTCATATTTCTTAAGAGCGTCGGTATATTTCTTTCCGTGCTTCATACTTATGCCTCCACTTCCACACCCATACTGCGTGCAGTACCGGCGATGATTTTCTTTGCGGCCTCAACGTCGTTTGCGTTAAGGTCTGGAAGCTTCTGCTTCGCGATGTCCTCAAGTGCCTTTGCAGAAATCTTTCCAACTTTGTCGCGGAGAGGATTAGCGGCACCCTTCTGGATTCCAGCTGCCTTCATGATAAGAACGGCTGCAGGAGGAGTCTTGAGGATGAATGTGTAGGATTTGTCCTGGTAGACAGTGATGACGACAGGGATGATAAGTCCCTTTTCCATGTTCTTGGTGCGGTCATTGAATTCCTGCACAAATTTTGGTGCTGAAACTCCGTGAGGTCCAAGAGCAGGTCCGATAGGTGGTGCAGGGGTTGCAGATCCCGCGGGGCACTGCAACTTAATAACTGCGGTTACCTTCTTTGTGGCCATATTATAGCTCCTTAAGTTTGGTGTGGGGAAGGATTATTTACGCACACGGCAACCTTCCCCTAGCGAAGTACCTGGGTCCAACGGACTTGTACTTCTCCCAAGTTAAGCCAGACTTAAACTTAAGTCTGTAAACTTTCAAAAAACAAAAGCGGCTGTCTTTTTTTTAACTTATTGACAGCCTGTATCAGGAAGAAATTAAATCTTTTCCACCTGAAGAACGTCTACTTCCACTGGAGTAGCGCGTCCGAAAATCTGAACGTTAACACGAAGCTTATTGCGCTCTGCATTAACTTCTTCAATAGCACCGCTGAATGTGGCAAAGGGACCTTCAGTAATCTTAACAGTCTCTCCAACCTCAAAGTTCTGTTTAATTCTAACGACTTTCTCGCCTTTATCGTCCTCACCGCCATTAAGCATACGGCGGGCTTCATCATCTGTAATAGGACGGGGGCGATCCATTGGTGAAAGACAGCCGACAAAACCGTTAACTCCCTGAATGCGGCGGATTGGTGTACAGGTAGCCTTCCATCCAAGTTCAGGAAGATCCATTTCCAGCATTACATAACCGGGATAAAGTTTATTTGTATGACTGTGCTTTTTGTTATTGCGGATTTCTACAACTTCCTCTGTAGGAATGCGGACATTTGTAAGAACGGAAGAATCGATTTTTCCTTCCTCAAGAAGCTGGTGCAAGGTGCGCTCCACCTTCTGCTCATATCCTGTGAATGTCTGAAGAATATACCAGCCTTTTGACATAAATCTACCCTGTGACTAGAAAACGAGACGAAGACCCTGCGTAAACAACCAGTCAAGCAGGCCTAAAATTACAGCTACAACCAAAGTTGAGAAAAATACTACTTTTACGGATGAGAGAACCTCATTACGGGTGGGCCAGGTTACCTTTTTAAGCTCTGCCACACATTCCTTGCAAAACTGGAAAAACTTCTTCATTTTTCATCCTCAAAATTAGTTTTTTATGATTTTAGCAGGCCAGGCAGGACTCGAACCCGCGACAACCGGTTTTGGAGACCGGGACTCTACCAACTGAGCTACTGACCTAAAACAGGCAAAGCCCTCTGCAAAGAAGGCTCTTACTGCATTATTTTACTTTAGTTTCTTTGTGTGCCGTCTGTTTGCGGCAGAAAGGACAATACTTGTTCTTCTCAAGTTTACCGGTAATATTCTTGCGGTTCTTGTAAGTTGTATAATTCTTGCGCTTGCACTCTGGGCACTGCAATGCGATGATTTCTACCGCAGTCTTTTTCTTGCTTGCCATTCTACTACTCCTTATAAAAATGAAAGCTCCCGAGCGGAATCGGACCGCTGACCTCATCGTTACCAACGATGTGCTCTACCGACTGAGCTACAAGAGCATACCATAAGTGTTTGTGTACTATATCAGAACAAAAAAAAAGTGTCAAGGTGAATTTAACGTTCTGAATGAAAATTCAATTATTTTAAAATAAAATCACCCTGCCACTCCAATTTGTAAAAATCAGAATAACAGGGCAAATAATAGTTCATAAAAAGAACTAGAACTTAGCCTTTCTGAGGCGGACTTTTTCAATGTCTTCGCTGAAAAGTTCACGCAGGTCGTTTAAGCCAAGTGCCATGAGGGCCATGCGGTCAATACCGATACCCCATGCAAGAACAGGAACGTCAATTCCCATGGCTTTTGTTACTTCAGGACGGAAGATTCCGCTTCCACCAAGCTCAAACCAGCCCAGTTTTGGATGCTTGATATGAACTTCGATTGAAGGTTCCGTAAAGGGGAAGTAGCCGGGCACATACTTTACATCTGTTGCACCTGCAATTTCCACTGCAAACATTTCAAGGAAGCCCAGAAGGGTCTTGAGGTTTACGTCCTCGCCAAGAACAATGCCTTCTGTCTGGTAAAAGTCAGAAAGGTGGGTGGCATCTACTTTGTCGTAGCGGAAACAGCGGGCAATACCAAAGTATTTTCCGGGAATCTCTGCTTTATGAAGCTGATGGGCAGAAAGAACCGTACCCTGACTGCGCATGATAAGGCGGCGGGTAAACTCGTTGTCAAAATCATAGTTCCAGCCGCGGCTGCCTGTGTTACCGCCGTTTTTATGAACTGCCGCCACATTGCTTAAGTAAGGTTCTTCAATGAACTTTGCATGTGTGGGGTTCTTGATTCTGTAAACATCGTGAATGTCACGGGCTGCATGGAACTGAGGCATGAAAAGGGCATCTCCGTTCCAGAACTCAGTTTCTACAAGAGGACCGTCAAATTCCTGGAAGCCCAGGGAACAAAGCTTGTCCTTTACACTCTCAAGGAACTGAACGTAGGGGTTTGTACGGCCTGGAATAATGCGTGCCGGAGGAATGGTAATGTTGTAACCGCGGAAGGTTCCTTTTTTCCATTCACCGGAAGCAAGCATGGAAGGAGTTACTTCTCCAATTTCATTTCCTGTGATTCCTGCCTGTTTAAGGGCATCTACTACCTGTGCAAAAGCTTCTGTAAGTTTATATGCAACGGTTTCTCTTTCTATGGTCTTAAAGGGAGTGTCACTTACACCGCGCTTTTTTGTAAGACCACCCATGGTTTCAATTTCTTCTTTTGAAAGATTTGCTGCATCAAGCTGGAAGTTTTCCTGGGCATTTGCTTTTTCAATAAGGCTTTTTGTAACTGCAAGCCTCTGTGGGAGGGGAGCACCGGTATATTCTGCCTTGCGCTCTGCGTTCATTTTAAGAACCCCGTCTTTACTAAGGGTTCCAAAAGCAGAACCTACATCTTTTCCCTCAATGCCAAGACCTGTTGCAATTTCCGGAAGGGCTTTTGCACCGTTGTCTTTAAGGAAAGAAACAATGCGTTCTTCCATAAGACCGTTTTTGGCAAGATTTTTACCATACTCGGTGAGTTCAAAATATGTGTGGGGAGTACGGCTGGTTTCTGCAAGGAGCTGTTTTCCTGCCAGCCAGCTGAATGCCTGGTTTGCATGACCTTCTTTGTAACCCAAATCCTTTACAAGGCGCTCACTGGTAAGCACATCCTTAATATTGTACTTGAGGAGCACCTTGGTTTCCAGAGGGTGCAGGTTCTTAATGAGTGTTTTAATGTCTGCCATTTTGTTTTCCGTTAGCGTCTGAAGAGCACGTGACTTTCATAAGTTGCCATGCGTACTCCGCGTCCGTCTTTTGAATATTTTGTTCTGTCTTTTTCCTGATAGGAGTAGTGCCTGTACTGGTTTTCCAAAGCAAACTTTTCAAACACAGCCATAGCAGTATTCATTGCTTCACCCTGGTCAAAACTTGCGGCCATACACTTGTAGTAAAAGCGAACTTCGCCTGTAAGAGGGGTGTAGTCAATGCTCAAAGAAACGGTCTTTGCTCTGGGGTGCATTTCTGAATAGGTATCTTCAATAGTGATTTCCTGAGTTTTTGTTCCAATTGCTTCAATCTCTTCGCCACCAGTTTCACTTACTTCCTGTGCAAAAGCAAAACCTGCAAGCAAACATACAGTAAGCATAACAAAGAAACGTTTCATAATCTTGTCCTCCAATTGTTAGAACTGGGTATATGGTACTATTCTATGAGTTTCCAGAAAAAAATCAAGGTCTGCCACATACCATCCTTCTTTAATATAAATGCGCGGACTCTTAAAAAGTAACACAGTTCCTGAAATTTCTTTGGGTTTACTTCTTACCTGACTCTGACCCCATACATGTACGGCATTTTTTACCGCCTGGGCACAGGCTTCCTTTATGCCTTCAAATCCCTTTTCCACAGGGCCCTTTCCTACCCCGTGTATTTTTGGGTGAACAATTGATTCCCAGCGTTCAAACTCCTTCTGCTGCATGGGAGTTCTGTCACAGTAAGCCCAGCATACAAGTTTGCTTTCCTGCACTTCCGGGTCGTGGTAAGTGATTGTGTTAACGGCAGGGTCAAATTCCCTTATGGGAGTAAATTCGTAGTATTCTTTTACACGGCGCAATTTGTCTGAGGGAGTGTATTCAAAATCCCAGCCGCTTATCATGCCGGAAAGTAAAAAGGGAGCCACTTCTTTTGTGCGGGAAATTGCATAGGCATAAGGGGAAATGTCGCTGCTCTTTGCAGAGTTTATGAAACGGTGGGCAGTACCGCTCTGTTTATTGTCTTTTTGTTCTGCTTCCACAATTTCTTTTGCTTTTTGTAAAGTGCTGTCTTCTTCGTGTTCTTCTTCATCAAAAAAACCGGGAAAAGGATCCAGGTCAGCCCAAACCTGTATGCGGAGCTGTTCTTTTTGAGAAGCTTCCTGTGCGTTAAAAAAAACAGGAGTAAATAGAAGCAGGGTGAAAAAGAAAAGTTTAACTTTCAGCGCCTCCATGCATCCCTCCAGACACGGGCCGGATGTACTCCCATTCGGATAACAAAATAAAGCCAGCCCAGGGCAAAACCCACCAGGTGTGCAAGATGAGCCACAGAACCGCCGCCTGCAAAATGACTTACAAGTTCAATCACGGCATAAAGAATCACAAGTAATGGAGCGGGAACAGGCACTATGCCCCAGATGCGGAGAATACTGCGGGGGTAAAGCACTGCAAAGGCAAGAAGAACTGCATAAATTGCACCACTGGCCCCGACTAAAAGAGTGTTTGTTCCCGAAAAGAAATAAAGAAGAAGTGAAATAATTCCGTCAAGAATACCGCAGACAAAATAATAAACAAGAAATTCCAGTGAACCTATTGTCCTTTCTACCGCAAGGCCAAACATTACCAGAGCCAGCATGTTAAAGATAAAATGACTCCAGCCGGAATGAACGAACATGTAAGTTAGTGGCTGCCACCAGAAGTGATAGCCAAGAATTCCCCCCAGACTCATTCCCAGATAATACTTTAAGACAGGAGAGACAAGGGTTGCAAAAAAAACGAGGGCATTAGCGGCTAGAAGATAAAAAGTCGCATAAAAAAAACGGTATCTGAATGGTTTTCCCAGCATTATTCTTCCGTGGTAATATTCATTGTGGCAAGAACTTTAGGGTCTGCAAAGGTAATTCTGTTTCTTCCGTTGCGCTTGGAAATGTAAAGGGCCTGGTCTGCCTGATCCACGAGGATTTTTGCAGAAGTAACGGGATTGTTTTCCGTAGAGAAGACTGAAACTCCACCGGAAATGGTAACCTTCATGTGCTGGTCCTGGTAGCAGAAATCGTTGTCTTCTATATTTTTTCTGATACGTTCTGCAACCCGCATGGCTTCTTTTTTGTTGGTGTTGTAGAGCATAACCGTAAACTCTTCTCCACCGTAACGGGAAGCCATATCCTGTCCGCGCACAGAGTTCTTTATGATTTTTGCCACACTCTGCAGCACATAGTCTCCGCAGGCGTGACCGTAAGTGTCGTTGAACTTTTTAAAGAAGTCAATGTCCATCATTATTACGCTGAGGGGCTGATTCTGTGCATAGGCATAGTCCAGGCGGTCAGTAAGGGCATTGAAAAAATAATACTTGAGTTTTAAGTGGGTCATCATGTCTGTTGATGACTGTTCCACCAGAGAAGCATTGTTTACTGCAATGGCAGCAAGACTTGTTATGGTAGAAATTTCCTGTTTTTCATAGTCAGTGTATTCGGTTCCTTCACTGTCCATGGAAATGCGTTCGCCTAAGAGAAGAATGCCGTTCAGCCTGTTTTTGAGGATAAGGGGCACTACCAGAGAGGGATGCAGGGAAGCAACTGTTTCTACATCTTTGTTACCTGGGATGATGGCTTTAAGTTCTTCAATGGTGTAGGCCTGACCTGAGTTACCCATTACATCAACCAGTTTACATTCAATGGGAATACGGTAGTCAATTGAAGCATCTACTTCCAGACCGCTGAAGTTTTCTCCCAGACGGTAATAGGTACTGTCCAGACTTTCAAGAATGAAAACACCTGCGCCAAGAACACGCATCTGTGCCATGGTAATATAGAGAATAGATTCTATAAGGGTAGAAAGCTCAAGGGTTGTACAAAGGGAACGGGAAATTTCGAGCATCTGCTGCAGGTCATAAATTTGTTTCTCGTAGTGCTCCACAATTTCTGACGAGGGCATGACTGAGGTGTTAATACTGTTTTCTGCCTGATTTGTCTTTTCAGGCTTTGGGCCACTCTTTCTTCCCATTCTAGTGCCTATTTCTTTTCAATGTTTCCAATTATAACATAATTTTTCATTATTTCAAGAAAAATCTTCCAATTGTTTGCCTGACGCTCAACATTTTCTGCATGTTCCCTATTTCTTGAAGAAACCATAAGTACATGCAGGTTTGTTATTACATCAGAACTTGGCTTCTTCGACTCTAATACAATATCGGCAAGTTTTTTAGAAAGTTGGAAGAAATTATTTGCTTCTACCTGCAATAATTCCTTTGCAGCCTTGTTTGTACGCTCAATTACGTCCTTTAACTGGGTAATAAAGCCTGAATTTTTGTGACTGTCAGTAATAAGGCCGCTTATGAGCATTTCATCAAAAGTACCGTTTCTGGCAAAAAGCTGTTCAAAGCGGTTAATTCTCTCCAAAGCGTCGTTACAGGCAAATACTTCTGAGGAAAATTCACTTTTATAGGCAGAATTATTGAAAAAGCCTTCCACCACTATATCATTCAGCAGGGGTTTTGCGTGGGCTTCGTAATAGTCCATGGCAAAAGTTTTTAGTACCTGAACGGGCATTACGTAGTTAAAGGAACAGGGGGTACTCTGCTTGAGCTGATTTGAAAGTTCATTGTTGTAGCCTTTTATGAGTTCCAGGGATCTTGAACCAAAGAGTTCGTGAACATTGTTTAAGATGGTTTCATCCTGAATTTCTACTTTAAGGCGGGATTCATCCACACGGAATCTTTCTTCCAGATAGTCTGCATAAGCCTGCCTCTGATTTCCCCTGTAAGAAGCCTGTTCCGGTTTGTATTCTGAATCTTTTTTTGCAAGACGGATAAGGCGAACAAGCATTTCTTTTGTAAAGACATGTTTGCATACGCCCTGGACTTTTCTTAAATTTTCCACAAGACTTCGTTTCTGGGTATCTCCCGCATTACCGCCTGAATAAAGTTCCAGAAGTGCTTTTACTGCATTGGCAAGGGAAGTGGTTACTTCAAAATCTGCAGCAACATAATAAAAATCTCTCAGAGTAGTTTCCAGCATTTCTATGGGGATGCCGTCAAAACTGGGCTGGTAGTTTTCCATGGGGGTAAAGTCTTCGTCAAAAAGACGGAGAACGGTCATGTAGTCAAAGCGGCACAAATCGTTAAGCTGTTTAAGTTTGTTGATTACCGCTTCTATTTTCATAAAATCAGGGGTATTTAATTCCTTTACTACTTTTTCAAGCTGCCTGTGTTCACTGTCAAAAAATCTTGAAACAGACTGACCTGCTTCTCTTGCCCTTTCCTTGCGGCGGGAATATTCCATGTCTGCAAGAATTTCCTGGGCTTCATCGTCAAAACCTGTAATAAGCAGCTGTTCTTCGTAGTAGTGGCGGCGGTTGTGTTCTTCGGAACAGACGGTTTCTGAAAGAAGGTCTCCGATATTTTTTGTAGCAAAATAAAGTACCCTCATGCCCTCTGCAAAGTTTCCGAGAATGAGTCCGTTTTTGTAAAGAATGGGGGACATGGTTTTTAGTTCAGCTTCAATTTTCCTCATGGACTGACGCTTCTTTACGTCTGGTGAAGAAGCCATGAAGAGATTCTGGAAAAAATCGATTATAGACTGAACGAATGCCATTTTTTGTCAGTATAATGAGATTTTAAATATTTGTATAGTAAGCAGGTGTCTTTACAATTTTTCGGCGGTAATCAGGATGGTCAGGGTGGTGCTGATTATGGAGGCCAGGGTGGTGATGACCGGACCGTACTGGTTAAAGAAGTAGAGGAAACTGTTTGTGCTTGCAGTGATTGTGGTTTCGGGGGTAATAACGTCTGTTTTGGAAAGTTTGTTACCGTTTATGTCAACAATCGACACTGCATCAAAAGAGTTCTGGGATTTTACAAAACCGCCTGCAAGACCCACGTAGTAGTCCCAGGTTCTGTCTGGAATGTAGGGGTAACGGCCTGGATTTTTTACCGCCCCTGCTACAGACACAAAGAACTGCCGGAATGGAATGATAAGGGTATCATTGGCCTTCATGGGAAAGTCTGCATAGTAAGTGGAATCATAAAGAATGGGATTAAGGTTTATGGGAATTGCTTTTCCATCACGAAGGATATAGGCTTTTTCTACGTCAGAGTTTGCGGAGAACATGTTTTTGTTGCGCCTGATAAAATATGAATAATCTTCACCTTCGTTAAAGGGCATGATAAGACGGTTCATAGATTCCAGACTGGCACCGTTAGACTGCAGAACTGCGCCCTGTGCTTTATCTGCATTCGAGTTTGAAGTAGAGAGAACTACATTTTCAGAAACAGCACCCTCTACAAAGACTACCGGTTTCATGTTCCAGTAAGAGAAAATGTAAACGGAATCATAACAGACAAGTTCTTTGTTCTTTTCTATATCCTCGCCTGAAAGATAAGCCTTTACTCCGGAATCTCCATTACCGGTAACAGTTCTTACAAGTTCTATGCGGCTGGTATCTGCCAGAGGTTCAAGACCTCCTGCATATTTTTCTACAAGTTCCTTTAAGTTTTCTCCGGAACACAGCTCGTATTCACCGGGGCGTTCTACTGCACCTTCAATTTTAACTTTACGTTCAAAGCGGTTTACTGTTACGGTATCTCCCGGGCGGAGGTAGGGGTCCTGGGAAAGGTCACCGTTGCGCCTGGCAAGAAAAAGGTCGTAGTTTTTTGAAGTTCCGCTTGAACTGGTAACCGTAATGTTACGGGTAGAAGCATAATTTGTAAGATAAGGAAGAACTACGGATGAAAGGCGGGTAAGGCTCCATGCACTGCACTCAACAGTTTCTTTAACTTCACCGGAAACAGTTACAATAAATGACGAAGGAGCTGTAAGCACAAACTGAACGCCGCTTAAGGGATAGTTTTTTATTACAATAGACTCTACCTGGCTTTTTAACTGCATGTAGGAAAGCCCCTGACAGTTAATTACACCAAGGTTTGCAACACGAATTTTATAGGAAGTATCTACAGGAATCACATACTTTACCGCATTACCTGCAGCGGCATAGGTTAAAGTGTAAACATCACCGGCAGTAACGGGGTAATAGCTTAAAGACATGGCAAGCTGGGCATTGGGAACATTTGTGTCCCCTTCCGCCTCGGACAGGTCTGAAAGAGAGGAGGTCTGTGAAAAAACAAAAACCGTCACAAGGGATAATGCCATAAGGGCACAAAAAAATTTACTGTGTCTCACCTGCTTTTCCTCGGATAAATCTTAAAAAAAGATAGCACACATCATTCCATGTTTTCAAGTGGGGGTAAAATTTCGTGTGGAAAATTAAGCCTTCATGCTCTCTATAATAAACTTAAGGGAAGAACGGCTCTCCGCAAGGTCTTTTCCCAATACGGCAAGGCGGAAAATTGCTCCTTCCGTAAGATTATAAAAGAGGGAATTCAGTTCCTTTACGCTGTGTTTTTTAAGTTCACCGGATTTTTGTCCGCGGATGATAAGGGTACTCATTCTGTGCTGAAGTCTTATTACCCGGCGGGTTACGCGTTCACCGGGGTTACCGCCGCTTTTTTCAAGCTGTGTGAGGTATGAAAGAAGCACTTTAAAAAGCATTCTGTTCTGTTCACAGGAATCAAAAATCGTGTTGAACATAAGTTCAAGGCATTCTGAGGCACTTTTACTTTCGTCATCAATCTGTGCCATGATTTTTGTTTCCAGTTCAGAGAGAAGCTGCTTTATGCTCCAGAGAAAGATTTCCCTTTTGTTCTTAAAGTAAATGTACAGAGTTGTACGGGTGATTCCGCAGCGGTCGGCAATTTTCTGAAAGGTAACGTCCTCGTAGCCTTCTTCAATAAAAAGTTCAAGGGATTTTTCCAGAATCTCGTGTTTGCGTTTATCGTGCTCTACAAGGACTGCCATTACTCGCCTTCCTTTTTGTGATTTTTGTAGATGTAAAGAAGTGTGTCCAGGTTTCCTGCCTTGATTGATTTTAACTGACTGGCATAATGACCGATGCATTCCTGGAATTTTTTCTGATTGGTAATTACACCCATGTCCCAGCCTTCAAAGTCGGTAAAGAGTGACTGCATGCGGGTGTAAAGTTCTTCTGCCTGAGCAGCATCTCCCAGTCTTTCTCCGTAGGGGGGATTTGTAAGAATAAGG
>JAEEGL015682787.1_pt1 | contig 22044 bp, 18 predicted proteins | sample 9134231 | NCBI WGS metagenome assembly JAEEGL01 (sample SAMN16246548, study PRJNA631951) | gut metagenome | biome: gut microbiome; feature: rumen; material: fiber-attached | host: Bos | place: Iran: Karaj | collected 2018-10 | reverse complement strand
CCCGGTCGACGTAAAGGGACGTCATAAGCCTGTTAATACCGCATTTGAGCGGACAAAAACCAGACGCTGGGGAGGCGGTTTGCGGCGTCTGATAAGGTCTGTTTTGTAGGTATTTTTATGTGTTTTTGTTAGTGTGTCAGAGGATAAAGCTGATTGCCCCGGAGGCGATAAAGAGCTTTACCCCAAATTAGTCGGTATCATTCCAGCTCTATCGTTCCGGGGGGCTTGGAGGTGAGGTCATAGAATACTCTGTTCACGCCCTTCACTTCGTTTACGATGCGGCGCATCGCGGTCTGGAGTACGGAGAACGGGATGTCGGCGCACTCGGCTGTCATGAAGTCAGAAGTGATGACTGCACGGAGAGCGATCGCGTAATCGTAGGTACGGAAATCGCCCATAACACCGACGGAACGCATATTGGTGAGCGCTGCAAAGTACTGTGAGGGCATCCAGGGGGGATCGATACGGGGTGCATCTTTTGTTGATACACCGGCATTCTTATAGATATGGCCGGCTGCATTTTCCCTGCGCCATTCATCAGCAGCTTTCGCTATCTCCTCACGATATATGGCATCGGCATCCTGTACTATACGAACCTTCTCAGCGGTCACATCGCCTACGATACGTACGCCCAGGCCGGGGCCGGGGAAAGGCTGGCGGTACACCAGATAATCAGGGATCCCGAGTTCAAGACCTGCCCTGCGTACTTCATCCTTAAAGAGCATGCGCAGAGGCTCAATTATCTCTTTAAAATCTACAACATCGGGAAGACCGCCCACATTGTGGTGGCTCTTGATCACTGCGGAATTGCCAAGGCCGCTCTCGATCACATCCGGATAGATGGTTCCCTGCACCAGATAATCAACTGCGCCTATCTTCTTTGCTTCTTCCTCAAATATGCGTATAAATTCCTCGCCGATTATCTTGCGCTTTTTCTCCGGCTCGCTCACGCCTTCCAGCTTTTTATAATAACGCTCCTGTGCGTTCACGCGGATGAAATTAAGTTCATAAGAACCCTTCGGTCCGAAGATGGCTTCCACTTCATCGCCTTCATTTTTACGCAGCAGGCCATGATCGACAAAAACACAGGTAAGCTGCTTGCCCACCGCCTTTGAGAGTAAAACTGCTGCCACCGAAGAATCAACACCGCCTGATAAAGCGCACAGCACCTTTCCGCTTCCGATCTTTTCACGAAGAGACTTAATGCTGCTCTCCACAAAAGAATCCATACGCCAGTCACCTTTGCAGCCGCATACGTCCAGTGCAAAATGGCGCAGCATCTTCATTCCTTCCCTGGTATGCATAACCTCGGGATGGAACTGGGTAGCATATATCTTCTTTTCCGCATTCTCCATAGCCGCTACCGGGCATACAGGGGTATGCCCCGTGATGCGGTAACCAGCAGGAGGCTCTGCTATATAATCGGTATGGCTCATCCACACCACTGTTGTATCTTCCACATCGCCAAAGAGTACGGAGCTCTTATCGATCTGCACCTCGGTATGCCCGTATTCACTGACCGGCGCTGTCTCCACCTTGCCTCCCGCCATCCATGCGATCAGCTGTGAACCATAGCATATGCCCAGGATGGGAATTCCCAGATCAAGTATCGCCGGATCATAATGGGGAGAACTCTCATCATAAACGCTGTTGGGTCCTCCCGTAAAAATAATGCCGCTGGGTTGCATAGCTTTAAGCTCCTCCATCGGCATCGTATAAGGCTTTACTTCGCAATAAACATTGCATTCTCTGACGCGTCTGGCGATCAGCTGGTTGTACTGACCGCCGAAATCAAGTACTATGATCTTCTCCATGTTTATTCTCCTTAAAAGTTTTGTTCTGTGGAAGTAGGTTGTTCTGTCAGGATCCTTCGCTTCGCTCAGGATGACAGCTCATTTCAGCCCCGGGAGTGTTTTTACCCAGGCAATCTGTGTATCGGTATAGCGAAAACGTTTCTGCTTCTGCTCGTCCACCTTGCCGTCCTGCATGCAGCCGGCATACATACGGAAAAGGCCGCCACGCTTGAAAGCTCCGTGTATCAGCTTTCTGCGCTTCTCTTCATCGGGAACCTGTACAACATGCGCAGCGAATTTTTCAACAAGAGCTTTTTCATTATCGCTCTTCTTATTGCCGAGATAGTATCTGCACATAGCTTCCTCGGACATATCAAAATCAAGACGGTAACGCTTTACAAAATCCGCCGTGATCTTTTCCTCGTAATTAACGGAGATCTTTAATATCTTATAAAGCTCCTTCCCCTGGGGCAGGCAGTCCGCCGGAATGCCGAAAGCCAGGCAGTATAAGATCTTTGAAGTGAAGAATACCTGCCTTGACGCAAAAACCTTATCCGTAACACGCTTAACAGCCGCATGATCCTTATATTTGGGATGACGCAGATAATTCTTTACATTACGGATAACACCGGTTATGAATTCCTTATCCTCATTCTCCATGACTGCTTCGAATAAAGCCAGCAGTTCATCCGGATCGGAGGATTCGATAAAGGTCTTATTCAGCTCCCTGTTACTGCAGATGAGATGATACAGTTCCTTACCGTATCCGTAGGATGAAAGGAAGAAGGCTGCGATATTTATACGCTTTTCAGAACAGCTCTCAACCCACTGCTTTGCAATCTCTGCATCGGGTTTAAGATCCTTTGATATTTCAAAAGAGGTAAAGCTCTGCATCTTGAGCTCGGAAGGCATGGAAGAAGCGGCAATACTCTCTATAAGCTCCTTAACCCCTTCCTGCTGCGCATAGTTAAAGCCTTTATGCTCGGTATATACGCGTGAAAGCAGACTGAAGAGCTTCTTATCATACCCGCCTGCTGCCAGATGCTCGGCAACTTTTAAAAGCTCGATAGGAGTCAGACGCGATGCGATCTTTCGTATCTGGTAGGTACCGGGTACTAAAGGATCGGTGTTCTGTTCATCTGTCTGTATGTTGGTGATCTTTTCATCTGCCATACGGTTTACCTCATAAAGATTCTTCGGGCTGACGCCCTCAGAATGACACGCTAATTGTGACGCCCTCAGAATGACACGGTTACTATTACGCTTTACTCCGGGATAACCAGAGGGAGCACATCACTTACCTTACCATGTATCACCAGATCCGCATAACGGTCGGTAAAATGCTCTTCCTTTGTTATCAGCACTACGCGGTCGCTCTTGTAATCTTCGGTACAGAACTTGACCATGTTATCGTACATATTCGTTCCCAGGACCAGGATCAGATCCGCTTCCTCGCAGGCGTTCACAGCCTCAGTCATCAGATCGTTATGGATGGTCTCGCCAAAGAGCAGGACACCGGGTCTGATGGCGGATTTACATTCATCACAGAGGGGCACTCCCTTCTGCGCCCTGATATATTCCAGGGTGAACTCCTTACCGCATTCACTGCAGTGGTTATGGTTCACGTTGCCATGAAGCTCCACCACATCCGTAAGTCCCGCTTCATTATGAAGGTCATAATAGCTCTGGGTTATTATCTTTAGTATCTTGCCCTTTTTCTGCAGCCTCTTCAGATCCTGATAAAGGCTGGCGGGCTTAAGATCGACGCCAATTATCTCCCGCTTGTAGAAATCAAAAAACTTATCCCTGCGGGCGCTGTAGTAACCAACGCTCATCATCTCGTCAGGAGATTTATGATAGATATCCTCGATACGATAACATTCACGTGATGACCAGATGTTCTCACCGCCGCTCTCGATTATGGCGCCGACGCCGAGCATTACCACTATGCGCGATGATTCATCGATCATATCCCTGACTTTTTTGATAACTTCGCTTTGATCCGCCATACTCCCCCTCCGTTGCATGCAGGAATCCAGAAGCTGTATATATGATATTTTCTACAGTTCCCGGCCTGCTATCTCATTGCCTTGCGTTACGACCCTCCGCATATCCGTAATTGATAAAATGCATATAATACTGCTTCCAGTCGTTTCCGAAGGCATTTCTAAGATCAGCATAATTATTCTTGTAAGCAATGGGACTGAAGTTTTCGCAACCCTGTCTGCCCTCTGCCATCCCGTTGGTAACGAAATGCTGCAGCGCTCCCGCAGGATTATTAGCGTACAGCACTCTCATATCAGGATAGCGGTTGATGTAATAAGCAAAATCATAAACTTTGGAATAGTCGACTCCCTTGTTCACTATGGCCTGCCTTGCGGACCAGCTGGGAGCCACGCCGGAATTTGCTGCAGAGAATGAATATACGGTGCACTTTGCAGCATTGGTGGTATACCATACTATCTTGCCGTTGAAAAGTATGGGCTGGCAGTCGGACAGGCAGCCTGTCATTGAATAAGTCTGGCTGGTAAGCTGGCCGGAGCCGTTAACAAATACCCAGTTGACTGTCTCCGATTCCGCATAACCGTTACGGTTTTCCCAGATGACAACGAACTGGTCCTGGTTGAGCTTGACCACATAAGGAGTCATGGCAGATTCCATATCGCCATAAGCATAGCCCGTAGCATATGCTATGCGTACTTCGTCGGTATAATAACTGTCCTTGGGCACAGTAGCGATAAAGATGTTCCTGTTGGGCGAACTGCCGTCATAAGGATCCGTTACTCCAAATACCAGCCTGTACTGGGCGGATACTTCATAACCGCCTATGCTGGTACCCGGTGTTTCCGCACCGTAGGAGCCTCTGAGTGAGAGGGCATCTGCGGTATAGCACCAGGAGATGAAATCACCGCCTGCAGACGCAGAATACTTGCCAAACTCAACAGCATGCGGACTGCCAAGGCTGTGATCCACGGTGCTGACAACGCCATCGCTGGCATCAATAAAGGTAGCTGCGCTGTTTTCGTATGCGCCGTATGAAAGTCCTGTCACATCACACTGAAGCTGAATAAGTGAATTGTCGCTGTTGCGTGCAGCCATGGTCATTACTGCCTGCTGCCCGCTGTATGTCATATGGCCCATACGTACATATACGGTATCGCCATATTCGGAAAAGTCAGTGTTGCAGCCATAAAAAGGATAGGTGGTATTGCCGCCGTATACGGATACGGAGCCCAGTCTGTTCCATTTCTTGTCGAAACGTACAAGACGCAGAACTTCCAGTCCGTCATCATGATAGGGATTATCCTGGCCGAATATCACGTAATTATATACGGAACCGCCCCAGAAACCTCCGAATACAGGTAATTCCATGCCGATGAACTGCTGTCCCAGCAGTGTAAGCCCGGAATTATAGGTCTCGATCAGAACGATATCACCCATATTCTCAACGCGGCTGAAGGTGGCGTTGCCGTTGTCCACTACATAGCAATTAGCCACCCGTTTGCGGCCGGTGTAATCATTATCATGTATATTGTTGGTCACGATGCTCTTGCCGTTGACCTTGGAAGCCGCGCCCGCAATGATGGGCGCAGCTGCCAGAACTGCCAAAAGCACTAACAATGGTGCCAATATCCTTTTTATGTGTTTTTTCTTCATGTCTTATCCCTCCGTGGATAATGCACTCTTCATTGTAACACATTTTTCATGAAAAAGGAAGTTTTTCACTTTTTCGGCTTTAATTTACGTTAACCGTTATGCTGATGGTCTTTCCGTTGATCTTTGCCGTAAGCTTGGTCTTGCCGCTTCCGATAGCGTGGAGCACGCCGCATTCATCCACATAAGCCACTGCAGGCTTGCTGCTCTTGAATGCCACACTCTGATATACCGCATAGCTGCTGTTCTGTGTAAATCTTAAAGGAAGCGTCGTTCCTACGGTAGTGTTATAAGTGTATGATGTGTTCTTTACTTTAGACAGACCTGTGGTTGCTCCCATATCAGGATCTTCCACATAGAATCTGGTAACATAGGTGAATCCTGCGCCTTCAACGCCGGTGGGATTGTAAGTACATGTAATGACTGCTTCACCGGTCTTAAGAGCGGTAACCGCACCCTTTTCATTTACGTTCACAACAGAACTGTCACTGCTGCTCCACTTACCCTGTACATTCTTTACGGATGTAAACTTGAGGGTCTTCTTCTTGCCTTTGGCAATGTACTGTACCTGCTCAACGGGCTCCTTTACGGTAACCTTGATCTTTCTGCCGCCTACTGAAAGATTTGTGACGCCGCTGCCTATAGCAGTTATCTTGCCTGCATCGGTTATGCTGACAACGCTGTTTGCATATACAGGCTTATTGGTAGTACTGATGTTTTCCATGCTCTTTCCGTCAGCAGTCCATTCACCTTTGAGCTTTGTAGCAACGCTCTGCATAGGTGAAAGAGTGATCTCGTCTGTATAGGCGTCAACTTTTACTTTTTCCGTATCGTTTACCTTGACCTTGCAGGTATATGTCTTGCCATTGACAACAGCCGTTATGGTGGCGCTGCCCTTGGCGATACCGTATACGCTGCCGCCGTTAACTACTGCTATAGACGGTGCCGAACTCGTCCATGCAACATTATATTCATCCGCAAACATATCCAGATCCAGGTTAAGCTTGTCAGCGGCTCCTGCCTGTACAGTTAATGTCTTAGACATCGTGGGCTGTATGACATATACCACACGATAATCGGATGAATCCTCAAGGTTAAATATAACCGTGCCGGTGGGATCAGCTTTCTTTGCTGTAAGCACGCCCTTCTTGGAAATGTTTACTATTGAAGGCTTGGAGCTTTCCCACTTACCCTCAAGCTGGAACTTCTGGCCCTTTACCATATAGATATCTACATCTTCCATACCGGGTATAGGTGAGTATGCAGATACAGCTTCGGTATCAGCAAACCTTGCCTCAAGTTCCAGATCCGAATAAACGGGGCTTGTAGGATTCCAGTGATCTCCGGACGCTTTATCGGTCCAGCCTATAAAGTCATCACCCAGATCCGCGGGAACATCTGCTGCGCTGCTGCCCTTTTCTACTTCCTCCTGGGCATAGAGAATTCCGCCAACATAGAATTTAACACTGTAGCATTCCTTCTCTTCGGGCTCGGTGGGTTCAAAAGGATCTTCCCCGCTGATATCTACATAAACATCGCAGAATGCATATTCTTCATCACAGAGAACGCAGATTACCGCATATCCGCTTGATACTGCGGTGATCGTTCCATAGTCATCAACAGTTGCTATTTCTTCGTCGCTGCTTGCAAAGTAAAGCTCGGGATCGTCGATTACCAGTCCGTACTGGTCTTCAACAGTGATCGAAAGCTGCTTTGTCTGTCCCTTGGTGTCAAAATTAACAATCTCGGGTGTGAGGATGATATTTGCTGCAAACTGGGGCTCTTCGTATGAGAAGATCTTTACCCGTACATTACAGGTTGCCGTGAGTTCCCCGCAGCTTGCGGTGATCACTGCATCACCTTCACCAACAGAGGTAACTTTTCCGTCATCTACGGTCACAACAGCCTCATCTGAGCTGCTCCAGCTTATCACTGCGCTGTCATCTTCATCACCTGCTGCATCATATACTATCGCGCTCAGTCTCTTTGTCACACCTGCTTCGGTAAAGGAAAGCCTTATATTTGATAATTCAATGGCGGAGAGGTCTTCCACTTTTATCTCGTAAGAAGCGGTCTCGCTGGCTTCACAACCATCTGCAAAAGCACGGAGCTTTAAGGTGATGGTCTTGCCTGCCATCTCTTTTGTTATAGCAAACTTTCCGGTAAGCAGCTCGGAATCTTTGGTAGGATCGCTGCCGTCTGTGGTATAGCGGATCTCTGCTCCGGTGCTTGCACACTTAACGGTGATCTCCATTCCTGCCCTGTATGAAGCTTCCGAATTAACCGATGCCACGGGCTTTGCAAGCTTGGACAGGCTTACCTTTACCGTACAGTTTGCGGATACATCGCCGCTCTTTACGGTGATCACTGCATCACCTGCAGAAACAGATTTAACTGCGCCTGTCTTGCTGACTGTAGCTATATTCTCATCGCTGCTCTCGAAGCTTACTGAAGGCTTGGAGATGATCAGACCGTACTGATCGGTAACTGTAACATTGATCTGTTCGGTATTTCCGATGCCGTTGATCTCGATGGTATCGGGATCAAGGATGATATTTGTGGAAACAGCAGGATCACGCTCTTCATCTGTAACCACTACTACTTCACACTTTGCGGAAAGGCTGCCGCTGCTTGCGGTGATAACTGCCTTACCTGAAGCAACTGCGGTAACTACTCCCTTATCCACTGTTGCAACAGCTTCATCAGAGCTGCTCCAGCTTATCACTGCATTGCTGCTTACAGCTCCCGAAGCATCACATACAACTGCGGTGATCTTCTCTGTAGCACCGGCTTTTGTAAAGCTGATAAGGCTCTTTGAAAGCTTAAGTTCAGAAAGATCTTCCACTGAGTATTCTATGCTTACGATATCACTGGCTTCATAGTAATCTGCAAATGCACGGAACTTTAAGGTGAAAGCCTTACCTGCCAGCTCTTTGCCGATCTTTATGGTACCCTTTGTCAGAGCAGATTCCTTTGTGGGCTCGGTTCCGTCAAGGGTGTAATAGATACCTGCTGCCGCGCTGCTGCACTCAACGGTTATCTCATCACCGATGGAGAATATGGTTCCTTCTGCTTCATGTACAGAAGGTGTTGCCAGTTTTGACATAGTTACTTTTACTTCGCAGCTTGCGGAAAGTTTTCCGCTGGTTGCTGTGATAGTGGTCGTGCCGCTGCCGGCTGCGGTGATCTTTCCGTCTGCCACTGTAGCTACGCTTTCATCTGCGCTGTTCCAGCTGACCGCTGCCTCAGAATCAACGCTTCCGTCAGCGGTATATACGGTTGCGGAAAGCTTTGTTACAGGATTTGCGGAAGTGAGATTAAGGGTGGTTGCAGAAAGGGAAACGCCCGCTTTGCTCTCTACCGTAAATGTATAGGTGAATATATCGCTTGGATCATAATAAGTTGCATAAGCTATAGCCTTAAGGGTTATCTCCTGATCTACCATATCGGAGGTAACCTTGATGCTGCCGCTGAACTTAGTTGATTTCTTATCCGGATCGCTGCCATCTAAGGTGTAATAGATATCTGCGCCTTCGGTCACAGAGATTAACTTGATGGTATCGGATATACGAAGTGTCGCTCCGGTCTTATCAGCTGCAGGCTTACCTGCCTTTGAAAAGCTTACAGTCACATTACATGCAACGGAATAATCGCCGCTGGTAGCTGTGATCACTGCGCTGCCGCTGCCCACTGCTGTAACCTTGCCTCCGGCTGATATTGTTGCAACCTTCACATCAGATGATTCCCAGGTGAATCCGGGATTGCTTACTTCCTCACCCGCCTCATCAAATAAGGTAGCGGTAAGTGTTGCCGTAGGAGCTGTACTGGTGAGTTCCAGTTCGGTCTTATCCAGGCTTGCTCCTGCCTTGCTGTCTAAAGTATAGGTGTATGTTGCTATATCGCTGGGGTCATACTCATCAGAGAATGCACGCAGTTTTAAAGTAAACTCTCCGGCAGAACCTTTAACCTTTATATTTCCGTCGGTTACCTTAGAGCTGCTCTTTGTAGGATCTGTACCATTGGTGGTGTAGTATACCTCTGCACCTTCAGTGGAGCAGGTAACACTCAGCATGTCACCGGGATACAGAACAGTGCCGCTTGCCTTATCAACAGAAGGTTTAGCTGATTTTGCAACAGTTACCGTAACAGCACAGGTCGCGGTTAATTTGCCGCTTTTAGCTGTTATTGTTGCAGTGCCGCTTCCTGTGGAAGTAATAAGTCCCGTATCAGATACGGTTGCCACATCTTCGTCGCTGCTGGTGTAAGTAACAGTCGCATTACTGTTAAGATTTCCAAACCTGTCATATACCTTTACGTTAAGCTGCTTTGTTGCACCCTTCTTGGTAAAGCTTAAAGTTTCCGGAGTAAGTTCAACCTTGCTCTGGTCCTCTCCTAATTCCACATCTGTAGTAAGAGCAGCGATAATGAAGTTTCCTGCACCCTGGCTTCCGTACTGTGTATAAAGATCATACCAGTAACTTCCACTGGCAAAAAAGCTCTGTCCGGTTGCCGCTCCGGCAGTAGATTTTACACCGTTATAATTTACCAGACCTGTTTCAAGCGCTATACTTGCATTTTTGTCGAACTTGACTACAACGGAAAACTTATCTCCCTGTTCCAGGATAACCGGCTCGTCCAGTTTGATGGTATATTGTCCAAGATAATCCAATACACCGCTGGCTCCTCCTACCTTTGTTCCCGAAACAGGGTTGGTAGCACTTGGATTCTTATATATCTCTACAGTATATGCTGTGTTACTGCTGGACAGATACGATATTTCGAAATCTACAGCTTCCAGTTTTTCGCATTCACCGCTTATTGTATATATGTTTCCGAATTGCTTATAGCCTTGGAAATAAGCACTTCCGTGAATAGCCGAATCATAATAATAATGATTATCGTAAGGGAAGGTATCTGATACTTCATATACCCAGCCGCCGCCAAGGGAAGCATCCTCATAGGACATCCAGAAATATGAGGCATAATCCTTCGCACTGGTGGTGGACCAGCTGTTTCTTATCAGCCATGCACCATCATTGGAAGGCTGAGTAGGGAAATATTCCTTGGGGAAATCATCATCCCAGCCAACTACGCAGACTGCATGATTGGATTGTATGTTTTGATTGCAGTAATAAGCATTATATGTCTGGCTGTAAAAATCACTATAAGATGCCGACATGGCAGTTGTTGCATAATAAGATACTCCCAAAGCACCGTTATCTATAATAGCTTCTTTTACCTTACTTCTGTTAGCAGCATTTGATATATCTATCTTGTATGCATTTTCAAGATAATAGCTGTCCTGTCTCTCCGTGCTGGCTGCCAGAGTGCCACCTCCTGCGATATAGTCTTTCTGCGTATAGGGAGCAACACTCTCAAGAGCAAAACCACGCTGGCGCATGAGCTGCTGTGCAGCCATGCCAACATCTCCGCCATTATTAAGTATATTTGTTGCATCTTCTGTGGGACTGAAGGAAACCCTGTCACCTGTATCACCGGCTACCGGAGAAGCCGTTCCCTGATTATAACTCCAGTAGTTCAGATGCAGCTCGCTTAAGTCTATGTTCTTATTAGCCTTGCCGTGGCTGATAAGATTGAATTCTGCGATACCCATGGCCGAATGCGCCCAGCAGGATCCGTAGGGATTCTGATCTCTGGTATCAGGGAAATTAGTCGTGAAATAATTGAGCCATGCCCCGTCATAGCCATAAGGATAAGCACTGTCGCTTGCTGATGCAGCGCTTGCCTCACTGGTAGCATGTACTGTCTCGTATTCTATGGAAGGATCGCCAGAAAGGTGCGCTCTTGACTCCCTGTAACTTAAGTCCGGATCCAGGGCGGGAGACTCAGCTTCAAAGGGATTTGCCAGATAACCGGGAACAAAAGTGAATCCCTCTTCTTCGGCATCCACATCTTCAGCATCATCAGCTGTAGAAAGAATAGGTGCTTCGTCAGCGGCCTCTTCATCCTCCTGCACCTCATCAATGCTTACGATGCTGACTTCCTCCTCCGGGCTGTCGCTGTCTGCAGCAAAAGCCGGCAGGGTATCACCTGCAACGAGACTCAGGCTCATTACAAATGATAAAATTCGGTTAAATTTACTTCTTTTTTTCATATGACCTCCTTTGGTTAAAGGTTTATGTACTTGTTAAGATTCTTCGTCGCTGCGCTCCTCAGAATGACACGGGGGTGGGGTTCCTCAGAATGACACGGGGGTGGGGCTCCTCACGATGACACGGGGGTGGGGCTCCTCACGATGACACCGGTTTGCCTCTGAATGAATCCTGTTTATTTTTCCCTGTTTTTTAAGAAGCGTTTAATTACTTTGGCGCTATTGAAAGCGGCCAGTTCCACGAAGGCCGGATAGTCCATCTTTGCGCCGGCATCGGCGGAATCGGAGATGGCACGCAGTACGCAGAAGGGCAGCTTGTTCACATAGCATACCTGGGCTATGGCTGCGCCCTCCATCTCGCAGGCGATGGCGTCGAACTCCTCCACTATGAGCTGCTTCATTCCTTTTGACGATATGAACTGGTCTCCGGAGGCGATGGTGCCCTGAAGAGCCTTTATCTCGCGGTCTCCGAAGGCATTCTCCGCATTGAGCAGCATTATTGCCGAAAAGAGTTCGTCACGTATCTCATCTGAAGTGGGTATATACTGGATATCGCTGCCCAGTATCTGTCCGCGGGGAACTCCCAGGGGAGTAACATCCATATCGTGCTGCACCAGCTTACGGGCGATCACTATATCCGCCACATTAAGGCTGTCGGATAATGAGCCTGCAACACCCACATTTATAATAAGAGAGGGATGAAATTTGAGTATCATGGTCTGGGCGCAGATGGCCGCAAAAACCTTTCCCACGCCGCATACGGCGCATACTACTTCCTGTCCCTCAAGCTTGCCAAGAAAGAATTTAACTCCGGCAAATTCCAGTTCCCCGTCGGGCTCCATGTCGGCTTTGATCTCTTTCAGCTCTTCCTGCATAGCGCAAATGATACCTATCATGCTTCCTTATTCTCCTTTTTACCTTTGAAAACCCACAGCTGCTGTACTTTGTAGCTTATAAAGAACAATATCATGTCCACTGCGAATTTGGTCAGGGTCTTGGTCAGTATATTCTCACCGCCTATGAGCTTGACCAGATTATCAACGCATATTGCGGAGATACACATCTGAACAAGCCATACCACCAGATATTTGGGGCCGCTTGAGCTGACCTTTGCCTTTGACTTGAATATCCAGCGGTTGAAATTGTAATTAAACAGACCTGAACATACCCTGGCTACTGCCGTAGCGATATATATCTCATAGGCGTACACCAGGCCTTCCTTATCCGCAAAAGCCCCTATCAGCTTGCATATCGCAGTAAAGATCGCGATATCTATAAGGAACGATCCGAAAGAGGAAATGCAGAACTTCACAAATACCTTGTATATCTTAAGCGAATCCTTTATCGGATCGAAATGCGAGCTGGAATTATTGTCCAGATAGATGACCTCGATGGGAACTTCCACAAAGGGAACATCCATATCCTTAAGGGCGAAGATAACGTTCATCTCGTATTCGTATCTTTCCCCGGCCACCTGTGTAAGTTCCTTCAGATATTTCATTGAATGAACACGAAGCCCGGTCTGCGTATCGGAAAGCTTGATATCGCAGAAGAACTTCATAAGCCTGCTGGTAAGACGGTTACCGAAGCGGCTGCGGGCGGGGATCTTTTCGTCGGATGCAAAATCCCTGCAGCCGAATACTATACTGTCCGGGTTTTCAAGGAACTTCTCACAGCAGCGTATTGTATCCTTAACCGTATGCTGGCCGTCGGCATCCAGGGTTACAACGCCCTTTGCATCGGGATGATGCTCCAGAATGTAACTGAATCCCGTCTTTAATGCGCAGCCCTTGCCCCTGTTTTCCGGATGCTTAAGTATCACTACGCCGGGAAGATCCCGTACCGCGTCAAAGATAGGCGCATACTTATCCTCGCAGCCGTCGTCAACTATGACCACTGCAGGAAATTCGGCGGATAACGCCTTAACCGATTCTATCATGCTCTTTTCCGGGCAATACGCCGGAACAAGAGCTATCAATCCTTCCATATACCTTAGCCCTTCAATCCTCTCGCCTGTCTGTCCATATCCTCTACTACAATGTCATATATCTCGCCCAGGCTTCTACAGTATTCAAGGACCTTCCAGGGTTCGTTTGTATGATAATGTATCTTAATGGGATCACCGTCACCGCCCACTGCCAGAAGGCAATCCCCGACAAAATGCTCGGTGATATAATCGTTTATCTCGTCCTCGTCAAGGTCGTCTCCATCGATCAAAAGCTGGGTGTCATAACGAAATTCTATAGTATCCATTTTACAGTCCTCCTAATTTAAACATAGATAATAATATTGTAGCAGAAACTGTACATATTGCAAGCATCGGAAAAGTATGATAGAATGCAGAATGTCGTGTAAAAAAAGATCCTTCGCTTCGCTCAGGATGACAAAAAGTTCGCTATGATGACAGAGTGTTTGTGTTGGATTGGAAATATTAAGGAGAGTTTAAATTATGCCTACCTGGTTGATAGTTTTGATCATAGTACTGGTCGTGGTGATCGGCCTGCTGGTACTGCTTTATTTTGCGGGAAAGAAGCTGCAGAAGAGGCAGGATGAGCAGCAGCAGATGATGGAAGCCAACAAACAGACGGTTTCACTGCTGATAATCGATAAAAAGCGCATGAAGCTCAAGGACGCAAAGATGCCGGATTCGGTAATGTCACAGATGCCCAAGCTGGCGCGCAATGTTAAGACCCCTCTTGTAAAGGTAAAGATCGGTCCCCAGATAATGACCCTGTTCTGCGACGAAAAGATATTTGACCAGGTTCCCGTAAAGAAGGAAGTCAAGGCAGAGATCTCCGGTATGTATCTTATGAGCGTAAAGGGTATCCACGGAACCCAGATCCAGAAAGAAACTAAGAAGAAGAGCAAGTTCAAGCAGCTGGTAGAAAAAGCACAGGAAAAGGCAGGAGCAAAGCCCATCAAGTAAACATGCTCTGCCCCATTTCCTTTGAACATGCCCGTATCGCTACGCGGCAGTCGGCAAAGTATTCGTAGTTAAGATCAAGATGATAGATGATCTCGATATCCATATCATCGTCATTTTCGGAAATATTAATATCTGTGGTATCAGTTCCTACCATAAGACCGCCAAAGGGGGTGTTGTAACGGCTTAAGTTCTTCTCCCCCTTTTCAAATACCATCGAAACGGCCATAGGGCCGTTTTTTGATAACTCAACCCTCTCGGGGCGCACCTTTATCATGGTATGGATCTTTTCGGAAACCCCTTCGAATTCCTCGTCATATAAAAAATATTTGGTTCCTTTTTTCTCGTAATAGGTACCGGGCACTATCAGTTCCACATTCTCCACATGTTTGCTGGAAGGATCCTCAAACTGCAGTCCCTTTATAGATATCAGTACGTCTTTAGTCATTCCTCTCCACCATTCGCAAAGCTGCATATTGCCCTGTATGCATCGGGATAAAGGTCTGTCATACGTTTAAAGGCTTCCTTTGCCTTTTCCCCATCGCTGAATATCCCGAATACGGTAGGTCCGGAGCCGCTCATCAGCGCACCCTCAGCCCCCAGCTCTGTCATTTTCTCTCTTATTTCTTTTATCATGGGATGCTGAGCCTCGGTAACGCCGGCCAGCACGTTCATAAGGCAGCCGCATACCGCTTGGGGATCTGCCCCGCCTTCCTTAAGCAGTTTTTCAAGCCTGCCGCTCTTGTCTTCTCTTTCCGAAGGCTCAAGAGCATCATAAGCTTCGTACACTTCCTTAGTCGAAACCGCTATGGGCGGCTTTACCAGAAGGATATAAGCCTTATCCGGCGTGGGAAGCGGCGTAAGCTTATCGCCTATACCCTCAGCCATCGCTGTTCCGCCTCTTATGCAGAAAGGCACATCAGCACCCAGCTTAACTCCCAGCTCACAGAGTTTATCGGTATCATAACCTATTTCGTAAAGCTCGTTCACACCCTTTAATACGGCTGCCGCATCCGTACTGCCGCCTGCCAGACCTGCTGCCGCAGGAATGCTCTTTTTCAAGGTGATCTCCACGCCGGAATCTATCCCGGCTTCCTTAAGTATAAGCTCCGCTGCTTTCCAGGCTATGTTGCGTTCATCTGCCGGCACCACATCATGGCTGCTGCCCGGCTCGTCATCGCAAAACAGCTTAAGGCTTATGCTGTCGGCTTTTTTTACTTCCACAAAATCGCACGGATATATCTGCTGCATAATGCTTCGCAGCAGATGATATCCGTCTTCACGTCTGCCCGTTATGTCCAGGGTCAGATTGATCTTTGCAAATGCCTTTATCCTCTTCATGTCTTTAATCGATATATGCGCAGGCTGCCAGAGCCGCTACAGCGCCGTCTGCCGCAGCAGTGGTAAGCTGGCGCACGGTCTTGGTGCGGCAGTCGCCGGCCGCATAGATACCGTCCACATTTGTCCTGCAATCCTCTCCTGCCACGATGTATCCGCCTTTATCAAGCTCAACAAGTGGCGCAAATGCAGCATTTTCAGGCATCTGACCGATGGCGATAAAAAGTCCGTCCAGCTCAATGTCCTTATCTTCGCCGCTTACTTTATCATGCACCCTTACGCCTTTGAGCTCATCCTCACCCAAAAGCTCTGTGATGGTGGAATTAAGAACGAATTCGATGTTCTCTCTCTCCTTAAGCTTATCCACCTGCTTTGCTTCACCACGGAATTCATCGCGGCGGTGTATCAGATAAACCTTTTTGCAGTAATTTGATAAGAAGAGCGCATCCTCCAGCGCGGTATTTCCGCCGCCGTTTACGGCTACCACCCTGCCCTTAAAGAAAGCTCCGTCACAGGTAGCGCAGTAGGAAATGCCGCTGCCTATGAACTCTGTCTCCTTATCAAGGCCAAGCGGTCTGTTCTTTGCGCCTGTAGCCAGAATAATGGCCTTGCACTCGTACTCTCCGCCGCTTGTCTTTACCTTCTTGACTTCTCCGTTCTCTATGCCTGTGACCTGCTCGTATTTGAGCTCTGCGCCCAGAGCCTCGGCCTGCTCATAAAGTCCCTGAGCAAAATCGAAACCGGAGATGCTCTTTATTCCGGGATAATTATCCACCTCGGGCGTATTTATTATCTGTCCGCCGTAGGTAAGCTGCTCCATAAGAAGTACGCTCTTTCCGGCTCTTAATGCATAAATGGCTGCGGACAGGCCTGCCGTCCCGGCGCCTATGATGATGATATCAGTCATTTTTACCTCCCGATCATACCGAAAGCAGAGCCTTTATCTTATCCTTGGGGATCATGCCTACGGATTCCTTTACCACTTCGCCGCCCTTGAAAACCTTGAGCGCGGGGATGTTCATGATGCCGTATTTCTCTGCAAGCTCACCCTCATCATCCACGTTGACCTTGCCCACCTTAAAGCTTCCGTCGGATTCTTCCGCAACCTGCTCGACCATGGGGCCCAGCATTCTGCAGGGACCGCACCAGCTGGCCCAGAAATCCACCAGTACGGGTACGTCGCTCTTTAATACTTCCTCTTCAAAATTAGCCGTTGTTAATGTGATAACTGACATTTGGGTTACCTCCTGTTCTTTACATATCTATTCATGAAGTTTATAAACTGCCCGTAGGCTATGTATATGATGGGCCCAAGGGCTTCAAGTACGATGACTGCGATGACGGCCAGGAGCGGTACCGGAAGGTTTTCCATTACGGTCCCTGCCGTCAGATCCATGATATTTCCTATCAGTAAGCTGTATAACACAACAGCCGTGATGATAAATACATTCCAGGCTGCCGCTATGATGATGGCTGTGGCGGCCTTTCCCGGCGCTTTCTCTGTCCTGCTCCGTTTTATCAGATACTGGCAGATCAGTACGAATACCGCCAGTCCCAGAAAAGTAAGGCAATGGAGCTTATAGGGAGAGATGATGATACCCAGCAAAAATGCTGCGATGGTGCTGCAGATACCGTATAGCATGGTACTTAACTCTGCAGGATATCCGCACATAAACGCTGCAAGGATAAAGCAAAAAGCTGAACTTTTTATCAGAAGTGTATCCGCCAGTATCAGGCAGACCACCGCAAGAGCGGTAAACAGTCCGGATAATGCCAGTGCGTGCGTTTTCTTCATGCTCACATGCAGCTGCAGAGATCGCCGCCCATGCACTCGCAGAGGGTATCGGCGCACCATAAGTCACAACAGAGATTTCCTGTACCGCAGCTGCTGAAACCGTTGTAGTTTGCGGGGCGTCCGTAATAATTCCCCTGGTTCTGGTAATTCTGCTGATAAGGCTGCTGGTAAGGGCCCTGGTTATAACCGCCCTGGCCATAGTTACCCTGGCCGTTATCTCCCCGGTTTCCCTGATCATAAGATCCGCGGTCAGGCTGGCTGTAGTTTCCGCGTCCGCCCATGCCGGAATTTTCGTTCAGCGGGCCGTAATAGCCCATGCTCCTGACCTTCAGGATCTCGTTATAGGCTTCCTGGGCCTCTTTAAATTTTTCCTCTGCAAGCGGTGCCAGCGGATTATTGGTGCCTGCATAATTATCGGGGTGATATTTGCGCAGCATCTCCCTGTATGCCTGTTTTACTTCATCATCGCTGGCCGTATGGCTTATGCCAAGAACCTCGTATGCGTCTTTCATGATTTCACTTCCGTTCGCTCAGAATCTTTTTTCTTATCATACTTATTCCATACTCCCGCATAAAGGATATTCCTCAGGATACTCCCGTACTGCAGGCAGGGGAGGCGCTCGAAATAATAACTGCATTTTGCCATCTCATCAAAGAGCAGCGCCTCAATATCTTCATCACCCTTTATGGGGTTGTAACGTCCTTTCTTTGCGTCCTCTTCCTTATCGTCCCAGGCGTCCATGATGTAGATGAAGCGGCCCAGATGATAAGCAACGCCTTTTAAGTCACGGTCAAATACGTCACCGGGCTTATAGGAAAAGAGGCTCATCATAAGCTTTCCGAAACAGGCGGCACCCTTTAACAGGGCATCTTCGTCCGGAGCTTTTTCCACTGCCGAAAGCTCCTTTAAGGCTTTTTCTATGCCCCGGGCCTGCAGCGGATATTTATCCCTTATCTTTAAAAAATCGCTGCGGTAGAGCGCAAGTCCCCCCGCAGCCTTTATACTCTTATCATCTGTATAGTCGTCAGCAAAATGATACCAGCTAAGGAGCACGTTCATGTCCGCACAGTAAGAAGAGGCGGCCGTAAAGCTCTCCATATGTTTCTTTGCAGGATGCATTAAGCAGCGGGATCTGCGGGTTATGACTTTCAGCTCATAAAGCGAACTGAGCAGCATAACCAGAAATGTACAGTCATAAGTCAGGGTGATCTGACCCCTTAACCCGTGCCGTTCTTTAAGCGCACCGCAAAGACCGCAGTAAAAGCTGTGATACAGCTCGTAGTCCTTTATCTTTAATTCGGGCTTGCGTATCTGAACGTAACCGAACATCTCTCCCCCATCGGCCCATCCCCGGTCAGGGGATACAGCTTATGCTTTCCTGAATGCAGGTATCTGATCGACAGGTGCGGCTACAGTCACTTCCCTGCCGCCCTCAAGTACTTTTTTGGTAAATATGTTCTCCCACTTACCGGCGGGCAGATACAGCTTACGCTCTCTTGCGCCGTATTCAAATACGGGCGCTACCAGGTAATCGGGTCCGAACATATACTGGTCTTCACATTCCCAGCACTTTTCGTCCTCCGGGAATTCGTAGAACATGGTACGGATAACGGGTGAGCCGTTCTTGTGAGCTTCCTTCATAAGCCTTGCGATATAGGGCTTAAGGCTCTCACGCAGACGGATGTATTTGGTCATTATCTTCTGCTCTTCCTTGCCGTAGCTCCAGATCTCGTTGTCCTGGCCGGTGTGCAGATAACCGCCGCCGAAATCCCTGTTATCCAGAGGAGGGATATCGTAAGGTCCGCGGTCACCGTGCAGACGCATTACGGGGCTGAATACGCCGAAGGCAAACCAGCGCATCAGAAGCTCCTTAAATTCGGGATCGTTTACATCATCGGTCATGAATCCGCCGATGTCCGTATTCCACCAGGGAATACCTGCTATGCCGGCGTTGAGTCCGCCTGCGAGCTGGTCGCGGAATGCCTCAAATGTTGAAGGCACATCGCCGCTCCATAATACGGGACCGTATTTCTGGCTGCCTACCCATGCGCTGCGGATAAGTGATATAGGCATCTTCTCGCCGTCATTTACCGCACCTTCGGAAACAACCTTGAGGTAATTCTTGGGATACTCAAGGCCCACCTTGGCGCTGCGGCCGGTATAATAACGCATATTGTCGAACTGGTATACCGCGCTGTCCGGCTCCGCATTATCAAGCCAGAAATAGTCGATGCCCAGTCTCTTGTAATTCTCTTTAAGTTTGTTCCAGAGATACTGCCTTGCCTCGGGATTGAAAACATCTATGGTTGCGCATTCGCCCTGATAATCATAGGTCTCGATGGTGCCGCGGTCTGTCCTGGTAAGATAGCCCAGATCCGCCATTTCCTGATAATTCTCGGACCTCTTGTCGACAGAAGGCCATACACTTACGATGATCTTTGTGCCGTAGCTGTGGATCTCGTCCACCATTGCTTTGAGCTCATCCTCGGGCCAGTATTTCTCATCAAAGCGGTAGCTGCCCTGATAAGGCCAGTGGAAGAAGTCGATGATGATAATGTCAAGGTGAATATTAAGCTCCTTGTACTTACGCACAACGGAGAGCACTTCCTCGGGTGTGCGGTAACGCAGCTTGCACTGCCAGAAGCCTAAAAGGTCGGATGATAAAACCGGCGCACGGCCTACGACAGCGGTATAATTCTCCACTATCTTTGCGGGAGTATCTTCTACGGTGATCCAGTAATCCAGCTCATCCGTCTCGTCTGCCACCCATTCGGTAAGGTTGCGGCCGAAAGCCACGCGGCCCGTAGCCGGGTTGTTCCAGAGGAAACCGTAGCCCTTGCTTGAAAGCGCAAAGGGTATGGATACCTGTGAATTGCGCTGCGAAAGCTCCAGGGTGCAGCCCTTAAGGTCCAGATAAGGCTGCTGGTACTGACCCATGCCGTATATCTTTTCGCCTTCGTTACGCTCAAAACGCGCGGTGAGCTTGTAGCTGTCGGATGCCAGGCCTACAAACTCCCTGGCCACATACTTAAGGCAGCGGCTCTCTTTGGTGAGAGGCGTGCCGTAGCATCTGTTGTATTCATACAGCACACGCTCGTTGTCCTTAAAGAAAGCGATCATGCCGCTCTCGTTCACCTCGGCGCGGATGCGGCCGTTGGTGATGCTGCTGATCTTCTTGCCGATCTTTATCTTGCTCTTTGTGCTCTTTACAGGCTCAGTCAGGGCCTTGTCGTTTCCGGAAAAATCCGGAAGGACGGTAGCTCTTACCCTCAGGGCGTTCTTTCCCCAGGGCTCGATGCACAGGGTCTCGTTGGCTGCGGTGACTATGAGAGCGTTGGATTTTTGTGTAAATATCATATGTAACCTCCGGGATGACAAAATTTTGTTCTGTGAAAGAATACCACTCTGTCAAGATCCTTCGCTGCTTCGCTCCTCAGGATGACAGAAAAGCCTGTCATTCTGAGCGCAGCGAAGAATCTTTTTTATTTCTTCTTTAAATTTACTTTATCCAGGTGCCAGATCTCGTCAACATACTCCTTGATGGTACGGTCGGAGGTGAACTTGCCGGAGCATGCGGTGTTGAGGATGGCGCTGCGCGCCCAGCCCTTCTCGTCCTTGTATGCGGCTTCAACCTTCTTCTGAGCCTCTGCATAGGACTTGAAATCCTTGAGGATGAAGTAGGTATCTGCTTTGGAGGTGTTCTGGGTATTGAGCAGTGAGTTGTATAACGGGCGGAACAGATCCGGATCGTGAGGAGCGAAGCTGCCGTTGATCAGCTGCATGAGCACCTTACGTACGTCGGGATCGTTATTGAAGATATCCATAGGATTGTATCCGCCGTAGTTCTCGAACTGTATAACTTCGTCAGAGGAAAGACCGAAGATGAATGCGTTCTCCTCGCCAACCTCTTCAACTATCTCTACGTTTGCACCGTCCATGGTACCGATGGTAAGCGCACCATTGAGCATGAACTTCATGTTACCGGTACCGGATGCTTCCTTACTTGCGGTAGAGATCTGCTCGGAAACATCGGATGCCGCAAAGATTATCTCTGCGTTGGATACGCGATAATCCTCAATGAAGACTACCTTGATCTTGCCGCCGATAGCGGGATCGTTGTTCACAACATCAGCTACGGAATTGATAAGCTTGATGGTGAGCTTTGCGTTCATATAGCCTGCTGCAGCCTTTGCGCCGAAGATGAATGTACGGGGGAAGAAGTCCATATCGGGATGCTCCTTCAGCTCGTTGTACAGATACATTACGTGCAGGATGTTGAGCAGCTGTCTCTTGTACTCATGCAGACGCTTAACCTGAACATCGAAGATGGATCTGGGATCCACATCGATACCGTTGTGCTCCTTGATATACTTAGCCAGGCGCACCTTGTTCTGGTACTTGATGTTCATGAATTCCTGCTGTGCCTTT
>JAEEGL013684700.1_pt1 | contig 22044 bp, 18 predicted proteins | sample 9134231 | NCBI WGS metagenome assembly JAEEGL01 (sample SAMN16246548, study PRJNA631951) | gut metagenome | biome: gut microbiome; feature: rumen; material: fiber-attached | host: Bos | place: Iran: Karaj | collected 2018-10 | reverse complement strand
GTGCTGAGCGCGATGTACTACGCTTTCACGAAAGGCCTGTACGAACCCTGGGACCGGATGTCGCAGTTTGGCCAAGCCGTTCAGTATATCATCATCTTTGATGCGCTGATCACCATTCCGCTGGGATTATATCTCGTCAAACTGTTCAAACCGAAGACGGACCGGCAGTATTTCAAGGTGGCAGCCACCCGTATCCTGCTGGCGAGCAACACCATGCCGCTCGGTATCGCCGCTTATTATGCGTTCGGGTGCTATCAGTCGATGCTGTGGGTAGCCGCTATCGCCGCTATCGCGTGGTATTTCAGCAAACCGACGCTCGGCAAGATGGAGCAGGAGATGAAACCCGAAGACCCTAACGTACCTACGTACTGATGTGTAATGTGTAATGTGTAATTTTTTATGATTATAGCTTGTGATTTTGACGGGACGATCGTGACCCACGAGTACCCGAAGATTGGAAAACCCATTCCGTTTGCCATTCAGACACTGAAGAAACTACAGGAAGAGGACCATCACCAGATCATCCTCTGGACGGTGCGTGAAGGCGATTTGTTGCAGGAAGCGCTGGATTACTGCAAGGAGCGCGGACTGGAGTTCTATGCTGTCAATTCCAACTATCCGGAGGAAGAACCGGAGCACGGCACGGCGCGTAAGCTGGTGGCGGACCTGTGGATCGACGACCGTAACTTAGGCGGACTGCCGGACTGGGGCGTGATATACAACATGATCCATACCGGTCATCCGTTTGAACCGGCGCCGCAAGGTAATATGGAAGACCTGCGTCCGAAGAAAAAAGGATTCTTTGCCCGCATGTTCGATGATTAAACTCCGCAAGATAGAACCGACTGATTTGCCGTTCCTCTACCAATGGGAGAACGACGCTTCGGCATGGGCTGACGGCGCGAACCATAACCCGCTGTCTCAGCAGGACTTGCGAGATTATATATCTTCCACTACCGGCGATATCTACCGCGACGGCCAATTGCGGCTCATCATTGAGCAATCAGCAATCAGCAATCAGCAATCAGCAATGACTCTCGGTTGCATCGATCTCTTTGATTTTGATCCGCGGAACAGGCGTGCGGCGATAGGGATGTATATCGCGCCGGAGCATCGCGGCAAAGGAGTAGGGAAGGAGGCGCTGCGTCTGTTAGAGGACTACGCGTTCGGCCACTTGAACCTGCGCGTGCTATACGCCGTCATTGCGACAAAAAACACAGCCTGCACAACGCTTTACCGCCATGCAGGCTATAGTCCGTCACCTCTGCCGAGTTGGACGCTCGAAGATGACGCGAATATTTGGCTAAAAAATCAGCAATAAGCAATCAGCAATCAGCAATAAAAAATGGCACCGTTTGGTGCCATTTTTGCTGCATAGCGTAACTGCCTGCGGAGGCTCTCCGCTTACATCATGCCTCCCATGCCTCCGGCGGGCATGGCCGGAGCCGGATGCTCTTCCGGATGATCGACGATGACGGCTTCGGTGGTGAGGAACATACCTGCTACGGAAGCAGCGTTCTCCAGCGCTACACGGGTTACCTTGGCGGGATCTACCACACCGGCTTTGAACAGTTCTTCGTACTGGTCCGTACGGGCGTTATAACCGAAGTCTGCCTTGCCGGCACGCACTTTATCTACGACTACTGCGCCTTCTTTTCCGGCGTTGTTGACGATCTGACGCAGCGGTTCTTCTATCGCACGGCGTACGATCTCGATACCGGTCTGTTCGTCTTCGTTATCGCCTTTGAGTCTTTCGAGGGCTGCCTGCGCACGGATGTACATCACGCCGCCGCCCGGCACGATACCTTCTTCGATAGCTGCACGCGTAGCCGAGAGGGCATCATCGACGCGGTCTTTCTTCTCTTTCATCTCGACCTCCGATGCTGCGCCTACATTCAGTTGTGCTACACCGCCGGCGAGTTTCGCCAGACGCTCCTGCAGTTTCTCCTTGTCGTAGGTCGATTTGGTAGCCACTATCTGCGCCTTGATCTGCGCTACACGCGCTGCGATAGCGTCTTTGTTGCCTGCGCCGTTGACGATGGTCGTGTTATCTTTGGTCACATTGATAGTCTCAGCCGTTCCGAGCATTTCCAATGTAGCTTTGTCTAAGGAGATGCCTTTCTCTTCGCTGATGACCGTACCACCGGTGAGGATCGCGATATCTTCGAGCATCTCTTTGCGGCGATCGCCGAAGCCCGGAGCTTTGACAGCGCATATCTTGAGTTGCGCACGCAGACGGTTCACAACGAGGGCCGTCAGTGCTTCGCTATCTACATCCTCGGCGATGATGAGGAACGGACGTCCGCTCTGTACGGCGGGTTCGAGAACCGGCAGGAGTTCTTTGAGGTTGGAGATCTTCTTATCATAGATAAGAATGTAGGGTTTCTCCATCTCGACCTGCATCGTCTCGGTGTTGGTTACGAAGTAAGGGCTTATATAACCGCGGTCGAACTGCATACCTTGTACCACATCGATGGTGGTGTCCATACCCTTGGCTTCACCGATGGTGATGACGCCGTCTTTGCTGACCTTGCGCATCGCGTCGGCAATCAGTTTGCCGATCTCGGCATCGTTGTTAGCCGATACGGTAGCTACCTGTTCGATCTTGTCGAAGTCATTACCAACCACAACCGCGTTCTTCTTGATCTCTGCTACGACAGCCGCGACGGCTTTGTCGATACCGCGCTTGAGGTCCAGCGGGTTTGCGCCTGCGGTCACGTTCTTCAGACCGACACCTACGATAGCTTGTGCGAGCACAGTCGCGGTCGTTGTACCGTCACCGGCTTGGTCACCGGTCTTGGAAGCAACCTCTTTGACGAGCTGTGCACCGAGGTTCTCTGCGGCGTCTGCCAGTTCAATCTCTTTGGCTACCGTCACACCGTCTTTGGTGATATGCGGCGCTCCGTATTTCTTGTCAATGATGACATTTCGTCCTTTCGGACCCAGGGTGACCTTGACGGCATCTGCCAGTTGGTCCACTCCACGCTTCAGCGCATCCCGCGCCTCCGTATTATACGTAATATCCTTTGCCATGATTATTGAATTTTTGCCAAAACGTCAGATTGTCGCATGATGAGGAACTTCTCGCCGTCGAACTCGAGCTCTGTTCCGGCATACTTGCCGTACAGCACTTGGTCTCCGGCCTTGAGTACCATCGCCTCATCTTTCGTTCCTTCGCCTACGGCGAGCACTTCGCCGCGTAGCGGTTTCTCTTTTGCACTGTCAGGGATGATGATTCCACTGGCTGTCTGGGTTTCTGCAGCCGCGGGTTTAACCAGCACGCGATCTGCTAAGGGTTGAATCTTACTCATTGTATCTACTTGTTTTAAAAATTATCAATCATCAATTACCAATCATCAATCTACAAACGCTGTGCCAACGGGCGCAAACCTGCCAAAATGGCAGATTGTCATTTCTCGATGATCTCGTATGCCCACGGCGCGAGGTCGAACTGCTCGCCGCTCTGGAGGGTGACGCTCTGCGGTTCGCCGCTCATGTTCATGACGGCGAGCACGGAGTTGGTATGCCAGCGTCCTTCTTTGGTACGACGGCACGCGAAGATAGCGTCGTTGTCGCATGCCACGCGCTCCATTGGCGCTCCGACTTCCGGACTGAACAGCGCTTTGTTGCGCTTACGCATCGCGTTCAGGCCTTTGTAGAGCGCAGCCTGCGAGAACGCTTCGTCGGTGTCGATCAGGTCTTTCTCGAAGAACTCCAGCCGATGGTGGTTACCGCTCAACTGACCGGTGTAGATCATCGGCATGCCGGGCACGACATAGCAGAACGCCGCAAACAGGTTCACGGCATCGCCCATGCGCTCCTGCTCCGTACCTTGCCAACTGTTCTCATCGTGGTTGGAGATAAAATTCATGCGAATCGCCTCGGGACGAATGGTCGAATCGGCTTTCGCGAAGTAAGACCACAGGTCTTCTACGCTGTTCTTGCCTTGCGCTACGCCGTTCATCAGTTTGTGCAGCGTCCAGCCGTAGTACATGTCGAAGGCGGTCTCGGTCAGTTCGTCGGCTTTGTCTTCATCCTCCGCGAGGGTGAACATCTTCGGGTAGGTGAGGCGCAGGTCGGCCATCGCCCAGTTCCAGAAATCCGTCGGCACTTCGCCCGCTACGTCGCAGCGGAAACCGTCGATACCGATGGAGTCCATCCACCAGTGCATGCACTTCAGCATCTCGTCGCGCATGTCCTGGTTGTCGTAGTTCAGTTTGGAGATATCCGTCCAGTCGTATTGTACCATCAGGTTACCCAGACTGTCGCGGTAGTGCCATCCTTCATGCTGAGTCCACTCGCTGTCCGGCGCGGTATGGTTGGCTACCCAATCGAGAATGACTTTGAAACCTTTCTTATGAGCCGCTTTGAGGAAATGCTCGAAGTCCGCGCGTGTACCAAACTCGGGGTTGATGGCGCAGTAGTCGATGATCGAGTAGTAACTGCCGAGCGTGCCCTTGCGGGTGATGACGCCGATCGGTTGGCAGGGCATGACCCATATGATGTCGATACCGTTGTCTTTGAGGGTAGGTAACAACGCCTCTGCGGCAAGGAAAGTACCTTCCGGCGTAGCCTGGCGTACGTTCAGTTCATAGATCGTCGCGTCGTACGCAAATTTCGGGTGACGCAACGGGGTGTTGTCAGCGCAGCTGATGAGTGCCATCGCAGCCAGTGCAAGCCATAATGTCTTTTTCATATATTAAACTTTTTACACATTACACATAACACATAACACATAACACATTACACATCAGTCCTTTAGGATCTGATAACTCATGTCTTTGCGATTGATGATGACGGTGATTTTCTCGCCCAGATAGACACGCTGGTAGATGATCTCGTCGGGACGGTCGATGAGAGGGATGAAGTCGCCGTAGAGCAGCGGCATTGAGTGGCGGCGCATATGGATCAGTTCCGCTACTTTGTCGCGCATCTCGCGTTCGTCCAGACTGAGGGTCTCGAACCGCATCATATGGCGGTTGTCGGGGTCGTTGCCACCCACTTCGGCATACTCGTCACCCTGGTAGATACAGGGCACGCCGGGCAGCGTCATGTTGAGAACCTCCAGCAGCAGCGCGCGTTTGTAGGCCGTCTCGGCATCGCCGATACCTACCTCGCGGGTCCAGCCTTCTTCCTTGCCTTGGCTATGGATGTCGATATCGCCGCCGGCGATGGAGGCGAAGCGTATCTGGTCGTGGTTACCGGATATATTTCCCATCGTGTGATGTGCGCCGTAGGTACGGAGGGAGGTCAGTTCGTTATTCAGCACTTCGTCCAGACCCTTCAGTCCGCACAGCGCCTCGCGCGCCGTGAAATAGACGTTGAAGTCAAACTGCGCATCGAGCATACCGGATTTCACATAGCTGCCGATGAGTTCCGGACTGCCGTAGGTCTCGCCGATCATCCATATCGCGCGACCCGGCCAGCGGGTGGCGATCTTCTGACCGAGCATACGCCAATACCCTTCGGGTATATGCTTGCATGCGTCGTGACGGAATCCGTCCAACTCGTAGTTAGCTAACCAATAGAGGGCACTGTCCGTCATCGCCTCGCATACCTCCGGGCGCTCTAGGTCGAGCGACGGGATATGGGTGTCGAACCAAGTCGTCAACCGCGCTTCGTCCCATAGCTCGAAGTTACGACGGCCGTCGGGTAGGATAGAGTCCGTGTGCCAGTCAGGGTGATCCTGCAGCGTCGGCGAGTTGATATGCATATGGTTTGCTACGTAGTCGAGTACCACGTTGATCCCGTGCGCGTGCGCGGTATCCAATAAGGTACGTAACTCGTCCGGCGTGCCGAAACGGTCGTCGAGTTTGGTGGCGTAGATAGGCCAGTAACCGTGGTAGCCACTGAACTTTGTGTAACTCTTCGACGGATCGTATTTATTGCCGTTCTTGAACTCATACCGTCCCCATGCGTCGTAGGGGTTCTGGGTGATAGGGCTGATCCATAGGGTGTTCACGCCGAGTTGGTCGAAATACCCGTCCGCTATCTTCGCCGTGATGCCGGCGAGGTCTCCGCCCTGATAATCGACGATGTCCAGTACCTCGGGACTGTTCATCTTCCAGTTGTTGGCGGTGTTGCCGTCGTAGAAACGGTCCACGAGCAGCGAGTAGAGCACTTGCGCCTGCGGGTCGTGACGATTCAGTTGGTCCGCACTCGTCACTACCTTGCCGTCTTGCAGCGGCAGCAGCATGTCGTTGTAGAGATAGGTCTCGTCCTCGGCGAAGATACGCAGGTAACTGCGGCCCTCTAATCCTCTAACCCCTAATCCGCTAATCCCGGACAAGTCCAGCGTCCATGTCCCGTCCTCTTCTTCCTGCCAGAGGCTATGGTCGATGAGGCTGTTCTGCACGAACGCTTCGAAACTCGGGTTCTCCACCGTGTCGTAGAAGCCGACGCGCAGTTTGTCGTCGGCATAGCCGAGCGATATCAGCGCTTGCCGAACGGGTTTGTTGGGCAATACGGGGATAGCAAAACTGCCGCTCTTGTCGTGGAAGGTGATGGCGTGGATGCCGCGGTCGCGGTTGACGATGTCCATCTCGCGCAGCACGCCCGGCGTGCCGATATGGTTGATGCACTCGAGGTCCTCGCCCGTCGTCCATTGCAGTCCTTCCCACAACGTCGTGTCGCCGTACAGCGCCGGCACATAGTCCGTCAGCACGACATGCGTCGTGTCGCTCAGCATACGGATCGGCATGATCGGCTTACTCTTTGCGATCGTGTCCGCGATCGGATTACTCGGTTGACATCCCGCCCACAGAAGGGCCGAAAAAACGAAAAACAGTACTTTTCTCATGGTTACACACATTTTTGCGCCGCAAAAATACAAAATTATTTTGACATATGCAAAAAAAAACGTATCTTTGTGCCAGAATTTTTAATGTTATGACTATTCAGGAGTATATTGCGGCGCATAAGGCGCGATTTATGGAAGAGTGGGCGAGCTTGATTCGCATCCCCAGTGTGAGTTGCCAAGAGGAGCACAAAGCGGACATGAAGCGGTGTGCTGAGCGGTGGAAAGAACTGCTGCTCGAGGCCGGATGCCAGAAGGCGGAAGTGCTGCCGAGTAAAGGGAATCCCTTTGTATTCGGAGAATACAGGAGTCAGTGGTCAGCAATCAGTAATCAGCAATCAGTTTTACCCACCGTATTGGTCTATGCGCACTATGACGTGATGCCGGTGGAGCCGGTGGAGCAGTGGAAGTCGGACCCGTGGGAGCCGGAGATACGCGACGGGCGGCTCTATGCACGCGGGGCGGATGACGACAAAGGGCAGGCGATGATTCAGGCGAAAGCGTTTGAATACATGGCGAAGACGGGTCAGTTGAAGTGCAACGTGAAGTTTATCTTCGAGGGCGAGGAAGAGATCGGTTCACCGTCGCTCGAAGCCTTCCTGGAGGATCATAAAGAGTTGCTGAAGGCCGATATCATCTTGGTGAGCGACACCTCGATGATCGGTAAGGATACGCCGTCTATTACCACCGGATTACGCGGACTGGCGTACTGGCAGATCGAGGTGGATGGTCCGAACCGCGACCTGCACTCCGGTCATTTCGGCGGGGCGGTGAAGAATCCCGTCAATGCGCTATGCGAGATGCTGGCAAAAGTAGTGGATAGCGAGGGCCGCATCACCATCCCGGGTTTCTACGACGACGTGCTGCCTATCCCCGAAGAGGAGCGCAAGATGATCGCACAGATACCGTTCAGTCAAGAGGCATATAACAAGGCTATCGACGTGGACGACGTGTTCGGCGAGGTAGGGTACAGTACGCTTGAGCGCAACTCCTGCCGCCCGTCTTTTGACATATGCGGCATATGGGGCGGTTACACGGGCGAAGGCTCGAAGACCGTGCTGCCGAGCAAGGCGTTTGCGAAAGTGAGTTGCCGGCTCGTAGCGAACCAAGACCACGAGAAGATATCGAAGGCGTTTATCGACTATATGGAGGCTATCAAACCAAAGGGAGTGCGCTTGCGCGTCACTCCCATGCATGGTGGACAGGGTTATGTCTGTCCGATTGATATCCCAGCGTATAAGGCGGCTGAGAAAGGATTTGAGATTGCCTTCGGCAAACGTCCGTTGGCGGCCCGTCGCGGCGGTTCGATACCTATCATCGCGGCATTCGAGCAGATACTCGGTTGCAAGACCATCCTCATGGGCTTCGGGTTGGAGCAGAACGCTATCCACTCGCCGAATGAATCCATGGATCTGGAGGTCTGGAAGAAGGGTATCGTGGCCGTGACAGAGTTTTATAAGGCGTTAATTTAAGAAAAAGTTTAAATTTTTTTGCGTATATAAAATATTTTTTGTACCTTTGCCGCGAATTTATCTCAAAACGGAAGAAAAAGATGGAAAAAGACGAGAGAAGAGAGCCGGAGATCGTGTTCAGTCGTTCGGTAAAAGCAGGCAAGCGTATCTATTACTTAGACGTACGCAAAGCGCGTAACGAGGATCTGTATCTGTGCATCACGGAGAGCAAGCGCCGTCAGGCAGAGGGCGAAGAAGCGCCTTCGTTCGAGAAGCACAAACTGTTCCTCTACAAAGAGGATTTTGCGCACTTCACGGAAAGCCTGAACGAGGTGATCGGTTACATCCGGGAGCAACTGGGTACGATCGAGGAGCGTCCGGAGTGGGTTCCCGAGGCAAAGGAAGAGGCTGCTGAGGAAGAAGGGGAAGAGTCTAAGAAAAAAGGACTCTTAGGATTTCTTCGGAAATAAGCGCTTTGGACTGAAGGGGTAGGGCGGTAACAGTACCGTCAGCATGGAGGATAGTAACGACGTTAGTATCCGTTCCAAACCCTGCGCCCTTGTCGCGAAGCGAATTCAGGATAATAGCGTCCAGATGTTTGCGTTCCAACTTATGGAGCGCATTCTTTTTTTCGTCGTTTGTCTCGAGTGCAAAACCAATGAGTTTTTGGTCAGGACGCTTGGTCTCGCCTAAGCTGCGTGCGATATCGGGTGTCTCTTTGAGAGACAGGCTGATTGATGATTGATGATTCTTCCGATCTGCTGTCGCCGTATGGATGAGTGAATCTTTCTTGATTTTCTCGGTGGCGGGGGAGGCGGGGGTGAAGTCCGCGACAGCAGCGCAGAGGATGGCGCTGTTCATCTGCGGCCAGACTTGTGTGCACGCTTCGTACATCGCCTGAGCGGACAACGCATCGATGCGATGGATGCGTCCGAAGGGATTGGCGAGATGAGCGCTTACGGATCCGCATACGAGCGTCACTTCGGCGCCGCGGCGTGCACAGGCCTGCGCCAGGGCGAAGCCCATCTTGCCGGTGGAGTAATTGCTGATGAAGCGCACGGGATCTATGGGTTCCTGCGTTCCGCCGGCGGTGATGAGGACCTGTTGGCCGCTCATTGTTTGCGGCGTGAGAGCGTACTCGAGCGCTTCCTGCAGTTCGTCTATCTCCGGCATCCGTCCTTTGCCCGTCGTGCCGCAGGCCAGAGGACCTTCGGCGGGTTCGAGCACGCGTACGTTCTCCCACAAGCGGATAGTGCTAATTGCGGCCTGCGTAGCAGGGTTCTCCCACATCTTATCGTTCATCGCCGGGGCAATGACCATGGGTTTGCGCGCCACGCAGGAAGCGATGGTGGTGGTGAGGGCATCATCGGCAATGCCGGACGCCATCTTACCAAGCACGTTCGCCGTCGCGGGCGCAACGATCATCGCGTCACACCATTCGGGCAAAGAGATATGCTCCGTCGCATGCTCGTTGATGGCTGCAAACACATCCGAATAAACCCTGCTGCCCGAAACGGTTTGCAGGGTTAACTCGGTCACGAACTGCAGCGCGTTTTGCGTCGTCGCTACCCGTACTTCCGCGCCCGCCTTGACGAGCGAACGGATGAGTTCGGGTATCTTATACGCTGCGATGCCGCCGCTGATACCAACCACTATTCGTTTGTTGCACAAACTCATGTGTATTGCACTTCGTGCAGTTTATCTCGCTGCGCGAGGTTTAGACGTTTATTTCAACGCGTCATCGCGGTTACCGGAGCGGTAAACGAGTTCGCCGTCGATGAACTCCTGAGTAGCCATCAGCGTGGGTTTGGGCAGACGCTCGTACTGGCGACTGATCTCGATCTGCTCTTTGTTCTCGAAGGTCTCCTCGAGGTTATCCTGCGGGATAGAGAAATCCTGCAGCTTCGCGTCCAGTTCTTTCTTGATGCCGGCGCTGATTTGGTTAGCGCGCTTGGCGATAATCGCTACGGTCTCATAGACATTTCCTACCGGCTCGGTGAGCTGGTTGATGTCGCGGGTTACCGTGTTCTTAGGTGCTTTCGATTCTTTGTAGTTTGTCATATCTTACTCTTTTATTATTTTACGAATGGTTGTCAGCATCTTGTCTGCTTCTTTGCGGTGCTTGGAGTCGGGGAACTCGGTGATGAAGTTATAGTACTCATCCTGCGCATCGCGGGCGCGCTCCATTTTCAGCTCCTCGTACGAATTGACCGTCTGCTGGTATTTGGACTCCAGGATGAGCCAGTTGAACTCCTCCTGGTACTTATTGCTCGGGTAGTTCTTGAGCGCGTTCTTGCATACGATCTCGCAGCTGAGGTAGTTGTTGCCGAGGTACGAGCCGAGGTTATAATACAACTGCGCACTCTTCAACTCCTTATACGCCAACTTGTCGTACAGTTCGTTCATCTCGCGGTAAGCCTGCTCGGCATAGGGACTCTCCGGGAAGAGTTCTACGAAGGTCTCAAAGGCGGAGATAGCCTGTGCGGTGATCGTCTGGTCAAGGCGTGCGTCGGGCGAGTCGAGATATTGGCAGTGACCTATCTGGAAATACGCTTCGGCGGCATACTTACCTTTCGGGTAATTACGGATATAGGCTTCGTAGTAATTGGTCGCTGACTCATATGCTTTCTGGCCCATGTAACAGCGCGCAAGATAGGCTGTAACATCCTCCGAACGCTCCGTACCGCGGTAGTAGGCCGTGACGTCGTCCAAGAGCGTCTGGGCCTTCACATACTGCTTGTCGTTGAAGTACTGCAGCGCCGCCTGGTATTTCTCCTCCGGGTCGCGCGACTTCAACAGACGCTGGTAGTCCCCACAGCCCGTGAGTACCAACATTAGGAGCAATATGTATAAAAACTTTTGCAAGTTTTTGTTTAATGTTTAATGTGTAATGTGTAGTGTTTCGCCACAATTAGCCGACAAAAGTACTGCTTTTTTCTGATATATGCAAATAAATTCTTTATTTTGTCGTCATTTCTTCCCATTTTGGGGACTGAATGACGCATAAACTGTCATTTTCTGCCACGATGAGGTAGCATGCTGCATCTTTTGCGCGGTCAATCATAGCGATCGCTTCTTCGGCTCCCAACACCATGCAAGCCGTCGCCAAGGCATCGGCGCGCATGCAGGACGAACTGACCACGGTGGCGCTCAAGAGCGAGTGCTGAACGGGATAACCGGTTCGCGGGTCGATGGTATGACTGCGACGCTCGCCGTCGGCGTAGTAGTAATTGCGGTAGTTACCGCTGGTAGCCATACAGATGTCGCTGACCGCCAGCACTTCTTGCAGGTCCTCCTGCGCCCCTTCGTTGTTGAGGTTGGGTTTGGTGATACCGATATGCCAGGGCGTACCTTTATCGTTCACGCCGTGCGCCACTACTTCACCGCCGATATCGACGAGCCAGTTCGTACATCCCTGCCGACGCAGCACATTGGCGATCATGTCGCATGCCTGTCCTTTCGCCACCGCTCCGCCGTCTATCTGCGTGCGGTAATCGTCCTTGATCACCCGATGATTGACCAGCGCCACTTTCTCAAAACCGATGAACGACAGGAGGCTGTCGATTGGAGATTGGAGATTGGAGATTGAAGATTGGAGATTGGAATAACTGTCTCCGGCGACTCGCCGGCCGAAGCCCCAGTAGTTGACGAGGGGAGCGACGGTAATGTCGAAAGCGCCGTTGGAGAGGGCATAGACGCGTTCTGCTTCGGCCCACATGGCCTCAAAGGCGGCATCGGTCGTGGTGTCGCGGTTGGCGTTGATCGCCGAGAGGATGGAGTGGGGATTGAACATACTCAGGCTGTTGTCAAAAGCTGTCAAGGCAGCATTTATGCTGTCTTGCAAATCCGCCTTGGCTTCGTAGCGAATGTTATAGTATGTCCCGAAGACCTTCCCTTCGTTGCGGAAATAGCGCAAGCGAGGTTCGTCTTTCCACCCCCAGATGAGCAACGCTGCTACGGCTAAACCGACGAGCGCACCGATGCTATGCTGTTTGTTAGCTTTCAGCATTCAGTAATCAGTAATCAGTGATCAGTGATCAAAACCAGATACCGAGGCCGACAACGCCGTTGAGTTTCTGCAGGTACAGTTTCTCGTCACCGGCTTTGTTGATGTAGATATTATACTCCTCGAGATTCTTGTCCGTTACCAAACCGTTGGGGTTCAGGCTGCCTTGCGCAAAGAGGTTGAGGGAGAAATGGTCAAATTCCCATTCCTTGTCAATCTTGAGGCTGATGTTCGTTACCGCGAATTTCTCATTGCTGTACATATTATCGCTTCTCCAAGGCGACATACCTACCTGCGCGCCGACGGTCACGCCGACATCCTCGAAGGTGTAGTCATAACCAATCTCGAGGTAACTGGACCAAGCGCGTTTGGCTTCTGTTTCACCCGTCTCCTCGTTAAGGATGTAGTTCAAGTCATTTCCGGCCACAGTGGTGTACCAGTTGATATACGCGCCGGCTTTGTCGCCGAAGATCTGCGAGAAGTTATAACCGGCCCATACTTCCGTGGTTGATGTACCGCCTTGTGCATCGATATCGGCTACGCTCTTCCAGTTGAGGAAGCTCGTGCCGTCGCAGTAGTAATAATGGTTAAATCCGACCGTCAGACCGAACAGAGAGAACGAACCGATGATGTCCACCTCCGGCATGAAACGGGTGTTGGGATTGATGACATTTTCATCCGCGTCTTGGTAGATAGCCAGACCTTTCTGGAACTTCCAATCCGACGCTCCGATGTTGGCCCATGCGCCGAGACGAAGGGATGTGTGCTCGCTGTCAAAACCGATCAATGCTTCCGGTTGGAACGACAAACCGCCGTTATACTGACCACGCCAGATATATGCACTGACGAGCTCTGCGCCTGCCTCGTAAGCAAACGCTACTTCTGCTTTAGCAGAAACTACCACCGCCATCATAGCGGCAACAAGAACTAATACTTTTTTCTTAGCCGCAAGGGCACGATTAATTTTACGAAAATTCTTCATTGTTTGATTGTTTGTTATATTTTTATTTGAGATAAAATCCTAATCCGATATTCGCATTGACACTCTGCCGATGCGGGTTGGACGGATGCCATTCTGCGGTACTATGGTTGGCCGCCAAGCGCGTGGGGTTCATCGCAAACTCGGCTTGCAGCATCATGCCGCAGTGCTTGCTCAGACTCCAGTCTTTGCGCAAGCGGATGTCGATATTCACCACTCCGAAACCCTGCTCAAAATGCGTGTAGAGACTGCGCCAAGGCGTGATACCTACTGCCCCGTAGAGGCTGATGGCATACGGGAAACGATGGGTATAACTCAGTTCGATATAGGTAGAGTACGCCCGAACGATATCGCCTGCCTCATTGAGGTATCCGTCTGCGGCTGAGACGCGCGTAGCCCAAAGGAAACTGAGCGGCAACTTGCTGCTGACGGTATAGCGCAGATCGACCTCCAGAACATTCCCGTGATCGGGGTAGTTATGGAAATCAAAGAACCCGCTGTTGAAGTTATGGATATAGACCAGACTGGCATTGAGTCCCCATCGGTTGAAACCGATGATGAAGTCGAACTCCGGTTGAAAACGCGTGAAGGCCCAGTCGGTTGTACCGATACTCCACCATGCGGTGGCATACAGACCGCCGTAGCCCACGCTCGCACTCGGCTGAAGACACAAACCTCCGGCATACAGTCCGCGCCAGAGATAGTTGGCATTGAGCGTCACATCGGCGCTGTAGGTGAGACCGATATGCTGATGATAATCATCGAGCCAGCGATTCTCGACCTTTGTCTCCTCCTGTGCGTATGCGCGTGCGTTATTCAAAAAAGGTAACGCCCCGATGCAGAGCACCAGAGCTATTACCCGTTTGAAAATCGAAATTCGAATACCGTTCACTGCCGTTTAAAGGGCATTCTGAACCTCCCACGCCTTGCGCAGAGCGACCTCCAGGATACGAGTATTGCTGAATACTACGATACCTCCGTCGGGACCCGGCTCAAGGTGGTAGTCGGCATTGCCCTCACCATTGAAATAAGCTCTTACTTCATCGCCGCTAACTTCCAATTCTGCGGCGATAGCATCCATGCTTCCGTGGGGAAGACTGTCCTTAACTGCACGGAGACGATTAAATGTTGTTCGAACCATAATTGCTTGTGTGTTTTATGAATGTTAAAATGTTTTTTTCAAATTTGCCGCAAAGATACACAAAAATAATCAATTGTGCAAATAATTCGGTCAAAAAAATAAAAATGCTCGCATATTTATCATTTCTTATAGCCTAAACTGGACCGTTCCGGAGACCCAATGCCGCGGTTGGAGCACGCCGGAGAAGTCGTAATAGATCCGGTCGGCCATGTTATGCGCCTCGACGCTGATCTTGACATGCGGGTTTTGCCAATAGACGCATCCGTCCAGCAGCCATACCGGTTGGTAGTGTTGGATGGTACCTTCCAAGGAGGTATATTCGCCTTCCCGCTGCCGGAAGGACAGACTCCAGGACGCCCCGAAACCTTTGTAGATCGTGTGCTCGATGCGCAGGGTCGCCTTATGGCGCAGATAGTCCAGCACGTATAGCGAGAGCATCCCGCCGGCATCGGCTTGCACGTCGCAGAAAGCATAACTCAACTCGATGCGTTTGATCCATTTATGTCCCTGAAAACCGACGGTGGCTTCTGCGCCCGCCGCATTGACGCGGGAGTTGTTGGTACTACGCCAGACGGTAATACTCGGATCCGGCACTTTGATCCAGTCGATGATGTCTTGTCCCCAGCGGTAATAACCTGCCGCGGAGGCATACCAATAACCTTTGGAGAATTGGATAGACCCTTCTAACTGCAGCGCTTTCTCCGGTCGGGTTAGGGGATCCGCTTCCTGGGTGGCGGAGTGGTAGTAGAGATCGGTGAAGGTCGGTACGCGGATGGCGCGGTTGACATTCACGAAGAGATGCAGTCCTCGGATGGGTTCGTAGCCGATGTTGGCGCCTGCCGTCCAGTCATGTCCAAACTGCGCATTCCATATCCCTGCGCCTCCGACGGCGGCACTCAGTCCGCGCCAGTAGAAACGCTGCTCGGCGAAGTACCGGAGTTGCACGCGGTTGTGCACGCCCATGTTCGACGAACGGATGAACTCATCACGCATTTCGACGCCCGCCGTGGTCTTTGACCACGTATTCGACCACGAACCCTCGAGATGCGCGCCGGAGGTGTGGGTCCAATGGATATTCGGCGCATACCACGCGGGAGCGTCATGTCCCTCCGCATCTTTGCCGCCGCGATATAACTCAAAGCGGTCGTAATGGGCACGGTAATAGGCGTTGGCATGGATGGCCCATCCGCTTGTCCAGCGATGCTGGTACGCCGCTGTGGCGAAAGCTGTGCGCGTGGCGTCGAACTGATTAGGGTATTTTGTGGAATAGAAGCAGTTGGCGCCTGCGTCCTTCATCTGTGCGCCCGCTTGGAAATCCAGATTGTGAAGACCGGCTTGCAGGAACGCATTGACAATCTGATAGCCGGTGTTGACGGCATAGCCGCCGGAGCGGTTATAGGACACGGCGCTGTTGAGATACCATGCTTCCTTATCTACCTTCACCGCCAAGGCCGGATTGACCAACCCGAACTCGCCGGCCGTCAGTTTGCCGCTCACCTCTACGTCACTCATTCTCTCATTCCCTAATTCCTTCACTCCTTTTGTCACAATATTAATGGCTCCGGAGAAGGCATCGAGGGCGTAGTTGGTACCTTGCAGCACTTCGATACGCTCGATGATCAGGGCGTCGATCGGCAGGTCCATGGTATAGTGCTCCGTCTGCGGGTCGGTCATGTCGATGCCGTTGAGAAAGACCTTCGCCTGTTTGCCCGTTCCGCCGCGGATGGACAGGTCGGCTTGCACGCCGCTCGCGCCGCGTTGCCGGATATCGACACCGGGGATATACTGCAGCAGGTCGGCAACGGTCGTCACCGGCAGGATGCGGATATCGTCCTGCGTCATGGTGGCTACCAGGCGGTAACCGCTTACGGCCAAGCCCTCACCCGTATGTCCCGTCACGCTCACTTCGTTCAGTTCGCGCAGCCGGAGGTCGGTGGTATCCGCCGCTTCGCCTGCCCATAAGGGCAGGGCTAAAAGGATCAGAGAAAAGAATACAAATCGCCTCATACTACATCTTTTGCGGGCACAAAGGTACTACTTTTTTTGCATATGGACAAGTTCCTGCATAATTTTTTATGAAAAAATTCATGCATTCTTGCATATATTATTTTTTTTTACTACCTTTGTGCCGTAATTTGCCTTAATAGGGGCAAGTGGTACAAAAAAGGATTAAAATTTTAGTTTTATGGACAAGCAAACACAAGCATGGGTGGACGCTTTTATGGCCGAACTCATTCGTAAGAACCCGGGCGAGCAGGAGTTTCATCAGGCTGTTCGCGAAGTAGTAGAGAGCGTAGCTCCTATGATCATGGCATACCCGTATCTGCGTGAGCAGAAAGTGATGGAGCGCATCGTTGAACCCGAGCGCGTGATTATGTTCCGCGTGCCTTGGATGGACGATCAGGGCGAGGTACAGATCAACCGCGGTTTCCGCGTACAGATGAACAGCGCTATCGGTCCGTACAAAGGCGGTATCCGTTTCCATGCAAGCGTGAACCTGAGTATCATGAAGTTCCTGGCGTTCGAGCAGACCTTTAAGAATGCGCTGACGACCCTGCCGATGGGTGGCGCAAAGGGTGGTTCGGACTTCTCGCCGCGCGGCAAGAGTGATGCGGAGGTGATGCGTTTCTGCCAGAGTTTCATGACGGAGTTGCAACGCCATATCGGCGCAGATACCGATGTGCCGGCCGGTGATATCGGTGTGGGCGGTCGCGAGATCGGCTTTATGTTCGGTCAGTACAAGCGCCTGCGCGATGAGTTCACGGGTACCTTGACGGGCAAAGGCCAGACCTGGGGCGGTAGTCTCATGCGTCCGGAAGCAACGGGTTACGGCGCTTGCTATTTCGCAGAGGCGATGCTCGCTACCCGCGGAGAGAGCTTCGAAGGTAAGCGCGTATGTATCTCCGGCGCCGGTAACGTAGCGCAGTTCGCGGCACAGAAAGCCATGCGTCTGGGCGCTAAAGTGCTGACGCTGAGCGATAGTGACGGTTTCATCTATGATCCCGAGGGTCTCAACGAAGAGAAGCTCAACTATGTGTTCGAACTGAAGAACGTGCGTCGCGGACGTATCAAAGAGTATGCGGCTAAGTTCCCGCAAGCACAGTATTTCCCGGGTGAGCGTCCTTGGAAGATCGCCTGCGACATCGCCATGCCGTGTGCTACCCAGAACGAGATAGAGAAAGCGGACGCAGAGAACCTGCTCAAGAACGGATGCTTCTGCGTGACCGAAGGCGCTAACATGCCTACCACGCCGGAAGCTATCGCGCTGTTCCAGGGCGCGAAGATATTGTACAGTCCGGGTAAGGCATCCAACGCCGGCGGCGTAGCTACCTCGGGTCTGGAGATGACGCAGAACAGCATGCGTCTGAAATGGACGGCCGAAGAGGTGGATCAGCGTCTGCGTACCATCATGGCCGATATCCACGCCGCTTGCCTCAAATACGGCACGGAAGAAGACGGCTATATCAACTATGTCAAAGGCGCTAACATCGCAGGCTTTATGAAAGTCGCGAATGCGATGGTCGAGCAGGGTTTAGTATAAAACCTGTGAGAAAGTGCTTTAGCAATTGAGCAGGGACTGGTCTAACAAGTTAGACATTGGTAATTGGTGATTGGTAATTTGTGATTTTGTGGAAAGTAACTATACATCGTTGATGGAGAAACGCGTGAAGCGCATCTTGCTCGTGTGCAATAACTACGACAGTTTTGCGCTCGAGGAGGACGGTCGTATCGACGTGCAGATCGCGCAGGAGTACGCGGAGTTGAAGCTGAGTAATCCGCCGGCAATCACTCGTGCGGAGACCACGCGCGAGGCGCTTGCGCTCATCGAAGAGCGGAAGGCGTCCAACAAACTGCCGTTTGACCTCATCATCACGATGTACAGCGTAGGCGAACTGGATGTGTTCGAGTTCGCCAAAGAGGCCAAGATCCTGATGCCGGACTGTCCGATCGTGTTGCTCTCGGCTTTCAGCAAAGAGATATACAACCGTATCGAGCAGCATGACAAGCGCGACATCGACTATTTCTTCAACTGGAACAACTCCACGGACCTCATCATCGCGATCATCAAACTGATAGAGGACCGCATGAACGCGCCGCACGATATCCTTGAAGAAGGCGTGCGCGCGATCATGCTCGTGGAGGACAGCGTGCGCTATTACTCGACCTATCTGCCGCTGCTCTACAAACTCGTCTTACACCAGAACAGCATCGCCATCCGCGATGCCCTCAACGAGAAGCAGCAGTTGATGCGTAAGCGTGCGCGTCCGAAGATGCTCATGGCTACATGCTACGACGAGGCGGTCGAACTGTACCAGCGCTACGGCAAGAACATGATCGGCGTGATCTCCGATATCGGCTTCGTGCTGCATAAGGGCGACCCGTCTTCGAGCGAGAAACTCGATGCGGGTGTGGACCTGTGCCAACTGATACGCGAGGACAACCCGACGATGCCATTCCTGATGCAGAGTTCGCAGGAGTCCATGCGCGCGACGGCCAACAAACTGAAGGTTGGTTTTGTGGTCAAGACCTCGAAGACCCTGACGCAGGAAGTGAGCGAGTATATCGAGTCGGAGTTCGGTTTCGGTGACTTCATTGCCAAGGACCCGCGGACGGGGAAAGAGATCACCCGCGCGAGTGACTTGGAGGCTTTCGAACGCGTGATATCCACTATCTCGCCAGCGGCTTTCCGTCGGCTGAGTGATAACAACTACCTCAGCAAATGGCTCTTTGCCCGCGGATTGTTCTCCGTCGGCCGCCCTGTGAGTGCGCTGAAGATCCAAGACGACGCGGACATCGAGCATGTGCGCCAGCTGAACATCCGTCTTATTCACGACTACCGTATCAACCAAGCGCTTGGTGTGGTAGCCAAATACAGTCCCGACACCTATAACGACACGATCTGGTTCGCGCGGGTGGGCGAGGGACCCATGGGCGGCAAGGGTAGAGGACTCGCGTTCCTCAACCATGTGCTGCAGAAAAACGACCTCTATGACCGATGGGAGAATATCCGTGTGCTCGTGCCGCGTACGATGGTATTGACGACGGAGTTCTTCGATAAGTTCATTCACGATAACGGACTGCAATACGTCATCAACGCCGACCTCACAGACGAAGAGTTGCTCTCGGAGTTCGTGGCTGCGGCTTTGCCTTCGGCGCTGATTCAGGCTCTGCGGCATTTCATCAAGGTGACCAACAAACCGCTCGCCGTGCGGTCGTCTTCCAAACTGGAGGACTCGTATTATCAGCCTTTCGCGGGCGTGTATAGCACCTATATGATCCCGCATACGGAGAATGCCGACCAGCAGTTACGACTGCTCACCAAGGCTATCAAGTCCGTCTATGCCTCCGTCTATTACGCCGCCTCGCGTGGCTATATCACCTCGACGGGCAATGTGCTGAGCGAAGAGAAGATGGCGATCGTGCTGCAGGAGGTGTGCGGCGAACCGGAAGGGAACTATTACTTCCCCGTCATCTCCGGCGTGGCGCGCAGCATCAATTTCTATCCCGTCGGCAAGGAGAAACCCGAAGACGGTATCGTGAAGGTGGCGTACGGTTTGGGCAAGGTCGTGGTGGACGGCGAGCAAGTGCTCCGTTTCAGTCCCAAATACCCGAAGAACGTGATGCAGACTTCGACGATTGACCTCGCTATGCGCGAGACGCAGCAGTCGATGCTGGCACTGAATCTGAATCCGGAGAAATTCAAGACATCGGTGGACGACGCGGTGAACCTCGCGCGCTTCCCGATACACGAATGCGGGCAGTTCGAGAGTCTGAAACTGATTGCCTCGACCTATGACCGCGAGAACATGCGGATCGTGGACTCCTGTTATCCCGACGGTCCGCGTATCGTGACTTTTGCACCGCAGTTGAAGTTCAATACCTTCCCGCTCGCAGAGATCATCCGCTCGCTGCTCGAGATGGCGCAAGAGGAGATAAAGTGCCCGGTAGAGATCGAGTTTGCGGTGAACCTGGAGTGCGACCCGCAGATCTTCCATGTGCTGCAGATTCGTCCTATCTCGGCCGACAGCCTGACGGCGAAAGTGGAGTGGGACAAGATCGACGAGAGCGGTGCGCTCCTTCGGAGCGGCAACGCCCTGGGCGTGGGACAGATAGAGGGAGTGCAAGACATCATCTACCTGCGCCGCGACACCTTTGATATATTGCGCACGCGCGAGATGGCGGCAACGATTCGTGAGTGGAATGCCCAAATGCGCAAAGAGGGTAGGCAGTACTTGCTTATCGGTTACGGCCGTTGGGGTTCGCAGATCTCCACGCTCGGCGTGCCGGTAGCATGGGGCGATATCAGCGAAGCGAAAGCGATCGCCGAGTGCAGTCTGGAGAACTTCCGTATCGAACCCTCGCAGGGCAGTCATTTCTTCCAGAACCTCACGTCGTTCAATGTCGGATACATGAATATCGACCCGTGGGCAAGACCGGACGATGTCTGTGACATCGAGGCTCTGGATCAACTGCCGGCCGTTGAAGAGACCGACCTTGTGCGTCATGTGCGCCTCGACAAGCCGTTGGAGATGTATATCGACGGCTATAACAACAAAGCCCTCATTAAACACTGATAACTGAATACTGATAACTGAATACTATATGCAATTAGTTCTACAAATTATCACGTTGATCGGGTCCGTCGCGATGTTGATGTACGGACTGAAAGTGATGTCTGAAGGCCTGCAGAAGATGGCGGGTAGTACCATGAGTAAAGTACTCGGAAGTGCCACCACGAATCGCTTTACCGGCGTACTTACCGGAGCGGCTATTACGGCGGCTGTCCAGTCTTCAACGGCTACGACGGTCATGACGGTCAGCTTCGTGTCGGCGGGTATTCTTAGCCTTGCACAAGCGATCTCCGTCATCATGGGTGCGAACATCGGAACGACCTTCACGGCGTGGATCATGGTGCTCGGCGGCGGTTCGTTTGACCTGCGATTAGTGGTTTATACCGCGATTGTACTGGCCGTCGCACTGATCTATACGAAGAAGAACGCCAACCTCGGTGATTTTCTGATGGGTCTTAGCTTGTTGCTCTTGGGCTTGACGACGCTGAAGATCAACGCGACGGAGATGCATCTCGACCAGATGCAACCCGTTCGGAATTTCTTCCTGGCTACCTCCAGTTGGGGCTACGGCAGTTATTTCCTGTACCTGTTGGTGGGAGGTATTCTTACTTTTGCCGTACAGTCCTCGGCGGCGATTATGGCCATCACCATGACACTCTGCTCGACACACGTGCTGCCGATAGACATGGGTATCTCGCTCGTCCTTGGTGAGAACATCGGTACAACCATCACCTCGAATATCGTGGCCCTCTCGGCTTCGGTACAGGCACGCCGTGCGGCTATGGCCCACCTGGTATTCAACCTCTTCGGCGTGATATGGGTGCTCTGCGTGTTCCGTTGGTTTGTAGGCGGCGTATGTCGGATATGGGGCGTGGACTTCACGCCGGGTGTTCCGTCGGACGTCTCGCCGGATAAGCTGAACGCGATACTCGCTACTTTCCACACCACGTTTAACGTCCTCAACACCTGTATCCTTATCGGATTCATTCCGTGGTTGGAGAAACTGGTGATGCTCATCATCCCGTCCAAACCCGAGCAAAAAGATACGGACAGCCAACTCAAGTTCATCTCCGGTGGCCTTATGTCCACATCCGAGTTG